>Ga0079226_10001492_pt1 | contig 17940 bp, 16 predicted proteins | sample Poulit2014_FD_76345 | JGI IMG/M metagenome (GOLD analysis project Ga0079226, IMG submission 76345) | Agricultural soil microbial communities from Georgia to study Nitrogen management - Poultry litter 2014 | ecosystem: Environmental > Terrestrial > Soil > Agricultural land | place: USA: Georgia...
CTTTTAACATACGAGAAGATCGTTATTGCAATATATCATATTTACAGATTAAATTCTTTGAAGAGTTGTCATTAGACACTCCCTCCTAAATAAATAGCAATAGCACAAACTAGGTCTGTCCATAGAATTATACTAGCATCATAATTGTTTTAAGTGTTTTATCTTCTTTTTAAAATAAGTGTGTTATATCATAGTAAATAGATAATTAATGAAAAACCACTTTTAAAATGAATATACGGAGGGATGAAGTTGTCGAGCCAGGATTTAATTAATGAAAACCTTATACGATTAGATTCACTAGCTAAGACAAAAGATGAAAGCTTAAAAATGATATCGGATATTATGCTTGAAGAAAAACGTATATCTAGCAAAAAAGCATATTATCAAGGTATGTTAGAGAGAGAGAAAGCCTCGACTACAGGGTTTGGTGGCGGAATCGCAATACCACATGCTAAAATTAAAGAAGTGATAGAGCCAACAATCAGCGTGATAAAACTTTCTACTCCTGTAGAATGGGAGTCTTTAGACAATCAACCTGTAGAATTAATCATAGCATTAGCAGTTCCAGATAGTGCGGAAGGAACAACACATTTACAGTTGTTAGCTAAATTGTCAGAAAATCTAATGGAAGATGATTTTGTTGAATCATTATTAAACACTAATACAAAAACAGGATTTAATAAGTTAATAAAAAGTATATTCTAAGGAGAGATATTATGAATATTATTGCGGTAACAGCATGTACAGCAGGGGTTGCACATACCTATATGGCTAAAAAAGGATTGCAAAAAGCAGCTAAAAAACTAGGACATGAAATTAAAGTAGAAACACAAGGATCTATGGGAATTGAAGGAGAAGTTAAAACAAAAGATATCCAAAAATCTGATGTAACAATTTTTGCTGTCGATACAAAAGTAGAAAAATCTAATCGCTTTAAAGATTGTACTATCCATGAAGTAGCTGTGGCTGATGCTGTTAAAAATGCAACTAAAGTTATTGAAGATGCTATAAATAAGTTATAAGGAAGTGATTAAGTGATTAATAATGCTAAAAAACATTTAATGACTGGCGTTTCATATATGATTCCTATTGTTGTAGCTGGCGGAATCTTACTTTCAATAGGAGTGATTATAGGTGATGATACAGCTGTAGGAGAGAAATTATCAGATTATGGCGTTTGGACACTTGGCCTTATGGTACCTATGATAGCTGGTTATATCTCATATTCTATTGCTGATAGGCCTGGAATTGCAGTGGGGCTAGCCAGTGGTGTATTTGCTGATGAACTAGGGACAGGCTATCTGGGAGGTATTTTAGTAGGTTTTTTTGCTGGGTGGATAACTAATCAACTTAAAAAAATCCCTATGCACCCTAACATTGCTGTTATAAAGCCTATAATGGTTGTTCCGGTTTTTGGAATAGGGGCTTCTGCTTTGTTTATGTATTTTATTTCATTGCCATTGTCTCCCGCTATGACAGGGTTAGAAAACTGGTTAAATTCAATGGAAGGAAGTAATTTGTTTGTTTTAGGCTTTATAATAGCAGCTATGATGGCTTTTGATATGGGAGGTCCAGTAAATAAAATTGCATTAGCTTTTTCATACGCTACACTAGCAGAAGGAATTTATGCACCAATGGCTGCATGCTGGATAGGTATTATGGCTGCACCTATGGGATTATCATTATCTACATTAATTTTCCCTAAGAAGTTTTCTAAAGCCGAAAAAGGAAATTCGATTCCCGCAACCTTAATGGGTTCTTTAGGAATTACTGAAGGGGCAATCCCTTTTGCTGTATCTACTCCTTTAAAGATAATTCCTTCAATAACCATTGCTTCCGGAATCGGTGGAGGAGTTGCTTTAATGCTCGGTGCTTCTTCTCCTATCCCTGCTGCAATAGGTATATGGGGTCTTCCTTTTGTTAGCGGTCCTTTTGTACTTTTATTAGGTTTAATTATAGCTATAGCTATAATTGCTGTCGCTGTTGGCTTATTACGAAAAGAGAGCGATGTTGACGAGGATGCAGACGTTGAAATGTCATTTTAGTTTTAATTAGCGATTTAGAAGGTGATAACGTGTCAGTAAATTTTGATAAGATAGTCGATCGCAACGGAACTTATTGTACTCAATGGGATTTTACAGTAGACAGGTTCGGTAAAGAGGGTGTTCTTCCTTTTTCCATATCTGATATGGATTTCCAATCTCCAGGCGAGATTTTAACATCTATTCGTTCTCATGTTAATCATGGCATTTTTGGTTATACTAGGTGGGCCCATAATGATTACAAAGACGCTATTATAAATTGGTATGGACGTAGATTTAATACGTTGATAAAAAGTGAGTGGATTGTTTACAGCCCGAGTGTTATTTATACAATTTCTAAATTAATAGAAATACTATCTTCGGAAAATGAAAATATTGTTATTCAATCACCAGGCTATGACGCATTTTTTAAACTTATAAATAGTACAGACAGACAGTTATTAATAAATGAACTGAAATATGAAAATAATGAGTATTCTATAGATATGGAAGATTTAGAAAGTTTGTTAGCTTTAAAAAGAACAAAAATATTATTATTATGTAACCCACATAACCCTACAGGAAGAGTCTGGACAAAATATGAATTAAGCCAGATAATAGAATTATGTGATAAATACAATGTAAAGATTATATCGGATGATATACACATGGACATCGTATACACAAAAAAAGCATATACGCCAGTAACTAAATTAGCTCGTAATAAAGAAAACATTTTTATTTGTAGTTCAGGGAGCAAAACTTTTAACACTCCTAGTTTGGGAGGGTCGTATGCGTTCATTCCAGACCCTATTGCTAGAGAAAGCTTCCTTAATATAATGAAACGACGTGATGGGGTTTCCAACGCCTCAATATTTGGAATTTTATCTATTATTAATGGATATGATTATGCTGAATATTGGGTAGATGATTTAGTTTATTATTTATATAATAACTTACAAACTGTCTATGAATTTATTAGAAATGAACTTCCTATTTTAAACTTTCATATTCCTGAATCCACTTACTTAGCATGGATAGATTGCACCAATCTGAATATTACAGATCAAGAATTTCAAAAAAGTTTAATCAATGATGGTAATGTAGGCATAATGACAGGAAATGTTTATGGAGCAAAAAATGGTTTTTTACGTATGAACGTAGGATGCCCACAAAAAAAATTATTAAAAGGGTTAGAGAGATTAAAATTATCTGTTAATGCATTAGATTATTTAAAATAGGTTTCACATGCCATACTCAAAACACATTTCTTTTAGTACTTTAATTAAAAGCTGTTCTCGTATTACAAACGGGAGTAGTTTTTAATTAGGTAGTTTTGTTCCAAAAAGTTAGTTTCTTTTTTTAAATCAGCTGCATTTAACAGATTCGTTCATAAAAGTACACTTTTTCGAACGACATGAAGTCTATTCTTTTTGAAGGGCTTTAAATATCCATAATCCTATAAAAATACTTTTCGAACGTTCGTTGTAAACCCATTACATTAACGAACGTTTTTTGTTACAATAAAATTAATGGAGTATAGAAATACAATAGGGGTTGTTATGAAAAGTGGAAAATCGAAAATATGCGTATATTAGAGTAAGCAGCCAGGACCAAAATGAACAACGACAAATTAATGCTATGAAAGAACAAGGAATTAATGAACGGGACATTTTTATGGATAAAGGAAGTGGAAAAAATTTTCAGCGTGACCAGTACCAGTTATTAAAACGTATTTTACGTGTAGGAGACGTTTTATATATCCATTCACTGGATCGCTTTGGCCGGAATAAAGAAGAGATTTTACAAGAATGGGATGCCATTACGAAGGAAATACAAGCCGATATTATTGTCTTAGACATGCCTTTACTGGATACAACACAGTACAAGGATAGCATGGGGACGTTTATTGCAGATTTAGTGTTGCAAATTCTGTCTTGGATTGCGCAAGATGAACGAGAGCGAATTCGAAAAAGACAACGAGAAGGAATTGATGCGTCTCAAAGAAAAGGCGTGCAATTTGGTCGTCCGAGAGTGCCAATAACTGAAGAATTTCAGAGCTCTTATCATGCTTGGAAAAAAGGAGATATCACAGCAACTCAAGCGATGCGACAAAGCAACACCAAGAAAACCACTTTTTATAAACTGGCAAAACAAATGGCAAAAAATACTTTAGAGAAGGAATTTCTTGATCCTTAAGAAAGAAGGCGTAAAAAAGTACGAGGAATATTATACAATTCAAGATAAGAAGCTTTGCAAAGTACAATTAATATAATATATTTCGCTTTAGGAGAAGAGTGAGATAGGATACACGCATTGGGTCTACATAAGTGACCTAAATTCATTATCGTTTTCGAGTTTAAATTTAATTTTCAAAGATGAAATAAGCACGTGTATAATACGATGGTATAGATTCTGATAAGGTTATTTATGCTAACAAAGACCTCAACTGTATTATCAAGTAAACAGTTGAGGTTTAAAAGATACGTCTTTTTACACACTATGTGGGGCATAACTCATACCAAACTTTTTAAGTGTTTTAATTTAGAAATGGATGGTTGATACTTAAATTAAACCCATCTTGTCGTAATTGTCTTTTTCCTTGTATAAAACTCAACGCCATCTTTGCCGTTTGCATGCAAATCTCCATAGAAAGAATCTTTGTATCCGGAAAACGGGAAGAACGCCATTGGTGCTGGAACACCGATGTTGACTCCGAGCATTCCTGCGTCAATTTCTTCACGGAACTGTCGTACAGATCCGCCATCTCTAGTAAAGATACACGAACCATTTGCGAACGCTGATTTATTCGTAACTTCGATTGCTTCGTCTAAATTTTTCACCCGTACAATCGAAAGTACAGGAGCAAAAATCTCGTCTTTCCAAATCGTCATGCTCGTAGATACATTGTCAAAAATCGTTGGACCAACAAAATATCCTTCTTCTGTCACTTCATCGTTACGGCCATCGCGGACGAGTGTCGCACCTTCTTTTTCCCCTGTTTCAATATAATTTAATGTTTTTTCTTTATGACTGTCACGAATAACAGGACCTAAAAATACATCTTCCTCCCGTCCATCGCCAATTTTTTGTTCGCCGGATTTTTGACTTAGCTGGTTAATGAATTCATCGGCCACGTCTTCTTCCACTGCTACAACCGCTGCAGCCATACAACGCTCTCCCGCCGAACCGAAAGCGGCGTTCATCACTTGCGTCGTTGCATTATCAATATTCGCATCTTTCAATACGATTGAGTGGTTTTTTGCTCCTGCCAATGCTTGAACACGTTTTAAGTTTTCTGTACCGCGTTTATACACATGTTCTGCTACTGGTTGCGAGCCGACAAATGAAATCGCTGGAACATCTTTGTGATCAAGCAAGCTGTTCACTACATCATGTGCTCCGTGCACGATATTAAAGACCCCTTTTGGAAAGCCTGCTTCTTCGGTTAACTCTGCTAAACGATTCGCTAATAAAGGCGTACGCTCAGATGGTTTCATAACAAATGTATTTCCTGTCACAATCGCCATTGGAAACATCCAGCATGGTACCATCATTGGAAAGTTAAATGGTGTAATACCTCCAATCACACCTAATGGATAACGGTAATAACCTGATTCCAGTCCTGTTGCAATAGACGGCAGGGAATCTCCCATCATTAAGGACGGTGCACCTGCTGCAAATTCTACGTTTTCAATCCCTCGCAAGACTTCACCGGAAGCTTCTTTTAAATTCTTTCCATTTTCAATCGTGATTAACTCCGATAACTCATCCCAGTGATCCACTAAAATATTTTGCAGTTTAAACATCAATCGAGCCCGTTTCGGAACCGGCACTTCTTTCCATTCTTTGTAAGCTTGGTTGGCAAGTTCTACAGCGTGATTGACATCTTCACTAGACGAAATCGGTACATGAGCAATCACTTCTCCTGTTGCCGGGTTATAAACGGGAGCAGTTTCGCTGCTTTTCGCTTCCACCCATTCTCCATTTACATAGTTCTTTAACGTTTTTGCCTCTGCCATACTACATCCTCCTATATTTTCCACTTTGTTTATTGAGTTATTTGTTCAAATGCTTTTTTCAAAGCGGTTACTATTTTTTCTACTTCGTCGTCGGTAATACTTAACGGTGGACTTAATTGTAAAATATTATCAAATCCTGCTACCGTTTCACTATTGCTTCCCATAATGATTCCTTCTTGTTTCATGAGCGCAATGATTTGTTTGGCATAATCAGAAGAAGCTGGTTCTTTCGTTTCTTTATTTTTGACTAATTCAATCCCTACCAGGAGCCCCTTACCGCGCACATCTCCCACCAATGGATGGGTTTCTAATTCTTTCAATCCAGCCCGCAGTTTGTCCCCTTGCGTATTTGCGTGTTCAACAAGATTTTCTCTTTCCAGCACCTCGATATTTTTAAGGGCTAAAGCACAAGCTGCAGGATTTCCGCCGAATGTGTTTACGTGTCGAAAGTTTTCATATTGATCTTGTCCGTGGAACTTTTCATATATCTCTCGTTTTACTGCTGTGACAGACAATGGTAAGTAAGCACTGGTTAACCCTTTCGCCATGGTGACAATATCCGGCTTAATCCCGTAATTGTGAAAACCAAATTTCTCACCTGTTCTGCCAAAACCGCAAATTACTTCATCAATGATAAGCAGAACCCCGTGTTTGTCACAAATCTCTTCTACTCTTTTCAAGTAACTTTCATGAGGCATTAAGACGCCTCCACCCGTAATGATTGGTTCCATGATGACTGCAGCAATGGTTTGATCAATCTCCCAGCCAATCACTCGATCAATTTCATCTGCACAGGCCAAAGCTTGTTCTTCTTCCGTTCCTTGATAAGGGGTACGGTATAAATCAGGCGGAGTCACATGCAAAAATCCCGGAGCAAGCGGTTCATAACTAATTTTTCGCTTCGCTTGTCCCGTTGCGGCGAGCGATCCAAAAGAATTTCCATGATAAGCCCGATAACGAGAGATAAATTTAAAACGAGAGCCTTCCCCGTTCGCTTCATGGTATTGTCTTGCCATTTTAAATGCTGTTTCATTCGCTTCTGATCCACTGTTAGAAAAATAAAATACATAATCATCACCCAGCCATTCGTTCAGCTTTTCGCCTAATCGAATCGCTGGTGTATGACTATTCGTCATCGGTGTATAAGAAAGAGCTGTCATTTGATCATATGCTGCTTTCGCCAATTCTTCTCTTCCATAACCGACGTTCACGCACCAAAGACCAGCCATGGCATCTAAATACGTATCACCGTTCTCATCTGTCACCCAAGAACCTTCGCCATCTGTAAAAATCATTGTCTTATCCGGACTGTAATGCCTCATAGCATGCCAAATATACTGAGCGTCTTTTTCATATAAATTATTTTGTTGTGTCAATATAATTTACCCTCCTTTTTAACTGTGCTTTATTATCTTAAAAGATTTTGCTTTTAAAATTAATGACGACTTAACCTTTCCGGGAGACTTTTCCCAGTAGGAGCTTGTCTTTTGTTTTGGGATTTTTTATCCACTCTTTCCATGCCAGATTGTACATATCGTGCGCCTAACCATCTAAAAGGTTCTGGTTCCCATTTTCTTGAAATATGCTGCACCATAGGTAAGTGTGTGACTTTACTGTCATTTTCTAAAATCAGATCTGAAAGAATTCTTCCTGCCAAATTTGCTGTTGACACTCCTTGACCTACGTATCCCCAAGCTTCTCCAATTTTGGTTTTATTATTAAATGTAAAATTTGGCATCCAATCCCTAGACATCCCTACTGTCCCTCCCCAAGAATAAGCAAAATCGTTTTCTGTAAGAGTAGGAAACCAACTTAAAGCAGTTTGCTTCAGCATTTTATGGGTAGGTTTGTGAAAATTAAACGATTCTTTAATTTTAGATCCGTAATGATAAGGGGCTCCTCGACCACCAAATAAAATCCTTCCGTCTTTTGTTTTTTGTAAATAATGGACAGACAATGCAGTAGAGCTTAATGTTACTCGATTATCCCAGCCAATATTTGACCATTGGGTTTTTGTTAAAGGTTTTGTTAAAGTAATAAGAGAGTGAGCGGGCATAACTTTTCTTTTGTATCCATTAAGCTGGCTAAGATAAGATTCTCCTGCTAATATTGAAGCTTTTCTAGAATTAGCTACAATATTAGAATTAGTAATAAAACAAGAATTCTTGTTGTTGTTTCCTTCTTTAAAGTCTACTACTTCAGTTTTTTCATAAATTTTAACTCCCTTTTTTTCTAATACTTTGGCTAATTGTTTAACAAGCTTTCCGGGATGTAAGACAGCTGATTTTTTAGTAAATAAACCACCACTTGCTCCATTTATTTTAATTTCTTGACTTGTTTGCTTTTTATTAAGTACGTTAAAGAAGTTATCTAAATCTAAACTCCTGTAAGTGTCTAAAGCCTTTTCAAGTAATGGGAAATTATAATTTCCTAAGGAGACTTGGAGAGAACCACTTTTTTCCCAATCGATTTCCATTTCTTCTTTATTAACAACTCGTTCAACCTCGTCAACAGCGTCAAACATAGACTTTTGTAATTCTTTTGTGGCGTTATGTCCAAATTTTTTAATTAACATCTCTGGAGTAACAGGAAATTTAGGAGAACACCAACCTCCATTTCTGCCTGAAGCTCCAAATCCAACAAACTCTTTCTCAAGAATAGCTATTTCTAAAGAAGGATCATTTTCTTTTAAATAATAAGCTATCCAAAGACCTGTAAACCCAGCTCCTAATATGGTCACGTCTACTGTAGTAGACTGATTTAGTTGTGGTCTTGTTTCAGTTTCGCTTGGATTAATATTCATCCAAAAATTTTCCTTTTTTTCTTTACTTATATTTTTATGCATAGAACCACTTCTTCAACTTTATTTTGTAATACAATATGAATAAAAACATTTTTATTAAGATATTTATTCATTATTTAATTTTTTATAAGGACTAAAAATATCGGAAAATGTTGTAAAATTACTACTTTGTGTTTTATATTTAAGATGTTTTTTAATATGTTTAAAATGTTCATCTACAGCGTTAACAGACTCTTCTATGTCTTTGTCTTTCAAAGCCTCTATAATTCCTCTGTGTTCTTTAGGAGACATGGGACATTCTATTTGAACAGTGTCATGGAATGCTAAATAGACATTAGTAATATTTAATAATTCGTGGTTGTAATTTATCATAAAATTATTATTAGATAGTTTTACTAAAAAATGATGAAATTGAGACGTTAGCTCAATGCCCTTTTCATAATCTCCTTTTTTAAACTCCTCTTCTTCTTTTATAGTCATGTTTTCTAATTCATCATATTGTTGAGCAGACATAGTCTGGCATGCTATTTTTACAGCTTCTTTTTCTAATAATAATCTCAATTGAAAAACATCAGAAATTTCTTTTTCACTGGGTTGATAAATATAAGCTCCTTTATTAGGAATTATTTGAACTATCTTTTCATGCTGTAGTTTTTTTAATACCGCCCGTATAGGGGTTCTGCTAACTCCGAAGGCTTGCGCTAAAGTTTCTTCACTTAATTTATAATTTAATGGTATTTTTCTATTAAATATAGCATTTTTAATTTCTGAGAAAATATATTCTTCTACTGACAAAATTCTCTTCCCCTTTTTTAGTATATTTTAGAAGGACAATTTTAGCTTGAAATGCTATATACTAAACTTAATTTTACTGATTACTTTTAAACATACTTGGTTTTGGCATTTACAAAGTACTAATATGGATTTTCACTTATTAGCTAATTTTTTAAAATCTATATTTACTAAGCAAATGCTAATTACTACAAAAAATAGTCCTATTGAAACAGTATAAGTTATAGACTCTTTTAAAAAGATGTATCCTATAAATACTGATACAATCGGGATTAGGAAAGTAAATGAGCTTACTTTGCTAGCATCGCCTTTGTTGATAAGATCATAGTAGATTAGAAAAGCGATTGGAATGCCTAAAATAGATCCATAAATAAGTCCTGATGTATACCCTATTTCCCAGCTAATGTCTGACCATTTTTCAAAAAAATTACCAATAATTAAAAGAGCGCCTCCTCCTATGATATTCTGTAATGCCACCATCCAAAAAGCATCAACTTCATGACTAACCTTTTTTACATAACAAACCCCAGCAGCCCATAGGATAGCGGTTAATAACCCTAGAACAATTCCAATTATGGATAATTGATCAAAAAATGATTTTATGCTTACTATAGAGATGCCAGAAAACCCAAGGATAAGTCCAATCATTTTAATAAAATTAATATTTTCACCTAGCCAAATCCAAGCAAAAACGCAAACTAATACTGGTTGAAAGTATATAAGAATTGCGAATAATCCACTTGAAAGATATTCTAAACCTACCGTTTGTAATCCAAAAAAACAAAGGGTGTTCAAAAAAGCAGAAATACAATATTTAAGCCAATTATTTTTCCAAGATATCTTTTTATTTAATACTAACAGTATAACACCTAAAATTGCTCCTCCTATACTAGCACGCATACCAGCAAAAATTAAAGGAGGTGTATATGATAAGGCAACTTTATAAATAGGGTAGGCCGCCCCCCAGATTAGAATCAAAAAAAAAGTAAAGAAAACATTCTTAAATTAACTTTGAAAGACATAAATACCCTTCCTAAATTATTTAGACATCTCACATTTCATAACAAATGATTAAAATAATTTTATTGTAAATGGTAAAGTTTAAAGCACTACATGTTATATAGTGCTTTAAACTTTATATATTTATTAGAAGGTCCCTATCATCACATTTACAAATATGAATAGCGCTATTACCAATACTAATCCAGCTCCAATTACTCCATAATCAGATCCTGTTATTTTTTCTGTACTTTTTTTGAAAGCTTTTTCTTTCATAAAAGTATAACCTTTTTTCTCTGATTCAGTTTGCTTTGTAAGTAATGAAATAATAATTAAACCACCAAAACCTATAGGATAACTATAAATTGTTTGAAACGGAGCAAACCAACCCAATAGCTCATTCGTTAAAATCATAAAAATTCCAATAGGTATACTAGCCCACATCATTATTTTCACTGATATTACAGTTAAGCGATTCCAATATAATGCTAAAATTAAAGTTGGGAAAAAACCTAATGAAGCAATAACTCCAGCAAGCGAACTTGCAATAACAATAAGCCAAACTCGTTGAGCTGCAAAAGCTCCTACTATTATCAAAACCAGAACACTAACTAGCATTGTTAGTCTTTTCAATTTTTTATCGGACATTTTGTTTTTAGAAGTAAAGCGAAATATGTCTACTACACCTTGAGATACCGTTAAAGTTTGAGTATTAGCAGTAGTAAATGCTGCTGCCATAGCGCCACCTATTAAAAGTACTCCTACAAATTTAGGCCATATATTTACTGAGGCGAAAGCAGATATATCATCTTGAGTCATTGACCCTGGTTCAATGACTGAAACCAGCATACCACTTCCTAAAAAAACTAAAACAGTGACAGAAATTGTAACTATATAAGCTACATATGATCCTTTTAAAACAGACTTAGGGGTGTCTACAATCAAAGAACGATTAATAAGATGAGGCGATCCACCGATAATAGAAAGCCAAGCTAAAGCGTAACCAATAAAATAAGACATACTAAGACCTGATGAACCTTGCGCAGACCATCCTCCATTAGAAGAAATCGCATCAATACCAGTATCTAAACTACCGATAGCCATAATAGTTCCAGGCAATATTACAATACCTACTATTATAAATATAAACATTGAAACAGTATCAGTTAAAACTACAGAATACATACCAGAAGATGCTAGTGTAATTGCTATAATGGCAACCATTATCCCTATACCAACAGATAAAGGAACATTAAGTATTGTTGAAAGAACAATCCCTCCTCCTTGCAATTGTACAAGTAGATAAAAGAATAGTATAGCAGCTAGTGTTACGCTTATGCCTGTTAACATATTTCCACTGCTTTCTCCAAAACGTTCCGTATAAAATTCTGTTATACTTGTAACACCCATTTTTCGCATTCGTAGTCCTATAAGTATTACTGCTATTATCCACCCAAAGGTTAAACTGCTTGTATAAAAAAGCATATAAGGCATTGGTCCCCACTCCCAAGAAGCACCAACCCCACCTATAAATGTAGATAAACTTACATAACTCGCACTTAAAGTACCTGCAAACATCCACCACTTAGCATTCCTTCCCATTAACCAGTAATCTTCACTAGTTTTAACTTTTTTATTAGCTATTATACTAATAATAAAGAATAACAAAAGTATAAAAACTATTCCGAATATTAGCACTATTTCACCTTCTCTTTAAATAAATTATATACATTAAAGCAAATATAATTGGAAACCCTAAAAAGTACCCCGTAATAATAATCTCATGTACTCCTGGACTATCTGACGGGGATTTAATTACTGACAAAGCAATTAAGAACCCCCACATTAAAACTAACCAGATACTCCACATTACAATATCCATTACATGGGACGTTTCTTTCTTTTTGTTTTTATTCTCTTCGTTAGAAACCAAAGATAAACCTCCCTTTCGCACATTTTAAAATATTTTAAATAAATTTATATTTAATATGCTATTTTATATTCTTAGGATCAATAGAATAAATCTTCTTCAGTTCTTCGGTTGAAAAGTACTCATTCTCCCAGTCTTTTATAACGCTTAGCTTATCACGATTTTTAGGGTTACCATAACCACCAGATCCTGCAGTTTTTATAGTTACTTTGTCTCCTTTATTCAATTCTTTTGCTGTTATTTTTCCGAAAATTTTCTCTTCTTTATCTGTATCTTTGTTAAGGTATTTCTCAGTTGGTTTTCCATTTTCTCCACCATATAGTCCCTTGGGATATGTGGTTTCTGCATCATTTCGTATAGTTAAGCTTAGATTATCACTAAGCATCTTTATTTCTCTTTCAATTCCTAATCCACCTCTATATTCTCCGCCTCCTCCTGAATCTTGAAATAGCGAGTAACGCTGGAATTCTAAGGGATACTCTAATTCTGCAGCTTCAATAGGTACATTCATGCAATTCCCGACATGTACATCCACTCCGCTTAGTCCATCTTTTGTTGGTCTTGCTCCCATTCCTCCTCCGTTCAGCTCATAATAAACAAAGTAATCATTTGTTTCTGGATGAACACCTCCCAAAGCAATTGTTGTTGCATGTGCATGGCTAGAAGCAGGAATTTTGCTAGGAAGAAACTCAGCGCAAGCTTGGAAACATATATCACTTAATCTCATTAAAGTATGATGTCGACCACTTATAGGAGACGGGTAATTTGGATTTAAAACTGTTCCCTTTTTTAGTTTCATCTCAACTGGTTTAAATACTCCTTCATTTTGAGGGATGTATGGGTTAGTTATGCAACGCGTTATATAGTATGCAACTGACCAAACTGTTTCCTTAGTTACATTAAAAGGCCCCTTAACTTCTTTTTCTACATTTGAAAAATCAAAAATTATGGTTCTTCCTTTTATAGTAATTTCTATAGGCATTAAAATCTTTTTATTTTCGACTCCATCGTAATCTAAATGTCCCGTTGCTGAGTACGTACCATCTGGAAGAGCTTCAATTTCATCAGCTATTTGTTTTTCAGAATAATCCATTTGATTTTTAATTATACTATTTACAACATCATTTCCATATTTTTCAAAAAGTGATTTAACTCTTTTTTCTCCTACTTTATTTGATGAAATTTGAGAATTAAGATCCCCTAAGGTATAATTAGGCATTCTAATATTGGCACTTAAAATGGATGTTATTGCTTTATTTTCTTTTCCTTTTTCATATAATTTTAGGGGCGGAAGTAAAATACCTTCATGAAAAAGTTCTGTTGCATTTGTTGGAGAGCTCCCTGCTACGCTTCCTCCAACATCAGCATGATGACACATAGTGCTACAGAAGGCTACTAATTCTCCTTCTGAAAAGACGGGCGAATATAATAGTATGTCTGGTGTATGTGATGCGCCCATGTAAGGGTGATTAATTATTATCATGTCCCCTTCATAAATTTCTTCTTTTTTTATATATTCTTTTAGAATTCTTTTGAGAGTTTTTCCCATTACTCCTAAGTGAGTAGGAATATTATCTGACTGCGATACCAAATCTCCCTTTGTGTCAAATACAGCTGTTGAATAATCCATAGCTTCACGTACAATACTAGAATACGCTGTCCTTTGTAAGGTAACACTCATTTCTTCTGCTATTGAAATAAATGTATAATTAACTATTTCTGCAACTACAGGATCAAGTTCTTCATTTTTCATTTTTCTCACCGCCTATTTCAATAATTATATTACCTAATAAATCAAATCTTGCTAAATCATCTTTTTCAAGCATAATAGTTGTATCAACAGCTTCAACTATTGCTGGTCCTAGTATCTGGTTATTAGCTAAACAATCCTTTCTTTCATAAATTGGTATATTTTCATAATTATTTATTGAATTCAAAAATACTTGCCTAGTTGACTTTCTTGCTGATTCAGACGGAGTTTTATCTCCTTCTTTTTGATGTTTTAAAGTGACTTCCGAAGAAACTCCAAAAGCAGACATTCGATAGTTAACGATTTCAATATTTTCATTATTATCGACATGACCATATTGACGTTCGTACTCTTGCTTAAACTTTGCTTTTATACTATCTATATTAAAAGATTTTTCTTCCGTAGGCACGATATCGATTGATATTTCAAATGCTTGCCCTTTATAACGTAAATCAAGATTATAAAGATATAAACGTTCTTCTTCTGGTACTTCTTCTTGAATTAACGTTCTTTCTCCTTCTTCTTTTAAATTACTCATTACTTCTTTCAAAACATCCATGTTCTTTGAATTTAAATCTGTCAACTGTGTTGTTGCAAAGTCATGTCTTATATCAGATGTTAATAACCCAAAAGCAGACATTTCAGACGAAATTCTTGGAATCACAACTTTTGGGATGTTTAAAGTTCTAGCTATTTCGCTAATATGAAGTGGGGAAGCGCCGCCATAGGAAAATAAGCAAAAGTCCTTTGGGTTATATCCTTTCTTTACAGTAACCAATCTTATTGTCTCTGCCATATGATGATTTGCAATATCTACAACTCCTTGCGCTACTTCTTCCAAACTTTTATTTATTTTTTTCATAATGGGTTTAAAAGAATCTTTAGCTGCTTCAACATCCAATTTTATTTCACCTTCATGAAACGTGTCAGGATTAATTCTTCCTAAAATCAAATTTGCATCTGTTATGGTTGGTTCAGTCCCTCCATTTCCATAGCAAACTGGTCCTGGAGACGATCCTGCACTTCGAGGACCGACTGTTATAGAACCCATTTCATTTGAACTTGCTATACTTCCGCCTCCTGCTCCAATTGTTTCCATATCGACCATAGCTGTTTTTAATGGATATTTATCAAAGTGACTTTCTGTGGTAGTTTTGGGCTCTTGGTTTAGAATCATAGCAACATCTGCACTCGTTCCTCCCATGTCCAAAGTTATGATGTTTTTAATCCCCAGTTGTTTTGAAAGATAAGCAGAACCAGAAACTCCCGCAGCAGGCCCAGATAGTAAAGTTTCAACAACCCGTTCGCTGGCCATTTCTATTGTCATAGATCCACCACTGGATTTCATTATATAAGGTTTTTTAATTTTTTCTTTTGTTGATGATGCTTTTAAATTGTTCAGATATAGTTCCATATTAGGTTTTAAGTAAGCATTAATGACAGTTGTTACGGTGCGCTCATACTCCCTAAATTCAGGTGATATATCGCTAGATAAAGAAACTTTACATTCAGGATAATGTTTATTGATTAATTGTTTGACTTGCTGTTCATGTTTAGGATTAATATAAGAATGAAGAAAAACTATAGCTACTGAATCAATACCTTCATTTTTAATTTTATTGATTTTATTAATTACATCCTGCTCATTTATTCCTTTAATTACTTCCCCTTTTGCGTTTAATCTTTCTTCTACTTCATATCTAAAACGTCTTTCTACTAAAAGTGGCGGCTTATCTTGAAATAAATTATACAATTCAGGTCGTTTTTGTCTTCCTATTTCAAGGATATCCCTAAACCCTTGCGTAGTTAGCAGAGCCACTTCTGAACCCTTCTTTTCTAGAAAGGCGTTTGTAGCGAAAGTTGTTCCATGTATAAAGTGATTAATTTCCTCTGGGTTACTACTTATATTAGATTTAGATAGTATTTTTTTAATACCTTCTATTACTCCTATTGATGGGTCCTCTTTAGAAGAAGGAGTTTTAGTGTAATCTAAATCACCTGTGTCTTCGTTTAACAAAACAGTATCAGTAAATGTTCCACCAACATCCACACCTAATTTATACCCCATTTAGTTCAGCTCCTTTCAAATTTCAACAATCATTTTAACAGACTTTTAAAAATTATCTGTTATTTTAAAATACATTGTATACAAAGATTGTATACAATTTATCACATCATTAAACAACAAGCAAGAGTTTTGAAAGCGTTTTATTATAAATAACACAACTTTCACAGACCGGAATAGACAGGTAAATCTTGATGTAACAAGGTAGGTACGTTTTTAATTGCTGTAATTAATAGTTTTACTAATTTTTGTACTCTTAATCTGTTCTTTACATGATATATTAAATAATGTTGAATATATTTTGCGGTGCTGCAAATACGTTCAATTCTTTGGGCTTATCACATAGTTCATGAAATATGCTATCCAAAGAACATTCTCATAATTTTAATCTTATAAAAATCATCTTAAAATCTAATTAGATTGCGTTTTCGGTTATTTTAGTATTAAGTAATTTTTCACACCTAAGTTATTATATAAAACTGGTCTTTTTATTACACACCGGTTGATATAAAATGGATAATTTTGATACAAAAATTGACACTTTTATACAGAGGAATCTTTTCAATCACTGCTGAAGAGAGAAAACATATAGGTTTTATACGAATATATAAATAAGTAATAATAAAGCGTCCAAAATAGATTGATCATTAAATAATTCTAAATAAATATGCAAAGAACAATTTGTAACTATAGTTGGCCTTTTTCTATTCTGGTTTAATTTTCATATTAAACTTAGAAATAGCATTCTAAAGCCATCGACGTATTATTTATAAATATCACGTCGATGGCCTAATTCTAATATTAAAATGGTTATCTTTTCATCATTAATATAGGCAATTAACCTGTAATCACCAATTCGATATCGCCATTCTCCAGCTCGGTTTCCTTTCAATCCTTTTCCGTACGTTCTGGGGTTTGTGGTCCCCATTAAATGTTTTTTTATCCAAGCCATAATCATATTTGCTTGGTACGGATCCATTTTCTTTAATGCTTTTTGCGCTCTTTTTTCAAATCTTACTTGATAATATGTCATGCGTTAACATCTAATTTCTTAATCATATCTTCAAAAGAAATGTCTTCAGGGTGCTTCATATGCTCTTGCATAGCTTGTTGGTAAAGTTCTAGATCAATTTCATCTTCGATTTTTTCCAAAACTGAAGAACGAAAAAGTTCGGATATACTCACATTATTGGCCTTTGCATATTCTTGAATCAGTTTTTCTTCTTCTTTGTTCATACGTAACGAGATAGTAGACATAACTAGCCCTCCTTTGTAATACATTGTAATACAAACTTTTTTATTGTTCAAATATCCTTTATTATATAGCAATTGTTTAATGGACTTTAATAATTATCTAAAAAGATTAATAAAATCTTCAAATAGGTATGTCCGAAACGTTATTGTATACAAACTCTTTAAATGTTTCAATCGTTTTAGATATAAATGCACCTTTTTTCCATGCAATATTAATATCACGATAGCATTTCGGAAAAGAAACAGGAATGCATGAAATATCGAATTCACTTACACCTTTATTTTTAGGAACTAAACTTACACC
>Ga0079226_10001493_pt1 | contig 17924 bp, 18 predicted proteins | sample Poulit2014_FD_76345 | JGI IMG/M metagenome (GOLD analysis project Ga0079226, IMG submission 76345) | Agricultural soil microbial communities from Georgia to study Nitrogen management - Poultry litter 2014 | ecosystem: Environmental > Terrestrial > Soil > Agricultural land | place: USA: Georgia...
CTGCGGATCAAACCAGCGTCCTTGGTACAACAAACGGCCCAAACGCAAACCATTAATACGATACTGCTCGATGGTGTCTTCATTATGGATGCCGCTAACCAAGCGTTCGTAGGCAATATGCAGCAAAGCCATTCCAGGGGCCTCGTAAATGCCCCGGCTTTTAGCTTCGATGATGCGATTTTCGATTTGATCGCTCATGCCCAAACCGTGACGCCCCCCGATACGGTTGGCTTCCAGCATGAGTGCTACCGGATCGGTGTATTCCACCCCGTTTAAAGCCACTGGTACCCCTTCATTAAAGCGGATACGCACCTCTTCAGGCTCAATGGCGACATCGTCACGCCAAAAGGCCACCCCCATAATGGGCTCTACGATGTGCATGCTGGTATTAAGAAACTCAAGATCTTTGGCCTCGTGCGTCGCGCCCAGAATATTTGAGTCGGTAGAATAGGCCTTTTCGGCAGACATCCGGTATTCAAAACCGTGTGCCTTCATAAATTCGGACATTTCAGCGCGACCACCCAGTTCGTCAATGAACTGCTGATCGAGCCAGGGTTTGTAAATTTTTAGTTGTGGGTTGGTCAGCAAGCCATAGCGATAAAAACGCTCGATATCATTGCCCTTGTAGGTGCTGCCGTCGCCCCATATGTGGACGTCGTCCTCTTTCATGGCGCCCACCAGCATCGTACCAGTGACCGCGCGCCCCAAAGGGGTGGTATTAAAATAGGTCACCCCAGCTGTGGTGACATGAAAGGCACCACTTTGAATGGCAGCAATTCCTTCAGAAACAAGCTGTTGGCGGCAATCAATTAAACGGGCCTTTTCAGCACCGTAAGCCAGGGCTTGACGCGGGATGGCTTCATAATCAGACTCGTCAGGCTGACCCAAATTAGCGGTATATGCATAAGGGATACTGCCTTTTTCACGCATCCATAAAATAGCGGCACTGGTATCCAGCCCGCCGGAAAAGGCAATACCCACCTTTTGATTTACTGGGATAGTTTCTAAAATTGTTGCTGTCATAATCTGCCACACTGGTACGATGAAAAACAATGCTCTATTATATCCCTCTATAATAAAGCTTCCAGCCTTTTATCTAGCCTTTTTATGACCCAATCATCTTTCATCAACCTTGCCGCTGCTGTTGTCTCTAATGGGCAAGGCTCTTATTTGTTTGTTCGTAAACGGCAATCAGCCTATTACATGCTCGCTGGTGGCAAAATCGAGGCCCAGGAAGACAGCTTCACTGCTTTGGTACGCGAACTCCAGGAAGAGCTGCACATCGCCGTTCCCACCTACTTGCCCCAGTGGGTAGGTCAATTTACGGCGCCGGCGGCAAACGAAAAAGGCTATCAAGTCCGGGCAGATATCTTTAAGTTGTACTGGCCCTATCCAATACAAGCAGATGCTGAAATCGAACAAGCCGTTTGGCTCAGTCCCAGCGAGCTTGCCCACACCCGCTTGGCCCCACTAGCCCGCCATGTACTCAGTCACTGGAATCAACACTCGGCGCTATGAAGACTCAACCGAACCATTTCTTTACCCTCCAACAACTTCGGGCGACCACTCAAGCGGGCGGTGTTTGCGCGGTTACCATTAAGGCCTATGGTGATGCATTTTTTGTCGAAATTGAAATGCGCTCTGGGCAAAACGCAATTTTGGTAACGGCGCGCGGCAAAGAGCCACGGCGTTTCAAAAACCCTTTACGGGCTTTGGCAATCCTGCGGGAAATTGGCATTGTTCAAGGGCATTTCGATTTAAGCCAGTATTCCCCAGAACAGCAACAAACCACCCAATCCGTTGCGGCGGCACCCGCTAATAGCCGTTATCGGCGCCCGTTGTCATCCACAGTGGTATCCTCGCCGCGTCAGCGTCCTTTGCCTCTAGGCAATTAATCTAGCCATTTGCGCCCTGAAGTCGTCAGCGCGCGGCAAAGCACTTAGCAAATATTCAACCAACTCGGCAACTGAACGGATGGCAGCGCCAAAAGGCAGTGGCTCTGCACTTCTGAAAAACAACCCCCGTTCCTTATCCCCTTTCAAGGCATAAACTAACTGCCGATTAATGCAAAACTGCCCAGCCTTGGCCTTGCCATCCCTCAGCCCGCAAAAGCTCAAACAATCCCAACCTTCGGTGCAATCTCGCTCTTGGGCCACTGATTGCAGCTTTTCCTCTTTATGCAAATAGGCATCCAGCCAAGGCGTTCGTACCGCACGAGCGGTTATGCCCACCACACTATTAAATGTCACGATGTCATCGGGCTGGGCTTGTGCCAAAACCTGTTTGAATTGAAGATGAGCATCCCCCTCTGTTGTTACCGCAAAAGCCGTCCCCAGTTGGACCCCACTTGCCCCTAAATCAAGCAGATGTCTGACCTGCTCAGGTTGATAAATCCCACCCGCAGCAATGATGGGTATCGCTTGAGGGTCAAGACCCAACGAGCTTAAACAATCTTTGACCTCAGCAATGACATGCTCAAAGGCATAAAGAGCAGAGTCGATATCCTTGGCATCAGTGACACCAAGGTGTCCTGCAGCTACATTTGGATTTTCTATGACGATGGCATCGGGCTTTACTCCATGACGGGCCCAGCGCCGCATCACCACCCGCACACCGCGCGCATCTGACAGAATAGGAATCAGGGCCACCTCGGGGAAATCTCGGGTGAGCTCAGGCAGATCGAGCGGTAGGCCCGCGCCCACGACGATGGCATCGGCACCACTTAGGCAAGCTTGTCGGACGTAGTCTGGATAAGCAGAAACCGCCTTCATAACATTAACAGCGATGGCACCGCGGCCTTGGGCCAAGGCCTTGGCTTGCTTTATCTCCCTATCCAGGGCTATCAGGTTTTGTTGGTTAATATGCGCCTTGCGGGCGGCTTTGTCGCTGGGCATGGTGGCGGGATTCATCAAATCCTCGTGGTGGCGCCGCAAATCGACGCTGGAAATGGTGCCCAAGGCGCCCAAGGCGGCCACTGAGCCTGCCAAACGGTGCGCTGAAACCCCTACCCCCATCCCGCCCTGTACCACTGGCAGCAAGGTTTTGCCGCGAATAACTAATGATTGCATGGTCAATACTTTCCCTATGATGTGGACCGGCTAGCTAACCGGTTCCGGTACTACCAAAGCCTTCATCATAGGCAGGAGGACATAAGTGGACTTTAATCTGCATCAAATAAATGCAGGATGACCATGCCGTACAAGGAAAGATAGAGCAGGCGCCTCTGGTGTCTTTTAATTATGCTTTAAAATTAAGACGGGCACCCGCCGTACAGATTTGAATAATTTTTTGACTAATACATGCCATGGAAAATGGCGTCATCTGGCCCAATGTGACTTGGCGAGCGCCAAGTTGCATCACGCATGGAATGCGACACCAGGGTTTCGACCCCCATCAACACGGCGAAAATGGCCATGCGGACAGGAATGCCATTATCCGTCTGGCGGAAAATAGCCAGACGGGGGTCCTTGTTGAGGTCAGTACTAAGGTCGTTGGCCCCGGCGCGACTGTCCCGTGGCAAAGGATGCATGATGATGGTATCCCTATCGCAAAAGCTGTCTACCAAAGCTTTGTTGACTTGGAATTCTGGTGTGTAGCCATCAATGCCCTCAGATTGCAGACGCTCTTTTTGTACCCGGGTTGCATAGATGACATCAGCACCCGGTAGCCCTTCTGGCAAGCTATGGGTTTGCTCTATCACATGCTCGCCCTGGCTAGCCATCGCCTCGATGATTTCAGCTGGCATTTCCAGGCCTTTGGGGGAGATCAATGTAAATTTCAACCCACGATACAGGGCCAAAAGCTTGACCAGAGAGTGCACCGTGCGACCGTATTTTAGATCGCCCACAACGGCAATATGGGCCCCATCCAGCAGTTTCCCCAGACGCGAAAACTCAGTCAGGATGGTATAGAGATCAAGCAGAGCTTGGCTGGGGTGCTCGCCCGAGCCATCGCCCCCATTGACCACAGGGATATTGGTTGCGGCCGCAAACTGGGCTACTGAGCCTTGTTCGGGGTGGCGTACTACCAAAGCGTCCACATACCCCCCCATAACGCGACTGGTGTCATAGATGGACTCGCCCTTAGCCATCGAGGAAAAGGTAAAACCAGTTGTATCGCATACCGAGCCGCCCAAACGGCAAAAAGCCGCCCCGAAGCTGACGCGGGTGCGGGTACTGGCTTCAAAAAACAAATTGCCCAAAACCGCACCCTCTAAAACACGTGTCACTTTTTGGCGTCGTGCAATGGGTTGCATCAAATCAGCCAGATTAAATAATTCCTCGACAGAATCACGACTGAACTGATCCACGGAAAGCAGCTGGTGCTTGCCATTGATGGCAATCCTATCCCTTAACGTGCCTGAAAGCGGCGCGGTCCGACTATATTTTTCTAATAAGGCCTCATTGCCAACGATTTCACTGACAAAGCGTTTGACCACTTCGGGCATCGGGGCAAAATCGGCCGAATCTTCGGGGAGTAACCAGGAATCAAGGGCGCGGCGCTTGACACCAATGCGAGCAGCAAAGACATCTCGAGTGAGATTGAGGCGACGCATGGCATCACGCAGAAACACCTGTTGGGCAACCGTCATGATGTACCTTTAGCTTATGGTGAATGCAAAATTACGGCTGTATTTTAACGTAACCAGCAAAAACTGTTGGTACAGATTATGGCCGTGGCGTTTCCCCCACCGCTTCCTCACCAGCAATCAGGCGCGCAGCCAATTCAGCATTTTCCACACTACCGACCATAAACACCAAACGCCCGTTGGTCAGGGGTTTGGAATAGCGAGGCGCTGCCAGCAAGGTACCATCGACCGCTAAAGCCAGGCGTTGGTCGGGGTGCTCGGTAGTCAGGCGGCTAAGACGCTCGGTTGCCGCGTCAGTCAAGAATAATGCCAACAAACCCTCGCCACTTTCTGAGGCGTAGGTCTCTACCGACATTAGATCGTCACGGGTAAAGCTGGGTTCGGGCCGTAAGTACAAGGCGGTATCGTCTTCAAGCGCTACCTCAACCCAATCATCCTGAGGTTCAAAATCAGCCAAAAAGACCAACAACGGGCTATATTCCGCCTGGTCTAATGCTGCCTGCTGCTCTTCAGACAACTCTTCAGAGGGCTCTACCACGGTTTGCGCCCGATCGTCAGCATCTGCTGGTGCTTGTTCCTGCGGTACCGTCTGGCACGCAGCCAGCGCTACAATGCCAAGCCCCAGGGCCATACGGCTTAACGACTGAACAAAAGTCATTATCCTGTCCTCGTAATGATTTCACAAAACACTAAGTTTAGCAGTTATCAATAGAAGGATCTCAGCCTCAATGTCACGTTTTGTTCAGAGCAGGCATTTTCTTTTTTAGTCGCAAAAAAGTACAATATAACCGTTTATTCCTGTTGGTAGCCCAAAACGTTTTGTCCTTAGGCTACCCTTCTTAGGCCACTCTTTATCGTGTCTTTGGTTCACCCCATTTACCACTGTAGTCATTTTAGTGTCACAACGCCCTAGCTCCCCATCGGTCGATAAAACCGACACAGAAAAAGAAACTCTATATATTAGCGAGCAAGCACTATATCAACGCCGCCTGAACGAGCGCGTTTTTCATGCGGTGCTTTTTGAAATATTGGGCATTGTCTTCGCTACCCCCTTGGCCATGTGGCTAACGCAAAAACCAGCCCTGTCAATGGCAGCACTTTCTGCTGTGATTTCTGCCATTGCCATGCTTTGGAATATGCTTTTTAACTGGTTATTCGATGTGCTACAAAGCCGCTGGCATTTTCGCCGTAGCTTCTGGGTTCGGGTCCTTCATTCTTGCTGCTTTGAAGTCGGCCTGATTATCATGGTTGTACCTTTGGTGGCCTGGTGGGTTGATACCACCCTTTGGCACGCACTGGTAGTCGATATCGGCTTGGTATTGTTTTTCTTGCCGTATTCATTTTTTTATAACCTGATCTACGACAAGTGCCGATTGTGGCTGATGCGTCGACGCCTCCGCCAACAGCATAGCACCCTTTAACGCTCACCATTTAGCCACAACACCAGTACCCCAGCGTTGGTAACCTGCATCCTCCCCCTGTCTTATCCAATTGTAAAAATCTGGTTACATCAAGTTATCAAATTTACATTACGCTGCTTAAATGGCACCGGTGTCGCTGATGAATAAGCCATCTTCCCTGTCCAAGGGTTCTGAATAACTCCAAAGAATGCACTTTTCTGGTGCCTTGACAAATTAATTTTCCTTTTTTAGCAACGGTGGATATCTTTTGTTTTTTTCCCCCACTTAATGCAAAAAAGCCGGTTAAATGGGGCTTAGTCAATCCATCTCTAAACTGACAAGTTAGGCTCAACAGTTCTAACAGCTTCTCAAATCAATTGCGCAACCTATTGATATAAAACACAAAAACAACACACAAGCCAAAATAATGCTAGCTATTGGTTTTTTTACAGTGTTGACAATTGAAAAAAAGCACGTTCACCACTTTCACCCACTTATCCCCAAAAGCTGTGGATAAGTTTGGTGATAACTCTTTAACAAACAGGCCAAAGCCCCAACAACCACAACACTGAGGTTCTTTGGTCAATAAATTAACAGGGGGGTGTTTCTGGCGTAGATGCCTCACCCATTTTGTTACCGTACAATGGCCTAAGGTCTTTCTACTCACTACTTAGAAATTGATAATCGTTTATGCTTGCCGTTGATCTGGATACCCCTTTTCATATTGCTGAACTCGTTCCCCAACTGAATGATCTACCTGAAGCAGAGGTATTAGAGAAAACTCGCCAATTTGATGATGAGGTATTAATAGCTTTATTGGAAAACAATGAATTCCAATATGCTTTGGCCCTGATAAAACAAGTTATTACTGATGAACGAGGCGATATTCTGGAAGCCCTAGCAGAAGACAGCGCGACGCATCTTTTCCTGCAATTGGAAAATGACGAACTTGCCGCGGCCAATTATCTGCTTAGCCCCAAAACCCGTGCCTCCATTCTCAAACTCATGAGCTACCCAGAGTTCACGGCGGGCAACATGATGACCACCGAATTCATCGAGGTTGGACACGATTGGACGGTTAAACAAACACTGGACTACATCAAAAAGGTACAAGACACCAAAGAAACTGCTTATGCCATTTACGTGGTTAATGATAAAAAGCAACTTCAGTTTGTCGTCTCCCTGCGCCACCTGGTTTGCAGTGAACCCGAGCAACTGTTGACCGAAGTCTGGGATGGCGCACCACCCATCACGGTAAACCCGCTGGATCACCGCGAGGACGCTGCACAGGTTATCCGACGCTATGACTATCTGGCCTTGCCCGTTGTTGATGAGCAGCAGCATGTGCTTGGCATTGTTACCGTCGATGATCTGCTGGATACACTCATGGAAGAAGCAGCAGAAGACATTGGCCGCTTTGGGGGAACAGAATTCATTAGCCAGCCTTATTTGCGCACGCGTTTTATGACGATGCTGCGCACCCGTGGAGGTTGGCTTACCTTGCTATTTATTGGTGAGATGCTGACTGCCAGCGCCATGCAATATTATGAGATGGAACTAGAAAAAGCGGTTGTACTGGCAATGTTTATCCCCCTGATCATGAGTTCTGGGGGCAACTCAGGCTCGCAGGCTACCTCACTGCTGATCCGTAGCCTGGCACTGCAAGAAGTACGATTGGGTGATTGGTGGCGCGTCTTGATCCGTGAACTGCCCACCGGTTTTGTACTCGGCGCTGTTTTAGGCGCTTTGGGCTTTGGCCGGATTTTGTTATGGCAGTACCTGGATATTTATGACTATGGCGAACATTATTTCCTGTTAGGCATTACTGTCTGGGTCGCCCTCATAGGCATTGTGACCTTTGGCTCTTGTACCGGTTCCATGCTGCCCTTTATTTTGCAGCGCTTGGGCCTCGACCCGGCAAGCGCCTCGGCACCGCTGGTGGCGACCCTGGTCGACGTACTTGGCTTGATTATCTATTTTTCGGTAGCTGCAGCCATTCTCACGGGCACGCTGCTGTAACAGGCAGTCCTGTCCTGTACAAAGCGCCAACTTTCATGTAATAATAGCGTCTTAGCTTTTTTTGGGCCTATAGCTCAGTGGTTAGAGCAGCGGACTCATAATCCGTTGGTCGCTGGTTCAAATCCAGCTGGGCCCACCAAATTGGCACGGCCCCCAAGCATAACAAGCATTTGGGGGCTTTTTATTTTGATAAAGGGGTGGGCGAGGCTATTATGCTGCCCCACTCAAAACGAATACGACAAATACAACAAATAAACCGTTAATGCCCTGCTCGATATAGGTACTATGACAGATCAGCAGCTACGTTTCGCACCCGTGCCTCCTTGGCAAATGGCACTGCAGGTACAGCAATCATCCCCACTCAAACACTACTGGCTGACGCGCCCCGGCGCGCTGACCGCTGGCTTGCGTCAGTTGGGTCAGGTAACACTGCAGGTGGCCCGTGAATATGCTGATCGCCTTCAAGCCAATGAAAGCTGGATGATCCAGTGCCCGGCGGATACCAAAGTCTGGGTCAGGGAAGTCATGATGAGCATTAACGGTACGCCAAGCGTTATCGCGCGCAGCTTTTGCTTGTTGCCTGACTCCCAGCTGCGTTGGAAAGAAATACGAGGGCTAGGTGAGCGGCCTTTGGCTGATTTACTCTATCAAAACCCCGCCATCAGACGCGATCCCTTTTATATTTGCCAGCTCGAAGAAAACCAACCGCTGTACCAAACTGTAAACCAGCAACTACACGCTCAAACCCCTTCGGCGGAAACACTCTATGCCCGCTGCTCCACATTTTGGTATGAAGACAGCCCATTGCTCGTTGCCGAGTGTTTTTTGCCAAAATTTTGGTCACTGGCCCGACTACTAACTCCTTAATTCGTTAGTCTGCGATAAAATCCTTAAAGTTGTGGTAAAACCTGACTCATACCTGCGCTAAGGAGGATAGCGCTGCCTGAAAGTGAGGGCCAAACAATGAGGATCTTGCTCGTTGAAGATCACCAAGAATTAGGTGCCCTATTATTCAGACGTTTACGCAAGGCAGGCCACACGCTAGAGTGGGTAAAAACCGGTCAAGATGCCATCAGTTTCGCTCGGCATGACAACTGGGATGTCATCCTGCTAGATATCATGCTCCCGGACACCGATGGTTTTACGGTGCTCGAGGAAATTAGACGTCTGGGATTGGGCACCCCCGTACTCGCATTAACAGCACGCACTGAAATTGATGACAAAGTCAGCATGCTCGACTTAGGGGCCGATGACTATATGGTCAAGCCCTTTGATTTCCGCGAGCTTGAAGCCCCCTGCGCGCACTGCATCGACGCCCTTTGGGCCAAAGTGCCAACACCTACCAAATAGGCCATTTAACCGTCGACACCAAGGCGCGACGTATTGCTCATGCTTGGAGGCATATGGATTTTGGGCCCCGTGAATTTTGTTTACTTGAACTGTTGCTTGGCCGCCTGAACCACAATTTACTACCATTAGTTTCTTGGATACTACCGTTCGCGTTGCCACTTTGGGGCGTTTTGTGACCGGCCCCGCCCAAGCGCCTGGCTGGATAACCATCCATGTAGCAGAAAGTCTGGACACCCGTAAAGAACTGAGCCAACAACTTTTCAAACAAAGCCTGGTTCCCATCACAGCCTTAATCATGCTGGCGTTGGGCACGATTTATCTCAGCATACGGCATGCTTTTCAACCTTTAGTACCTATCGAACAAGCACTGGATAAACGCACACATACCAATTTGGAATCCATCAAGCAAGCACCTTGATGCTGGTTTGTTAAGCACCTATCCTGCCTTGCAAGCGCCGGCCACGCAAAAATTAGTCATAGCAGGGCCAACAGATACTGAGTTTTTTTCCAAAATCATCCAACAATTTCAACAACGTTACCCAACGGTGGAGATCAGTTATTTTGATATTGGTACGCTTGGGCTTTACGAGGCCATTACCAATGGGGATTTTGCCCAATTAGATTTAGCGGTCATCTCGGCCACCCATTTACAGCTCAAATTGGTCAACGATGGTTATGCCCAAACCTATTCGTCAACCCCTTAACCCAGGACCTGCCCGATTGGGCGCAATGGCTAAACAAATTATTTGGTTTTGCCCTTGAGCCCATTACCTTGGTTTACCACAAAGATCTGCCAGCAGAAAAAAAACCTCGTACCCGCGCCGCCCTGCTGCACGTCATTAAAAAAGACCCCAGATTTTGGCGGCACAAAACCGCGACCTATGATATCGACAAAAGCGGCTTGGGTTTCAAGGGCGAGGTTCTAGTCGGTTACAACGTGTTGGGCTCTTATGCCATGGCCAGACAAGCCCAAGGAGACCCCCATCGAGATGGTTATCCCCGAAGATTATGTGCTGGTATTTTCACGCATCGCATTCATTCCCAAACAAAACAAGTATCCAGAACTGGCGGGCAAGTTTATCGATTTTCTGCTGTCAGACGAAGGCCAAAGCTTAATGGATAAACAGATAAAACTGGGCGAGCGGTGGGAATATTTATTTCGTCCACCCAAGGCCACTGACGAAGCAGGCCAAAACACCATCAGGGCTTTTGGTCAAAACCCACTTTCGGAAAACCAGTACCAGGTATTTTTACCCCCAGAACAACTATGGATTTATCCATTGCAATCGACAAGAAAATCTACTACTGGCGCTTTAGGTAAGCTTTGGCCACTAGCTTTAGGCAACTTTAGGCAACGTGTAATGCGGTTTGCACCTTGCTCGCGCTGCAAACATTTGCCAGCATAATCGAGCCGTTATAAGGGTCTTTAATCACAGTACAGCGCACTCCGTATAGTTCCTCAATCAGCTCTGCATCCACTACCTCTTGAGGGCTGCCTGCCGCCCTCAGCTGCCCATCTTTCAGGGCCACGATATGGTCTGCAAAACGACATGCCGAGACCAAATCATGTACCACCATGATGATGGTCTTGCCTGATTGAGCCAGCGCTTGAATTAGCTCAAAAACCTCTATTTGATGGCCTAAATCAAGGGCCGAAGTAGGCTCGTCCAACAGTAACAAAGGCGTATTCTGTGCAATGGTCATGGCAATCCAGGCCCGCTGGCGCTGCCCACCTGACATGGAATCCAGTGGCCTATGGGCCAGTTCTTCCAGCGCTGCCCAACGTATGGCTTGTTGGACCATCAGCTCGTCTTCAGTGCGCCATCGACGCCAGAATCCCTGATGCGGTTGTCTGCCAAAGCGTACCAATTCGGTTACGGTCAAGCCTTGCGGCGCATGGGTTTCCTGGGGCAACAATGCCAAAAGCTGAGCGACACGCCGGGTAGGCAACTGATGAATGCAGCTGTGATCGAGTAGCACACGCCCTTCATCAGGTACCAATACCCGCGCCAAGCCCGCCAGCAAGGTGGATTTGCCGCAACCGTTGGGCCCAATAATAGCCGTGACCTTTCCTGGCGGAAAATGCACATCTAGACTTTGGATAACATTGCGCTCCCCATAACCCAAAGTGAGTCCCTCTGCGCGCAATACCACCTGGGCTGTATTTTTTTGTGGTGAAAACAATTTCATAATGAATAATGCGATTGACGTCTTAATAACAACCAAAGCAAATAAGGGCTACCCACAATTGCCGTGATCAAGCCCACCGGTATTTCAATTGGCGCCCACAACCGTTGTCCTGCGACATCTGCCAAAAGCAGAAAAAAGCTACCAAATAAAGCAGACAGCAGCACCGATACCCGGTTGGGGGCAATAAAATGCCGCGCGGCTTCAGGGGCTACCAAAGCTATCATTCCCACTGGCCCTGCCAATGCAACTGCAAAACCAGTTAAAATCACTGTTGTGGCGATAGTCAACCAACGAGTACACCGCAAGGAGACGCCCAGGCTAATGGCTACTTCGTCAGAAAGCCGTAATAAATTCAGTGAGCGCGCCAAGTACATTCCCAGCGGCAGCATGAATAACAAGCACAAAAACATCCACCAAGTTGCCTCTTCGGGCCGTGCATTAAGGCTTCCCACTGTCCAGGGGTAAGCTGCGTTAGCGCTGTCCATAGAACTGCGGGCAAGCATGAAATTGGTTAATGCCCCAAAAATGGCGCCAATGCCTACCCCCATGATAATAAAGCGATAACCTTTGCTGCCCATGCCGCCACTTAAACCAAAAGCCAGCGCTGCCGCCGTGGCCGCACCGGCTAAAGCCAAAGCAGGCGTTGCAAGACTAACAGGCAGTGCCACAATGGAGGCCACTGCAAAAGCGGTGGCACCATTATCCAACCCCACAATATTGGGTGTAGCCAAGCGGTTGCGCGCCAATGTTTGTAGCAAGCAACCCCCTGCTCCAAAACCAGCACCCGCAGCAATTGCTGCCAAGATGCGCGGGATGCGTAATTCGTACAGCAGGAAGGTAAGGAATTCATCCCCTTGGCCTATCAAAGCCAACAATACAGCGCGGAACCCTTCTTGCTCATTGCCTACATATAAGGCATAAAGCACTAACATGAGCAACAAAAAGAACAGCAAAATAAGGCTAAGCCAAGGCCGATATCTTAGGCTTAGCATCTTCTGCTGCGCAGCAGCCCTGCCAAATACGCCGCCGCTAAACCAAGCGGTGCGATGGTAACTTTGTTTTAGCAACATGATGTCAATAACACCTCGAGCATAATCGCTTACAGGGTGGGCAGTCTTTTTTGCCGCACCACATACATCAAAATGGGAGCCCCGATAAAAGCGGTAACCACACCAACAGGTAATTCATAAGGGGGTACAACCAGACGAGCGATAATATCGGCTGTTAGCATAATAACGGGGCCGAACACCATGCTAAGGAAAAACACCCGGCGGATATCTGCGCCGACTAATGCACGAACCAAAAAAGGCACCACCAAACCAACAAAAGCAATGGGTCCTGCCGCAGCAGTGGCACAGCCCACTAAAGAGGCAATGCCGACAATGATCAACGTTTGTACAAATTTGGGATTATGACCCAACCCTCTTGCCATTTGCTCGCCCAATGCCATCGCTGCCAGGGCACGCAGATTTATCGTAATCAATACCGCACCCACCAAAACCCCCAATGCAGACCAGGCAATAACGGCATTAGGCCGCCCGGCCAATGCACCAATTAGCCAGAAGCGCATTTCATCTGCCGTACGCTGATCACTGAGCAAAAATAGGCTCGTAATAGACAATAACAATGCAGAAAATGCGGCTCCAGCTAAAATTAAACGCACGGGATCATTACTACTGCCTGAAACCCGGCTGACACCGAGCACCAACAAACAACCGCATAACGCGCCTAAAATACCCACCCATAGCCCTACACTCGCTGCGGAGGCCCCCCAGTAAATGGCTAGCACCACCGCAAATGAGGCACCTGCGCTGACACCCAATAAGCCGGGCTCGGCTAAGGGGTTACGGGTTAAGGTCTGTAACACTGCGCCAGATGCGGCTAATGCTGCACCCACCACCATTGCCAAGAACGTACGTGGCAAGCGCAGCTCTAAAATCACAAAACGGGCCTGGTCATCGGTAGCGCCAAATAACCAAGCTAGACTTTGGCGCCAGCCTATTTCGCCAGTGCCTAATAACAAACTGAACAAAACTGCGAATGCCATACCCATGACACCCACAAGCCAGCCGCGCCGCAAAGAGGAATCCATACAACAACCTAATTCGAGCTAAGTCAATGGTAGCCCTATTTATTTAGAGCGGCTAGTATACGTAATACGTAGAGTTACCCAATTCAATGGTCACCCCCTATTGACCCAATGCCTCAAGATCCCGAATAATTGCCTCGGCAGCCAAAGGCCCATAGCCACTACTCCAGACCTGGCCATCCACAATAGTGACTTGATCATTTTGAACCGCCTCTAGACGACGGAAAGCAGCCTGTTCCTGAGCATTAATCAAAGCTTTTTGGCCATCATCGTTTAGCGATGCCAAGAGCAACCAATCAGCATCAATTTGGGCCAGATTCTCCAAGCTTAAGGTGTCGCTATGCGGCCGTTGGGTAAGCTCATCAGCCAAAGGCAAGGTAGCAAACCCAGCTGCTCGAATTAACTGCCCGGTAAAAAGCTGGCCAGACATTAACACCGGCCCCTGCGGATTCCAACGTACTACAGCCACTGATGTTGGAATATCCGAGTTCTGCCTGTTAATCATGTCTAACTGGGCGTCTATGTCAGCCAATTTTTCCTCAATGGCCTCTTTTTTGTTGAGCGCTTGGGCAAAAAGACGTACATTGACTTTCCAATCAGCAAAGGTACTTTCCGCTGGCGGAACGATTGTTGGCGCAATCCGGCTTAATTTTTGATATAAGGCATCATTTGTCTCGCTTGATGCCAAAATCAAATCTGGGCGCAAACGATAGATAGCCTCGAGATTGGGTTCACGGACTGTACCGACAATGGCAATGGGTTCGGTAACATGGTCTTGTAAATACTGGGCGATATCACTACCCCCCCGACTGGCAAGGGCAGCTATCGGTGTTACACCAACACTTAGCGCCGTATCCAGAGCACCTTCATCAAGTACCACTACCCTTTCGGGTTGTGTGCTGACAGAAATTAGGCCATTGACTGTTTCAACCGAATGGCTCTCTTGGCCCTGAGCTAATGACCAACAAAAAGTCAGAAAAACCAGAAAGAAAATATCATATAACGTAAAACGGCTTAAACGACGCATACATAATCCTGTAGACAAGACTCAGCAAAAAAATTTAGCAAAGCTTCGGGCTAACAACCCAGCTTAAGAATGCAAATGATAATAGTTATTAGTTATTCTAGCTGAACCTCCTGCAAATGCAAGATGCTTTTTCACCGCGAAAAGCTGTCACCTCTTCCAGGCTGAGGCTCATACCTGGAGCTGTGCCAGGGCCTACGCCTGGTTCTGGCTTAGCTTCCGCCAGATTCTGGTGCTGGGCCAAGGCTCTAGGTCTAGTTCTGCGCCTGGCCCTGGTTCTAGGTCTGGGTCTAGTTCTGGGTCTAGTTCTGGGTCTGGGTCTGGGTCTGGGTCTATTTCTGGCTCTGGGTCTGGCTCCGGTTCGGGACCAAGGCTTTTGCTATTGGCCCTAAACTTCGGGCTAAACCAAAAGCCCAAGCTGCCTGTCCTCAGACTGTCCTCAGACCGTCCTTAGACCAACATGCTAAGCATCAAAAGAGGCCCAACCACACATTCATGCGCCAAATAAGGTTATCCCGGTAAATAGCCATGCGGCCGTCGTAATCATTAGCAGCTTGGTATACTCAATAAACACAATAACTTACGAGGAGACATAAAATGAATTGGATAATAAAAACCAGCTCAGTCCTGACTTTATTTTTCTTGGGTATAAACAGTGTTGCTGCGCAAGATACCCCAACTTTTAGTGATCCCTTTAATATCATTGTGGGATATGCTCCGGGTGGTGCATCTGACCGTGCAGCCCGTTTTGTTGCCGAACAGCTACAAAATGAGCTGGGCACTACCGTGATCGTAGAAAATAAAACCGGTGCCGGCGGCCGATTGGCAGTACAGCATACCAAAAACCAGCCAGAAAACCGCGATACCTTAATGATAGGGAACCCGGCTACCATCGTCGTTGCTCCGCTGGTATTTGATAATCTGCCCTATGATCCAAACACGGATTTAAAAACAGTAGCAATGGTCACAGACTATAATTTCGGTGTTGCCGTCGCTGCTGAGAGTCCCATTCAAACAATTCAAGAGCTGATAGAATGGGCCAGCGAAAACCCTGCGGAATTTAATGTGGGCGTTCCGGCCTCAGGCAGTTTACCCCACTTTTTTGGGTTGATGCTCGCCGATCTTGCTGATATTGATGCGGAAATTATTGGCTACCGCGGTTCAGCACCGGCCTTAAATGATTTGATGGGGGGTTCAATCCCCGTCGCCATCGATACCCTCGATGTATTGACCAATCTACACAGCGGGGAACGCATCCGCATTTTGGCAACATCAGGTGATGAAATCGAAGCGAAATTACCCGAAGTACCCACCTTTAAATCGGCAGGGCTAGAACTGCAAGCCTCTGGCTGGAATGGCATGTTTGCCCCCGCTGTTATGTCTGATGAAAAAGTGGAATATCTGGGTGAGCTCATCAAAGACATCATGAGCCGTCCTGAAGTACAACAGCGTTTTCTAGATAGCGATCTTCCTCCAGTGGCTGCCAACAACACAGAAGCCCAAGCAATGATTGATGATTTTGCTGACCAATGGGTACCCATTATCAAAACCTCTGGCTATAAGGTGGAGCAATAATGTCACGCATACAAAACGTTTTGTTCATCATGGCAGATCAGCTTCGCGCCGACCATCTTGCCTGCTATGGACACCCCTATATCAAAACACCCAACATCGATTCCTTGGCAGCCAAAGGGGTGAAATTCAAACGAGCTTTTGTTAATTCTGGGGTCTGCGGACCATCCCGTATGAGCTATTACACCGGTCGGTATCCTACTACACATGGAGCGACTTGGAATCGGGTTCCCCTATCGGTGGGTGAAATCACCATGGGGGAATATCTTCGCGCGCAAGATTTGGATCTTGTGCTTGCCGGGAAAACACACATCATGCCCGATCATGAAGGATTGGCGCGTTTGCACCTCGATGGTGGCAGCGAGCTTGAGCAATTGCTCTACCAGGGTGGCTTTAATGAACTGGATCGTTATGACGGTCATCATGAGCCAGGCGATGAAAGTGGCTATCCAGCCTACTTAAAAAGCAAGGGATACCACTCGGATGACCCTTGGACAGACTTTGTCATTTCAGCCATTAACGATCAGGGGGAAAAAGTTAGCGGTTGGTACATGAGAAATGCACGCTACCCCGCAGCTGTCCATGAAAAACACTCTGAAACAGCCTATATGACCAATCAGGCAATTGGATATTTAAAGGAACAAGGCGAACGGCCATGGGTCATGCATCTTAGCTATGTAAAGCCCCATTGGCCTTATATTGCCCCGGCCCCCTACCATAACCTTTACACCATTGACCAGTGCTTGCCAGTCGTCAGAAGCAAAGGCGAAATTCAAAATGCGCATCCAGCATTAGCAGCTTACAGACAACACGAGGAAAGCCAAAACTTTGCCAGGTACGAATGTATCAACACTGTACGGCCAGCCTACCAGGGCTTGATCACTCAGCTGGACGATCATTTAGGGCGTCTGTTTGAATACATGGATGCTCAGGGCTTAATGGGTAACACACTCATAATTTTTACTGCCGATCATGGCGACTTCCTGGGCGATCACTGGCTTGGCGAAAAAGAATTATTCTACGATACCGTACAAAAGGTACCACTGATTATTTATGACCCACGCACTGAGGCAGACAGCACCAGAGGCCAAAGTCTGGATCACATGGTAGAGTCCGTAGATATTTTGCCTACCATCTTATCCGCATTAGACATTCCCATTCCTAAACACCGGCTAGAAGGTCGTGATCTCACCCCTTTGATTAATAATCCAGACATAGTTTGGCGCAACCAAGTTTATTCTGAATTAGACTATAGTTACCGCAAGGCGCGATTAATACTCAACAAGCAACCCCATAATGCAAGGGCTTGGGCCATAAGGGACGAGCACTGGTATTACGTGTACTGGATGGGACTACCCGAACAGCTTTACGATTTGCAAGCGGACCCCAACCAAATGCATGACCTGGGCCAAAGTCATAGTCATGAGCACATACGCGAGCGTTTTCGCGAGCAACTGCTGCATTGGTTCACCAACTTGAAGACACGCACTACGGTAAGTTATGAGGCAGTTGCCCAAGGCACTAACGCCCACAAGAAGGCTGGCGTGTACTTTGGTCAATGGTGATAATAGGCAATAAAAAACCCCGCACCATTGCTGATGCGGGGTTTTGGTATATGTGCTTGACGATGACCTACTTTCACAGGCGCGCAGCCCACTATCATCGGCGCTAAGGCGTTTCACCTTCCTGTTC
>Ga0079226_10001494_pt1 | contig 17923 bp, 19 predicted proteins | sample Poulit2014_FD_76345 | JGI IMG/M metagenome (GOLD analysis project Ga0079226, IMG submission 76345) | Agricultural soil microbial communities from Georgia to study Nitrogen management - Poultry litter 2014 | ecosystem: Environmental > Terrestrial > Soil > Agricultural land | place: USA: Georgia...
CGTCTTCATCAGTATCAATAAGAGCGTCTTTCTTTAGTTGGCTAAGCGTTCTGCTCACCGTTTCGCGGCTTGATCCAATCATATTAGCTAGTTCGCGATTCGTAAACTTTGTCGTAATTTTATACATATCTTGTTGAATCTCCTTGCCGTGTCTTTTTGCTAAACGGATGAGTAACATAACGATCTGCTCATGTGTGTTATGCATGATTTTCTGTTCTAAACGGCTTTGTAAATCAACAATGATGTCACCTAAAACGCGGAATAATTTAATACATATTTCTGGATGCGTAATTAAAAATTGTTCGAATGACTTGATAGGAATATAAATAAGCTGACTATCTTCAATTGCTTCAGCGTGGGCGGGATAATTATCTTGGCGAAAGAACCCTTGATGTGGAAACATTTGCCCTTTTTTTAAAACGTTTACTATTTGTTCCTTTCCTTGAACGTCTGTTTTATAAATTTTAATAACGCCTCTGTCGATAAAGTACACGTTCGTTAGATCATCGCCTTGCATGAAGATGTGAGTACCCCGACGATAGATGCGTCGTTTCGCTAAATCGACAATTGGTTCCATTTCAAAAGAAGTTAAATCTTTAAAAATAGGAAAACTTTGCAACAACTGTTTAATAGATTCAGTATGCACAATGAATCACTACTTTCATCAGTCTATTTTTATTTATACACGTCTATCTTATCATGCTTTATAATAACAGTTAAAAAAAGAACACCTTTTTATTTTCAAAAAAGATGTTCTTCATATGTTAAGTCGTATGTATGTTGGTGAAAGATTAATCTTCTGTTTCTTTTAATACACCTTCACCTAAAATGATAACAGCAAGACTAATTAAAGTGGCTACTGCCACTGTAGCTGTAATGTTGAATGGTTCACTAGCCATACTTGATAGTACGTAAGAAATAACTCCACTAATAACAAAAGCCCAAATGATTGGTAAAATAAAACGCATGACGTACACCTCTTTTATCGTTCATAATTTTATAAAACATCATTAAACATATTCCATAACTATTTTACCAAAGTTTATAAGAAAATAAAAGTGAATTCCTTATGAACTTCTTTATACGTTTTTATGTAAAAGTAAGAAAAATTAACGTACAAAATATGAAACATTATGATAGTCTTAGTATATGAACAAAGTTTATGCTTCTAAAGGAGTGAAGCTATTTGTTTTCGCGATTAACGTTAACAATTATATTGGTGGCTATTATAAGCACTACTTTATTAATAAGCTGTTCAAAAGGACCAGCAAATATTCAGAATGTCGGAATGATTTTAGAAACAGAAATAAAAGACCATCCGTGGAATGAAAAGGGATATATAGGGTTAGAAAGAATTAAACGAGCATATCAAGTGAATGTATACGTTAAGGAAAATATTCAGACGAGTTTAGAAGTTGAGCGAGCTGTAGACGATTTAACGAGTAGTGGGGTTAATCTTATTTTTGGACACGGGCCAACTTACGGTAAGTATTTTTCACAGCTTTCTCGTCATTATCCAGATACTCATTTCGTATACTTTAATGGGAACTTTTCAGATGTGAACGTTACGAGCCTTAATATTGATCCACATGCGATTGGTTTCTTTAGTGGCATGATTGCAGGTGAAATGACAGCGTCTAATGAAATTGGTATGATTGGCGCTTATGAATGGCAACCTGAATTAGAGGGTTTTTTTGAAGGTGTTAAATATGCTAATGAAGATGCGAACGTGCATATGGATTTTGTCAATAATAACGATGAAGCGAATATAGCGCTTTCTATGTATGAGAATATGGCTAAAAAAGATATCGACGTTATTTTTCCAATTGGCGATTCGTTTAGTGAAACGGTTATACGTCAAGCGACGAATGACGGTCTATATGCTATGGGGTATATGGAGGATCAATCGTATATTAATGAGCATCTCGTTTTAACGAGTACGATTCATCACGTGGAAGATTTGTATGAATATGCTGCACGTTCATTTGAAAGAGGTAAGTTACAAGGTGGTATATATACGTTTGATTTTGCAGAAGAAGCAGTTTCTTTCGGTCAATTCAGTGATGACATTCCAGAAGACGTCATTAGTAATGTAGAACAAGCCGTTGAAATGTATATCGAACTAAACACTTTACCGAATGAGAGAGAAGCTTACTGACGGAATTATTTTTAAAAGTTTGCATGTTTCATTTAATTCGATTAAAATTAGTACCAAGTCATAAGTTTTGGTATTAAAGATAACTAAGGAGATGTATTTTAATGAACGTTGGTATTATAGGTGTTGGACATTATCTCCCAGATAACGTATTAACGAATGAAGATTTAGAAAAAATGGTAGATACGAATGATGAGTGGATTAGAACACGTACAGGAATAGAAGAGAGACGTATTGCTCCAGATACTATTGATACGTCTGATATGGCATACTTTGCAGCAGAAAAAGCGATAGAAGATGCGAAACTAACAGCTAAAGATATTGATTTAATTTTAGTTGCTACAGTAACGGCAGATGTTCCATTTCCTTCTGTTGCGTGTATCGTTCAAGAAAAATTAGGTGCATTCAATGCAGCGGCAATGGACATAGGAGCTGCTTGTGCAGGTTTTATTTATGCAGTAGATACTGCTGAAAAATTTATTAAATCGGAGCAATATAAAAATATTTTAGTCATTGGCTCGGATAAATTATCGAAAATTACAGATTGGACAGACCGTAACACATGTGTTTTATTTGGTGATGGTGCCGGAGCTGTCGTCGTTAGTGAAGTGTCAGAAAATCGCGGTATTTTATCAACAGAGTTAGGCGCTGACGGTTCTGGTGGCGATCATTTACGGCAAAATAGCGACGGCTTCTTATCAATGAATGGTCGTGAAGTATTTAAGTTTGCAGTGACGCAAATGCCTGAATCATCAATTAATGTGATTGAGAAAGCGGGCTTGGCAAAAGAAGATGTAGATTATTTAATTCCGCATCAAGCGAATATTCGTATTATGGAAGCGGCGCGAAAACGATTAGATATCCCCGAAGAAAAGATGGCAACGACGATTGCGAAGTATGGAAACAATTCATCGGCATCTATTCCGATTGCTTTATCAGAGTCGCTAAACAATGGTAAAATTAACACAGATGATTTAATTGTATTAGTAGGATTTGGTGGGGGCTTAACGTGGGGTTCTATTGCTTTGCGTTGGGGACTATAAAACTATTTATTTTATAGGAGGTAAACTAAAAGTGGAAAATAGAAGAGTAGTTGTTACAGGATTAGGAGCAGTTACACCTGTAGGGAATGACATACAAACAATTTGGAAAAATATAACGAATGGGCAGTCAGGCATCGACTTTATTACAAAGGTTGATAAAGACCAATTTCCTGTCCATGTCGCTGGTGAAGTGAAAGATTTTGATCCGAGTGACTATATGGACAAAAAAGAAGCGAAACGAATGGATCCTTTTACACAATATGCAGTCGCTGCAGCGAAAATGGCTGTTGAAGACGCTAATTTAACGATTGACGATTCAAACGCAGAGCAGGTAGGCGTTTGGATTGGATGTGGAATCGGTGGGATGGATACATACGAAAAACAGCTTACGCGTTTTCAAGATAAAGGTTATCGACGCGTAAGTCCGTTTTTTGTACCGATGTTAATTCCTGATATGGCGTCAGGTCAAGTATCTATTCATACAGGTGCTAAAGGGATCAACAATTGCTCGGTAACAGCTTGTGCGTCAGGAGCTAACTCAATTGGAGATGCTTTTAAAGCAGTACAACGTGGGCAAGTTGATTATATTATTACTGGTGGAACAGAGGCACCGATGACGAACATGGCATTTGCTGGGTTCTCATCTATGCGTGCTTTATCATTTAATGATGATCCGCAAACAGCAAGCCGTCCATTTGATAAAAATCGTGACGGATTCGTGATGGGTGAAGGTGCTGGTATTTTAATATTAGAATCATTAGAATCAGCACAAGCAAGAGACGCACATATTTATGCGGAAATTGTTGGCTATGGTGCAACAGGAGATGCGAACCATATTACAGCTCCTGCAGAAGGTGGCGAAGGTGGTGCTCGCGCAATGAAACAAGCAATAGAAGACGCTCGTTTAGAGCCTTCAGAAGTTGATTATATTAATGCGCACGGAACGAGTACTGAATTAAATGATAAGTTTGAAACGGCTGCTATTAAATCTGTCTTTGGTGATCATGCTTACAACCTTGCAGTGTCATCAACGAAGTCTATGACAGGTCATCTACTCGGTGCAGCAGGTGGAGTAGAAGCTTTAATCTCTGTTAAAGCAATTGAAGATAGTATTATTCCAGCGACGATGAACTATGAAACAGCAGATGAAGACTGTGACTTAGATTACGTACCGAATGAAGCACGTAAACAAAACGTTGACGTCGTGTTAAGTAATTCACTCGGATTTGGTGGACATAATGCGACATTAATTTTTAAAAAATTTGTTGAATAATCAATAGATAAACTGATATGTTCCTCAGTGAAATAAAAAAAGGTAATTCTAGTAAAAATTAAAACTTACTAGAATTACCTTTTATTTTTATATCATTAACTTTGTCGCTTTATTCATTTGAATCATTAATGACGCGTTAAGCCCATAGCACGTTTTGCATTTAAGAGTGTATGTTGAGCTGTTTCATTTGCTTTCTCTGCTCCTGCATCTAAGATTTCATCGAGTTCATCCGACTCAATTAATTCATAGTAACGTTCTTGAATTGGCTCTAATAAAGAAATGACTGCCTGAGCGACGCCCGCCTTAAAATCTCCATATCCTTTACCGTCATACTTGTTAACAATTGTATCGATAGATTCACCTGTACAACTTGCGTATATAGAAAGTAAGTTTGACACGCCTGGCTTATTTTCTTTATCGAACGTGACAATTCCTTCAGAGTCAGTCACAGCACTTTTAATTTTCTTCTCAATCTGCTTTGGTGTATCAAGCATTGAAACAAAACCTCTTACATTTTCATCAGATTTACTCATTTTCTTCGTTGGTTCTTGTAAAGACATAATTCGTGCGCCAACTTCTGGAATTTGGACATCTGGCACTTCAAATGTTTTTCCGAAACGATTATTGAATCTCTCTGCAACGTTTCTCGTTAATTCTAAATGTTGTTTTTGATCATCACCAACAGGGACGACATTCGTTTGGTAGAGTAAAATGTCAGCGGCCATTAATGCAGGGTATGTAAACAGTGCTGAAGATACGGCATCTTTTCCATCTGCTTTATCCTTAAACTGTGTCATTCGCTCGAGCTCACCCATATAGCTAATGGACTGGAGCATCCAAGAAAGTTCTGTATGAGCGGGCACTTCTGACTGGATAAATAGTGTAGATTTCTTCGGGTCAAGTCCTGCAGCAATATATAATGCAGCTAATGAACGACTGTTTTGTTTGAGCTCTTTCGGATCTTGAGGAACTGTTATTGCGTGATAGTCAACAATACAATAATAACAATCGTGTTCATTTTGTAATTCAATAAATTGTTTAATTGCACCGAGGTAATTACCAATTGTTAATGTGCCGCTCGGTTGAATACCAGAAAAAATTGTTTTCATTAAAATTTCACTCCATATTAATTATATATTAGTCATCTTTTAACAGTGAAAAAACTCATTTTTTGAACTAATGTTCAATGAAAATGAGCGTTAAATCATTATGAGAAGCTCGTTCACATAAATGTAAACGTATGTATCAATTATATAATAGATGAAAAATTGAATGCAAGCAATTGTTTACGTGTCTTTCATGTATATAAAAAGTATAAAAAAATATCGTCTGTCTATTTTTAAATGATAGTTTTTCATATATAATTAGATGAAATACAAAGATGGATGAGGGATATTTTGACAACGAGAAGAGTACTACTAACAATTATGACCTTTTTACTTTTAACACCCGGATTAGTATTTGCAAAAGAGAGTGGATTAGTCGCTAAACCTTATCATGAGCGATTAATGTCTCGTGAACTAATTGATGTTAATGATATATTGATGCGTTATTATACGTCAGACTTAACATTTGATTATCCAGATGCTGTGCGCGGTATTTATGTGACAGGTCCTTCAGCAGGAGGAGAAAGATTTAAATCACTTACTGAACTTATTTCGTCGACAGATTTAAATACGATGGTTATCGACGTAAAGGAAGATTTCGGTAAGTTAACATTTAAACCGACAGAATCATTATCTTTTGATTATGAATATGATGATTATATAAAAGACATAAAAGAAACGTTGAAAACATTAGAAGAAAAAGAAATATATCCGATTGCACGTATTGTCGTTTTTAAAGATTCCGTTCTTGCTAAGGAGCGACCAGACTTATCATTTACAGAAGATGGTTCAGTATGGGTGAATGGTAAAGGAGAAGCGTTTGTTAATCCGTTTGAGAAAGAAGTGTGGGAATACAACGTAGAATTGGCAAAATATGCCGCAAAGCTCGGGTTCCAAGACATTCAATTTGATTACGTACGTTTCCCAGAAGGGTTTGAAACGCGAGATGAATCGCTTGAATATACGTTAGGGGATTATGAACAATCAGAAGCAGAAAACGTTCAAAAACGCGTCGAAGCAGTGACTGAATTTGTTCAATATGCAAAAGAAGAATTAGAACCATATGATGTAGACGTGTCTGTTGATATTTTTGGGATATGCAGCGACTGTTACGGAAACACCAGGCATTGGACAAAATTTTGCGAAAATATCAGAAAATGTCGATGTTATTTCATCGATGATTTATCCGAGTCATTGGACGTCACATTTCGGAATAGATAATCCTGATCGAGAACCTTATAAACTCGTTTCTGCTTATGCTAAATTAGAAAACGAATTGTTAGATCAGTTAGATGAACCGCCTATTTCACGACCATGGATTCAAGACTTCGAAGCGCCGTGGCTTTATGACGGACCTCCTCAGACGTATGGAAAAACTGAAGTAGAAGCACAAATAAAAGCGTTAGCAGAAAATGGTATTGACGAATTTTTATTATGGAATGCTGGAAATAGTTATACGCAAGACGTGAATTATAAAATAAAGTAATTTAAAGAAGTAAATTTAAACGAAGGTAATTTCAGTCGTTATTATGGCAAAATTGTATATGTATAAAAAAGAAACTGTGTTTAAAAAATAATGTATCGGGAATAATAAAGTTAGGATTGATTATGAACACTTTATGAACTTTTCCAAAATCATGAAAAATCATGAAAATACACTACCGTTAGCGATACTAATATAGTATAATCAATATATAGGGTAGTTAGGAACAGTTAAAGACTATACACATATTAGAAATGAGGAGTGAAGTTACAAATGGTTACACTTTATACCTCACCAAGTTGTACATCTTGCAGAAAAGCTAAGGCGTGGCTTGAGGAACACGATATTGCATTTACAGAACGAAATATATTTTCAGAACCTTTGTCACTAGATGAAATTAAAGAAATTTTACGAATGACAGAGGACGGAACAGATGAAATCATCTCAACTCGCTCAAAAGTTTTTCAGGAGTTAGATGTTAATATTGAAAATCTTCCTCTAAAGGCTCTATTTGATCTTATCCAGAAAAATCCGGGATTATTACGACGCCCGATTATTCTAGATGAAAAGCGACTGTAAGTTGGCTATAACGAAGATGAGATTCGTCGATTTTTACCAAGGGAAGTTAGAACATATCAGTTATTAGAAATCCAACGTATGGTTAATTAAATATTAACGATTCGTTAATCAAAGATAAGCGCAGAACCTTCATTGGGACTGCGTTTTTATTGTATAAAGTAATATACCACAAGGTGACGATAAAACAAAATGAAATCATATATAAATTTAGTAAGTTGTTCTATTTCCAAAAAAGGTTGATGTGTCATACAATGAAAGTGAAAGGGACGTTTACTAAAATAAATAAAATGTTATATAATAGAAAATCATCCGTTATAGAAAGGGGAGAAAAAGATGGAGATAGAAAGAATTAATGAAAATACGATAAAGTTTTATATTTCATATATGGATATAGAGAATCGTGGTTTTGGGCGTGAAGAGATTTGGTATAATCGTGAACGTAGTGAAGAACTGTTTTGGGAAATGATGGAAGAAGTGAATGATAAAGAAGAATTCACAATAGAAGGCCCGTTATGGATTCAAGTGCAAGCGATGGAAAAAGGTTTGGAAGTTATTGTTACACGAGCAAATCTTTCAAAAAATGGTGATAATATTAATTTACCAGATGATCCATCAATGAATATCCCAATCGATCAAAATATCGCAAAAATGTTAGAAGATAAACAAGAACATGTTGCTGCCGCAGATTCAGAAGAAGATGATTTAGAATTAGTAGAAGAATCTATGACAATGATGACAGTCGCATTTGCTAGTTTTGAAGATGTTATTCAATTAAGTCATTATGTTGGTGACAACAGTGTCGAGTGGCATACGTTAAACACATTATACGTGTACGAAAATGAATATATTTTAAACATTGAATTTGCTAACGAGATTGATTCAGACGCGTTTGAAAATATCGTCAGTATTATTTATGAATTTGCAGATGATACTGAGATAACATCTCATATGTTAGAAGAGTATGGGAAAAAGATTTTTTCTGAAGATGTATTTTCGCAAATTCGCTCCTACTTTCCCGTTTAAAAATTAACTTTAAATAGAATATTTTAGATTTTTTCATAAAGAAACGAGCGATAAACAGCTCGTTTCTTTTTTTGTGAAAAATAATAAATGAGCTATTCTTTTCATAAAAAGATAGGGGAAAAAAGATGTTACAGGCGATGACAAAAGAAGGAGAATTTATTCAATTAATTAATAAAACAGAAACTGAAATAAAAGAGTTGCGTACGACACCGTTTTATTGTCCAGTTTGTAGCGAAAAAGTAATTATGAAAGCAGGTAGATTAGTAGCTCCACATTTTGCTCATTACGTAAAGGCGAACTGTCTTATGGCAGTTGGTGGAGAAAGTGAAGCACATATACGAGGTAAAAAAGAATTATTTCATTGGTTACAGAAGCAAAAATATAAAGTGTCGTTAGAACACTTTGTGAAAGAAATAAAACAAATACCAGATATTATGCTATTTTTTAGGCGGAGGAAAATAGCGATTGAATTTCAGTGTTCAATAATATCAGTAGAAGAAGTAAATGAAAGGAATCAAGGGTATAAAGAGCAGGGGATATTACCTATTTGGTTTCTGCATATAAAGTATTTTAAACGATTAAGTGATTGTACGATAAGAATAAATTCTTTTTTGAAGCATTTTATTTTTGAGTTAACTGATAAAACTCCCGCGACATTATTGTTCTTTTGTCCAGAGAGACGGATTATTTTACTTGTCCAGCACTTATACTTTACGTCACAAACGCATGCAGTCGGAACAATCAAACTGATGCCCTTAAATCGAACAACGTTTGCACATATTTTTTCAAAACAGCCTCTTGAAAAAAATAAGCTTATGAATGTTTGGAAGAAAGAAAAATTTAACTTTCGTATGGGTAAGAAAGAAATAATAACTCGCAACAGAAGACCATTTTACGAGTGGTTATACAACAATCATTTGCATATTGAATATTTACCAAATGTCGTTTATTTGCCAGTGAAAAATGCATGGATGATGAAAGTTCCTATATGGGAATGGCAAACCCGCCTTTGCGTCAACTTCTTATCAAAATTAAATGTAGGTGATGAGTTTCATAAAATAGATTGCTTGAAAGTTTTGAAACGATATTTGCATAAAAAAGAAACTTATCCACTTGTATACACGTCTACTCACCCAGTGACAGAATACCTCGCTATTTTATCAACGATACGAATCATTCATCCGACGTCAAACAACACGTTTAAATTGTTAAAAAACATTTCATATTTAGATCATATTGAGCATTCGATAGAGGCTGATAAACTTGTTATGAATAAACTTTTAATTTACAATGAGTTTCAACATGTATAACTATGAGAGATTAAAGGATAGAAATAATTTGGAGGCGATTGTTAAGTGGCAACTGAAAAAGAACTGAAATCAAGAGCTGAAATACCTGAACATTTAACTTGGAGACTAGAAGATATATTTGCAACAGACGAAGTATGGGAAAGTACATTTGAACAATTAAAAGAAGAAATCCCGAAGATTTCAGAACTTCATGGGACATTAGGTGATTCACCAGATGCTTTACTGAAAGCTTTTCAAACTCAAGATGAATTGTCAGGACGTTTAGGAAAGTTATACGCTTATTCACGTATGCGTTATGATGAAGATACGACGAATTCGTTTTATCAAGACATGAATGGAAGAGCTGAAACATTATTAACGCTGTACTCAAGTCACACGAGCTTCATGACGCCAGAAATATTGTCACTAGGTGAAGATAAAATCAAGCAATTTTTATCTGAACAGGAAGAATTATGTTTATATGAAAAAGTTTTAGAAGATATATTAAGGCAACAGCCACACATATTATCTGAAAAAGAAGAAGCGCTTTTAGCATTAGCTTCTGAGCCGTTAGATAGTGCATCACAAACATTTAGTATGTTAAACAATGCGGATTTAACTTTTCCGACGATTGAAAATGAAAATGGTGATGAAGTCGACTTAACGCACGGGAGATATGTCGGATTTTTAGAATCGAGTGATCGAGAAGTAAGGAAACAAGCATTTAAAGCGATGTACGACACATACGGTTCATTTAAAAACACATACGCTTCAACGTTAACAGGTGCTGTTAAAACAGATAACTTTTTTGCGAATGTCCGCAATTACGATTCAGCAAGACATGCAGCATTAAGTGGTAATAAAATTAGTGAAGTCGTTTATGATAATTTAGTAGATGTTATTAATGATCATTTACCGTTACTTCATCGTTACGTGAAGTTACGAAAAGAAATATTAGATTTAGACGAACTGCATATGTATGACTTGTATACACCACTTATAAAAGATGTTGATATGAAAGTGACATATGATGAGGCTAAACAATATACGCTAGAAGGATTACAGCCACTTGGAGATGAATATGTACGTATTGTTGAAGAAGCGTTTAATAATCGCTGGATTGACGTAGAAGAAAATAAAGGAAAAAGAAGCGGTGCATATTCTTCTGGAACTTACTATACGAACCCTTATATTTTATTGAATTGGCAAAATAAAGTGAATGACTTATTTACGCTCGTTCATGAATTAGGCCATTCAGTGCATAGCTATTATACGAGAGAAGCACAACCATATCGCTACGGTAATTATTCTATCTTCGTTGCTGAAGTTGCTTCAACGTGTAACGAAGCGTTATTAAATGATTATATGATTAATCACTTAGAAGATGACCGTCAAAAGCTTTATTTACTCAATCACTTTTTAGAAGGATTCCGTGCAACTGTATTTCGTCAAACGATGTTCGCTGAATTCGAACACGATATTCATGTGCGCGAGCAAAACGGTGAAGCTTTAACAGCCGAACGTTTAACAGATATATATTATGAGCTTAATAAAAAATATTTTGGTGATGACGTTATTTCCGATGAGGAAATAGGGTTAGAGTGGGCAAGAATCCCGCATTTTTATTATAATTACTACGTCTATCAATATGCTACAGGGTATGCTGCAGCGACGGCTTTATCTCATCAAATACAAGAAGGTGGAGAAGGAGCTGTTGACAGATATATTGACTTCTTAAAAGCAGGGAGCAGTGATTATCCGATTGAAGTGTTGAAAAAAGCTGGTGTAGATATGACATCTAAACAGCCTATTATTGATGCATTAAAAGTTTTTGAGCAGAAGCTTACAGAAATGGAAAACTTATTAAAGAAAATGAAGTAACCTCTTGACATAAAAATTGAAAATACAAAACCGGCTATAGTCATCAAGAAGGAGTTATGAAAATCTCCACGATGAGTATAGCCGGTTTTTAATTGTTTAGTTAAGCACTATTTTCGGTTGTACTTCCAAAACGAGTCATGTTTTGACGTTAAACGATTCGTTATTTGCATAATTTGTAATTTTTTTAAGCGTCTATTTGCTTCATCAATTGTAAGGTCATATACAGTTGATACGTCCTTTGTAGAAACAACGTCATAAAAAGATAAGAAATCTCTTATTGGCGGTTTAACCGCAGGAAGAGGTTCGTATTGTAACACTTCATGAAGTACGTGCTTATAGATGTCATACGTATGCCTTCCAGGAATTTTAATGCCATGTTCCTCATTTAAATGATTAAAGATAACGACAGTTGGTGTTTCTGTAACGTCCATTTCTTTTTTTAACTTTAAGTCACATTGAAAAGCTTTTTTAGCATAATGTGAAAATAAATCTTTTTCAAATTCGTGTACATCTAAATCCGACTCTTCAGCACATTGGATAAGGACACTTTTATCAGCGATATTTTTGTTTTTAAGGAAGAAATATACTTGTAATTTACGTAAAAATGTTCGTCCAGCATTTATTCCTTGCAGTTCCGCCGCTTTAATGGCTAAACCAATCCACGGAAATGAAATGCGCTTTTGTTCATTTGTTTGAGGTCCATCGTTGTTTTTAGTTAGTACATCGAGTGAACCACTAATGATTGGTCGTACTGTAAAAAAACGTCCATATTCAATAGAAAGCTTTTTAAAGTACGGTTCTAACGCCCAACTTTCCAAACATAGGGGATCAATAAAAACATAGATTTCAATTGGTTTTTTGGCAACATGATAAAGATTGTGCTTCTCCGATGTGTTTATTACGTTTGAGTCGTAGGTTTTTAAATTATTCCAACCCACATCGATTCTCCTTTCTACTTATGACGCCCATATGAATGCATTTTTTCAAATAATGAACTCCTTCAATGATTAATTATTTATCAATTGAGTTGAATAACGATTTAAAAGTTATTCGCTTTCTTATATTGTAGCAACGTAACCCGCTATGTTCAAATAATTCAATTGATATTTCGAGTAAATAGTAATGTTTTTTATAAAAATCATCTCGTTTCTAGAAAACGGATAATTTTAGGAACTGCATCTCTTTTACGTATATGATACGTGTTCAAAATGTCTATTAAAAAAGAATGCGCCATTGACGAAGACTCTGCTTCAACTTCAATTTCAAAATCTTGTTGATTATTATATGAACTTTTATCTAAGAATAAAGTGACGTGCTCGCGCGCTAATTGAAAGCGAGTCGTCGTTAATTCTCCTAAATAGTTTAATTGGTTAATCGGAAAATTACTTTGTTTTAAATGTGAAACAATTTTGTTCGTTTGATTAAAGTTATTATTTAGCCACTTTTCTGCATCAGCTTTCGATAATGTCTCGTGTAATTCTAATGTACCGTCTCGATAAGGTTCTTTATACGTTAATGTGTATTGTTTGTTTATCAGTCGAATACGAAGTGCACATTTATTTTTATGAAGATGCTTTTTAGCAGTGTCGAAATAATAATTTGTTTGTTCAATTTTTTCAGTTGGGAATTCATACGCCTGAAGTAATGTAAAAAATTCTTCTTCAGTTAACAAATTTTTACTTTCGTATTCAATTTCTTTTCGCACAGTTACCCTTCTTTCATTCGATAATAGTTGAATTATCGCTAATAATCGGTATATATACAATAATTATTACTTGGATTATGTTATGATAAAAGAAATTAAGTCATCAATTTTAAGACTAGAGGTGGTTTACTTGATGGTTAATTGGGAAACATATCTTGCACCTTATTCACAAGTTGTTGAAGAGTTAAAGGTGAAATTAAAAGGAATGCAAGCACAGTTTGAATGTGAATCAAAGCATTCTCCAATTGAATTTATTACTGGGCGAGTTAAGCCGATTCCGAGTATATTAGAAAAAGTAGAAGAAAAAAGTATCTCTTTAGATCATATGGACAAAATTATTCAAGATATTGCAGGTATTCGTATCGTCTGTCAGTTCGTTGATGACATATATAAGACAGTAGATATGATTAAGTCACGAAAAGATTTAACGGTTATCGGAGAGAAAGATTATATAAAGAAAAATAAAGATAGTGGGTATCGTTCTTATCATTTAATTATTGAGTATCCTGTTGAAACGATCCACGGGGCAAAAATTGTTTTAGCTGAAATACAAATAAGAACGTTAGCTATGAATTTCTGGGCTATTAACGAACATTCACTAAATTATAAATATAAAGGTAGCATTCCTACCGAAATTAAGTCGCGCTTAAAAGCTGCTGCAGAGGCGGCATTTAAGTTAGACGAAGAAATGTCTAAAATAAAAAATGAAGTACAAGAAGCTCAAAGAGTGTTTCACCGGATGTGATGTTATAATAATTTTTGTTGATAAGCGATAAAAGGTGGGAGCAGTTATGAAGTTTTCGATAGTTTCTAGAGGTGATGATCGTTCAGACCGAATCAAGCATACGATTAGAGAGAAGCTTATGCATAATGGTTTGTCCTACAATGAAGATGTACCAGACTTAGTCATTTCCATTGGAGGAGATGGGACGTTTTTAGAAGCATTTCATCGTTATGTCGACCAGTTAGAAACGACAGCTTTTATTGGGATGCATACAGGACATTTAGGGTTTTATGCAGATTGGGTACCTAGTGAACTTGAACAACTAATTCAAACAATCGTAAATACACCGTTAAGAATAGTAGAATATCCTTTACTAGAAGTCGTTATTCGTGAAAAAGATGAAGTGAAAGAAGAACGCTTTTTAGCCTTGAACGAAACGATGATAAAGACAGCATATGGCTCAGTCGTTTTTGATGTGGAGATTCGCGGGGAACATTTTGAAACATTTAGAGGTGATGGCTTGTGCGTGTCTACACCTTCAGGAAGTACAGGATATAATAAAGCGTTAGGTGGGGGCATTATCCATCCGTCTTTAGAAGTTATTCAATTGACTGAGATGGCATCAATTAACAATCGTGTCTTTAGAACGATTGGTTCACCACTCATCTTACCGAAACACCATACGTGTTTGCTTAAGCCGATGGTTGATACTGGTTTTATTATTTCAATTGATCATTTTAGTGGTACATACAAAAACATACGCTCCATTCAATGCCGTGTGGCAGATGAGCGCATTCGTTTTGCTAGATTTAGACCGTTTCCATTTTGGAATCGTGTGCGAGACTCATTCGTTTCAGAAGGTATTGTCGCTCATGATGATGAAATGTTTGGAGATTACTTAGATGCAATGGATAATAAATGATGAAGTAGCACATATGACTGTAAATGATTTTTTGCGAAAAAAACAGTCCTTTTCACGCCGGATTTTAACGGCTATTAAATATGATGGTGGTTCAATAGTAGTAAACGGCGCAGAAGTAAGGACGACTTATAAATTACAAGTCGCTGATTGCTTACGAGTTACTTTTCCGAAAGAGTCAAGAGGTCCTATGTTGACGCCAGAAAAGGGTCCTTTAAATATCGTTTATGAAGATGATTACGTATTAGTTATTAATAAGCCAGCTCATCTTGCTACGATTCCGTCTGCGATTCATCCGCGAAACACGTTAGCTAATCGAATCATTCATTATTATAATGAAAATGATATTCATTCGACGATTCATGTTGTGACGAGGCTAGACCGAGATACGTCAGGATTAGTTTTAATTGCAAAGAATCGCTACATTCATTCGTTACTTTCACAACATATGCATAAAAAATCTATTCGTAGGAAATATTATGCATTAGTTGAAGGGAATTTAGAGCAGCAAGCTGGAGAAATAAATGCACGAATAGATAGAAAACAAGGATCAATTATTGAGCGTGAAGTGACTGATCGCGGAAAAGCAGCATTGACTGTTTATCGAGTATTAAAAGAAGGGCCACGTTATTCATTGTTAGACGTTGAATTAAAAACTGGGAGAACCCATCAAATAAGAGTGCATTTTTCGCATATAAATCATCCATTACTAGGAGATGATCTATATGGAGGAACAACGCAGGTAATGATGAGACAAGCGTTGCATTGTTATTATTTATCATTTAACCATCCGACGACAAATGAATATATCGAATTGACAACGTCATTACCAGAAGATATGCAAGAAATAATCCTATAATTACAAATGAAAAGACATCCGAAATGTGTTAGAGGATAAAAACTCTAAATATTTTTGGATGTTTTTTTGTAAAAATGTTTATATACAATGATTTTAGGATATAAGAAAGACAAGTATTGTTGTCTGAATATTCCGATATAAAGGAGTGAGTGAGATGGGATATATTTTACCGATTCAGATGGATACACGAACAAACTACCATCAACGCATGATTGCAGAAGATGAAGAACCGTTTTACGTTGAAAAATCATATAAAGTGAATCATCTCATTAATAATAAAACTTCAAATGATGAACAGAGAAAAGAGAAATATACACCATTACTCGTTGAACGTCGAAAGAAAATGAAGCAGTTATATGATGAACGATCAATGGTTATTGAAACTTCTATTACCGGCAAAGGAAAGCAAGTGAATGAACGTATATAAAGCAAGATTAACAATCAAATTCAGTTAATCTTGCTTTATTGTTTGCTTGAATTTATTTTAAAAGCTTAGCCATCGTAACGTGGGGAATGCCGGCATCAAGGAATTCTCCTGAGACGACTTCATACCCTTGTTTTTCATAAAAGCTAATTGCTTTTACTTGCGCGTTTAAAATAGCCTCTTTTAACGCTCTTTTTTTGACTTCTTTTTCCATCGCTTGGATGATGAGAGAACCGTATGATTTTCCGCGATGTTCCTTTAAAATACAAATTCTTTCTAACTTTCCGTAATGTCCGATAAACCGTAATCGACTTGCTGCAACAGGTTCATCGCCAACGTATCCAACGTAATGAATAGCTTCATCCTCATATTCATCTATTTCTTCCTCTAAAGGGACGCGTTGTTCATCAACGAAAACGACTTTCCGTATGTTGTAAGCATCCTCAATTTGTTGTTTTTCTGTTGCAATTTTGATATTCATAGCTGCTCCTTCCCAAAAACGAACGATTGATAAACCGTCCAAGATCCATTGTCTAGTTGATATAATAAATGAAAACGATCGACATAGTCTTCATAAGCTAATGTTGTCATTTTTAATTGACCAAAAACATCGGCATATTCATCGGTTGTTAATTGTTGAGCAATCGTAATATGCGGAACGAACGGATGAGGTTCATTAGTAGGAAATTTACTATCGTGTATTTCCCGGTACAATGACTGAATCTCTTCATTTGGTTCAATTTTAAAATAAATCGTATGATTAACAGGTGCAAACGAACGACATTTTTGAATACTTATTTTAAAAGGACTCATATTGTTCGCGACATGTTTAAGTTCAGCGATTAATGATTCTTTATCATTTTCAGAACAAGTGAATGGCGACTTTAAAGTAATGTGGGGCGGTATAAGCGCATACCTTGGATCATATCGCTTCCTGTAAGAGTTCGCTGCATCTTGAATGCGTTTTGAAGGAAAAATAGCTATGCCATAATTCACTTATAAAACCTCCCCAAAATATTTTAAAGAACGATAATAAAGTTAAATATTTATTTCACATGTTATTTAATATTATAGCAAATTAATAAATGAATAAGAAGTGTATATTTATTAAGTATGAGTAAAATGTTTGTGGGACTATGTCCTATTTATTGTGTAAAGTTTTCACTTCAGAAATGTACTTCGCTTGTCGCGGGCCTACCTCAACTTCTAATCCCTCCACTTCCGTGTCGGTATTAGGGATTTTCGGATACGGCTATTCCCGCAGACGTCTCCGTACATTTCTTTCGTTCAAGTTAATTTACACATGAAGATAGGCTTAAACGTTTGTTGCGGGAAAACATACGGGCTATTTCTTGAGTAATAAGCATGAAAAAAAGGACCTTCTTTTGTATAGTAACAGTCACGACAACCACTATAAAAAGAGAAGAGGTCCTTAAATGAAGAATATCATCTCTCAAATC
>Ga0079226_10001495_pt1 | contig 17907 bp, 17 predicted proteins | sample Poulit2014_FD_76345 | JGI IMG/M metagenome (GOLD analysis project Ga0079226, IMG submission 76345) | Agricultural soil microbial communities from Georgia to study Nitrogen management - Poultry litter 2014 | ecosystem: Environmental > Terrestrial > Soil > Agricultural land | place: USA: Georgia...
GAAAGCTTGATCGTTGAGCTCTATTCTAAGTAATTTAACCTGAGGGAGCCCTATGACTGCTGTGAACGACTTGCTCACGCCTCGCTCTATCGCTATTGATGCGATTAGCCCAACCCATGCGAAGGTTGTTTTGGAACCGCTAGAGCGCGGTTTTGGCCATACTTTGGGTACGGCACTGCGTCGCATTCTTCTTTCTAGTATGGAAGGTGCGGCTATTACCGAGGCCGAGATCGAAGGAGTGCAGCACGAATACTCCACCATAGACGGGATTCAAGAGGATGTTATTAATATTCTCTTGAACCTAAAAGGTGTAGCTATCATTCTCAATGAGCGTGATTCAGCTACTGTGGAGATTAGCAAAAAAGGCGCTGGTGTTGTCACAGCTGGTGATATCCAGGTTGACCACTCAGTGGAAATTGTTAATCCCGACCATGTGATTTGTAACATCACTGATGATGTGGAATTTAAAGCCACATTAACCATCACAAAAGGTCGTGGTTTCGTGCCTGCAGATGCACGTTTAACTGACGAAGACGATACACGTGGCATTGGCCGTTTGGTTATTGATGCCAGCTACAGCCCTGTAGAACGTGTAGCGTATGTTGTTGAAGCGGCCCGTGTTGAGCAAAGAACGGACTTAGACAAGTTAGTAATTGATATTGAAACTAACGGTGCTATTGATCCTGAAGATGCTATCCGTGCTGCGGCAACCATCTTGAAAAAACAGATTTCTGTTTTTGTGGCGCTCGAAGAAGATGAGAAGCCAGAACCGAAGCCTGAAGAAGAAGAAGTTGATCCGGTATTACTACGTCCGGTAGACGATCTCGAATTAACGGTTCGTTCTGCTAACTGCCTCAAAGCGGAAAACATTTACTACATCGGTGATCTAGTTCAACGCACGGAAGTTGAGTTGCTGAAAACCCCTAACTTGGGTAAAAAATCTCTTACCGAGATTAAAGATGTTTTAGCAACTAAAGGCTTGTCTCTTGGTATGCGCCTAGAGAACTGGCCACCTGAAAGTCTTCGTGACGATGATAGATTAATGGGCAGGTAATAAAACCTGCTTTTACAGATAAAAGGGCGCTGGTTAAGCGCCCAGTTTTGAAGGAAGTTTAATCATGCGACATCGCAAAAGTGGCAGAAAATTAAACCGTACGAGCGCGCATCGCGATGCGATGTTCCGCAACATGGCAACCTCGCTTTTTGAGCATGGTGCTATTAAAACAACCTTACCTAAAGCTAAAGAGCTACGTCGTGTTGCTGAGCCGCTCATTACGCTCGCTAAAAACGACACTGTAGCAAATCGTCGCCTTGCTTTCGCAAGAACGCGCTCTGACGAGGCAGTAGGTATCTTGTTCAACGAGTTAGGACCACGCTACAAAGAGCGCCCAGGTGGTTACCTGCGTGTTCTTAAGATGGGTTACCGTGCAGGTGACAACGCTCCAATGGCTTATGTTGAGCTAGTGGATCGTCCTGAAGCGGAAGACTCCGAAGAATAAAGAAAAAGCCGGTTGAAAAACCGGCTTTTTTTATGCCTTTTGTTACAACCAATCCTTTAAGTAACGCCCTGTGTGGCTTTCACTGTTAGCCGCAATCTCTTCTGGGCTTCCTGCAGCAATAATATGGCCGCCTCCTGATCCACCTTCTGGGCCAAGATCTACAATCCAATCAGCGGTTTTAATCACATCTAAGTTATGCTCGATTACCACAATGGTATTGCCTTGCTCCCGTAGGCGGAACAAGACACTTAAGAGTTGGCGAATGTCATGGAAGTGCAGCCCTGTAGTAGGCTCATCAAGGATATAGAGTGTTTTGCCTGTATCACGCTTGGAAAGTTCGCGCGCAAGTTTGATGCGCTGTGCCTCACCGCCCGATAAAGTGGTGGCTGCTTGCCCTAAGGTAATGTAGCTAAGGCCAACATCTATTAGGGTTCTTAAACGTCGCGCTAATGCGGGAATAGCAGCAAAAAATTCTTCTGCCTCTTCCACTGTCATGGCCAGCACTTCGTGGATGTTTTTGCCTTTATAGAGCACTTCTAGTGTTTCACGGTTGTAGCGCATGCCTTTACATATTTCACAAGGCACGTAAATATCAGCAAGGAAGTGCATTTCAACTTTGATAACCCCATCCCCTTGGCATGCTTCGCAGCGTCCGCCGCGCACGTTAAAGCTGAATCGGCCAGGCTTGTAGCCACGCGCGCGTGCCTCTTGTGTGCCGGCGAAAAGTTCACGAATAGAAGTAAACAAGCCGGTGTAAGTGGCAGGGTTCGACCTAGGTGTACGGCCAATGGGGCTTTGATCAATGTCGATGACTTTATCGTAGTGCTCCAACCCTGTGATCTTTTCATAGGGGGCGGCTTTTAACGTGGTGGCACGATTTAGCGCTGTAGCTGCAATAGGGTAGAGGGTTTGGTTGATGAGGGTGGATTTACCAGAGCCTGATACTCCCGTTACGCATGTAAATAAACCAACAGGGAGGTTTAACTCCACATTTTGTAGGTTGTTACCTGAAGCTCCCTGCAGTGTGAGCCACTGGTCGCTAGGCGCCAAACGTTGTGTTGGCACAGCAATTTCTTCAATGCCAGACAAATACTTCCCTGTAAGCGACTTCTCATTGGCTAGAATGTCTTCGATGGTGCCCGTTGCTACTACTTCACCACCATGGCGCCCAGCACCTGGGCCGATATCAACAATAAAATCAGCATTGCGCATAGCGTCTTCATCGTGCTCCACCACAATGACAGTGTTGCCGAGATCTCGCAGGTGAATGAGAGTATCTAATAAACGCTGGTTGTCGCGCTGGTGCAAACCAATGGAGGGTTCGTCGAGCACATACATGACACCCACTAGCCCCGCGCCAATTTGTGAGGCGAGACGAATTCGTTGCGCTTCTCCGCCAGATAAAGTTTCTGCATTGCGGCTGAGGTTTAAGTAATTGAGCCCTACGTTAACTAAAAACTCTAAGCGATCTCGAATTTCTTTTAAGATTTTTTCGGCAATTTCTCCTTTGTGGCCAGGGAGAACCAAAGCACTGAAGTAAGCAAAGGCGTCACCAATGGGTAACTCCACGAGCTCTGGCAAAGACCGATCGTCAATAAACACATGGCGCGCTGATTCTTTTAACCTAGAGCCAGAACAACTTGGGCAGGTGGAATGGCTAAGGTACTTAGCTAAGTCCTCTCGTACGGCTTCAGATTCCGTTTCACGATATCTGCGCTCCATATTGGGTAGAACACCTTCGAAAGGATGGTGTCGCACCGCTATTTCGCCTTTGTCGTTCAAATAGCGGAAGGCCACTTTTTCTTTGTCGGTACCGTATAAAATGGCATTGCGCACTTCATCGCTTAATTCATTAAATGGCGTATCGATGTCGAAGTTCAAATGGTTTGCCAGGGCTTGTAGTAGCTGGAAGTAGTAAACGTTACGCTTGTCCCAACCTCGAATTGCTCCTGCTGCTAGCCCAGCATGTGGGTTAACAATGACTTTGTCGGCATCAAAAAACTGCTTTTGGCCTAAGCCATCACAACTAGGGCAGGCACCGGCGGGGTTATTAAAAGAAAAGAGCCTTGGCTCTAATTCGTTTAGGCTGTAGCCACACTGTGCACAGGCAAAACGAGCTGAAAACACCAACTCTTCCACATTTTCTTCGCCTGCCATGGGGGCAATCAAGGCAATGCCATCGGCAAGTTCGAGGGCGGTTTCAAAGGATTCCGCAAGGCGGTTTTGCATTTCATCGCGCACCTTGAATCTATCTATTACCACCTCAATGGTGTGCTTTTTGTTTTTGTCTAGCGTGGGGGTGTCATCAAGATCGGTAAGGATGCCGTTGATGCGTGCACGAATAAAACCATGGGCGCGCAACTGCTCTAGTTTGTGTAAATGCTCACCGCGTTTTTCTTGAATAACAGGGGCGAGAAGCATGAGTTTGCTGCCTTCAGGTAAAGCCAACACTTGGTCAACCATTTGGCTGATAGTTTGCGCTGCTAAAGGTAAGTCGTGATGGGGGCAGCGAGGCTCGCCCGCGCGGGCAAATAAAAGGCGCAAGTAATCATATATTTCGGTAATAGTGCCCACTGTAGAGCGCGGGTTGTGGCTTGTGGATTTTTGCTCAATAGAGATAGCAGGGGAAAGCCCTTCGATTAAATCCACATCAGGCTTCTCCATCATTGATAAAAACTGCCGTGCATAAGTGGATAAAGATTCCACATAGCGGCGTTGGCCCTCAGCATAAAGTGTATCGAACGCTAGGGAAGATTTTCCTGAACCAGATAGCCCTGTGATAACCACAAGCGTGTTGCGTGGGATGTCTAAATCGATGTTTTTTAAATTGTGAGTTCTTGCACCGCGTACTGAAATGGTCTTCATGTAAATAATATGTGCTCGCTAAGAATAATAGAGGTGGTGTATGTTCACACTAGGTGACGACGCCGTACACGCGGCTATTCTACAGTAGCCGAGAGAACGGTAAGAAAATAATAAGTATGTGTGTTTGGTTTTTAACACAGAAATGGTCGCGTTTTCTCGCATGATTAAATAACACCATAAAGCGTAGAGTGTACGTTAGAATGGTGCAGCTGATAAGCGTCATTAAATAGCTTGGCCTCTTGAATGAGGTGTTTTGCCTGAACGCTGTATTTATTACGCACTTGGCATGTTTGCCTTGGTGTGTGTTCTGTTACACTGTTGCGCAAGTGATTTTATGCTTTTCTGTTCATCACCACCTTTGCTGACATTAGCAATAGGCAGAGGCTGATGATTATTTTTAAAAATTACATTAAGACTAGATGAACTGATACAGAGCGCTTAGTGCAATATAGGAGAATTTAATATGTCACGTGGTGTGAACAAGGTTATTTTGATTGGTAATTTGGGGCAAGACCCTGATGTAAGAGTAATGCCTAGCGGTGGCAGTGTAGCAAATATTAGTGTGGCTACGAGCGAAACCTGGACAGATCGTAACACTGGCCAAAAGCAAGAGCGTACAGAGTGGCACCGCGTGGTGTTTTTTAACCGCTTAGCAGAAATTGTTGGCCAATATTTACGCAAGGGTAGCAAGGTGTACGTTGAAGGCAGTATTCGTACACGTAAATGGCAAGGGCAAGATGGCCAAGATCGCTACACAACAGAAATTGTAGCCAACGAAATGCAAATGCTTGATAGCCGCGGTGGTGGCGGTGCACCAGAAGGTGGTTACGATGATTATGCTGCTCAGCAGCAACAAGCGCCGCAGCAACAACGTCAAGCTCCTCAGCCAGCAGCTCCTCAGCCTGCTGCGCCCGCTCCAGCATCAATGGATTTTGATGACGACGTACCCTTCTAAAAAGTAAGGTTGTGTGACCTAGTTAAATTGAGAATTAGCCCAAGCAACATTGCTTGGGCGTTTCAAAGGTGAAGTTTAAAGATGCCAAAATCTTGGTTAATGGTCACAGTATTCTTATTAAGCGTTTTAGTGTTCACGTTAATTACCATGCCTGCAAAAATGTTTTTTGGCCAACAACAAACGTTGATGGTGGGGGGCAAGCAATTGCTCATCCATGATGTGTCTGGGCGTGCATTGAACGGTCAAGCAAGATGGCAATGGGCAACAGAGCAAGGCACTCTTTCTTGGCGTCTTGCTCGTAAAGGCTTGGTGCCGGGCGTAATGGCCGAGGTGAAGGGGGCAATGATAAAAGCCTCCGCTTGGTTCACGGCAACACCTGCAAAACGTGTCACGATAAAAGATTTAAATTTAAACGTGAATGTGGATACTATGAGTGCTTTGCTCGAACTTGATGCAGGTGGTGCAACAGGTGCTGTTAGTGGCGTAGTAGCAAAAGCTAACATCAGCCCTGCAGGGCCTTGGTCTGCCACAGGTAAATTAGATTACTCAGGTGGTGATATTTATTGGCCGGGAGGAAGCGCCAAAGTAGAGCCGCTGGAATTGCATCTAGAAGACGGAGAGGCAGGTGAAATAGCAGCTTTGCTTCACACGCGCGCTAGTACAGCTGCGCTAATGAACGGGGAATTTTCTAAAGAGGGTTTCTCTTGGACTGTCTATCGCCGCTGGGCAAAAATATTGGGAATGAGCCAAGGTGGCAATGAAGACGCTGAGGTATTCAAAGTGAGTGACACGTGGTAGAGCTTGGTTGCTCACTAGTTAAGAGGCTGCTGTGTTAAAAAAAATAAATAAAACGACACGGATATTGCTAGTGCTAGCCCTGTTAGTCGTGCTTGCTAAGTTATTAGTGGATACTTTTTGGCTGTCGGTATGGGGGCCAACAAATACCCCAGTAAGTACAGAAGGGTTGTTGCATGTAGAGCGCGTCGCTACTGACAGTACCCAAAAAATATCTCCCCAACAGCTTGAGCAATGGCATTTTTTTGGTGAAGTGGCTATAGAGGAAGATTCACCGGCCGAGCCGGTGGTTACGGATGCACCAGATACTCGGTTAAACCTCGAATTAGTGGGCGTGTTTGCGCATGCCGATGAAAAACAAGCCGCAGCTATTATTTTAGAAAAAGGCAAAACAGCTGAACTCTACCGCATTGGTGCAAAGCTTTCTGGCAGCAATGCAGAGCTAACGAATGTTTTTGCAGACAGGATTATTTTGCTGCACCGCGGTAAGCACGAAACCTTGCGCATGAAAAAACCTGAGTTTGATGATGATGCATTTGTGCCTTCCACAACAGAAGTGGGAAGGTCGCCTTCGGTTGCGCAAACAAGGCGTGATAGAAGGCGTGTGTCGCCTAATACCAGCGTGCCAGATGAAAGCGTTGCCTCATCTGAGAATGCTTTTGTGATACCGGGTGATACGCGCGAAGAACAGCGCGATTTGATTATTAAGGAACTTGGCTTAGAAGCTGTATCAGCTGATGAAGCTGCAGGTTATGTGATTGGTTCTTCTGCGCCGGCAGCATTGATAGGTGCGGTTGGGCTACGTAGAGGTGACAAAATAGTATCAGTGAATGGGCAAGGTTTAGGTGAAGAGCAAACCGACTTAGCCGTTCTTGAAGATGTGATGGTGTCGGGTGCAGCCACAATAGAAGTGGAGCGCGGCACACGTCGATTTATAGTTAATTATCCGCCATAGGCTGTTGTAAAAATGATAAAACAAAAAACAAGCTGGCTCAGTTTACTTCTTTGCGCTTGTCTCGTCTTTGCGAGCCCCTCATCCATAGCTAATGATGATAAGGCATGGACGGTAAATATACGTAACGCAGAAATTCAGGCCTTTATCGACAAAGTTGCGGACATGACGGGTAAAAACTTCGTCTTAGATCCGCGTGTTAGAGCGCGTGATGTCACGGTGATTTCTCGTGAAGCGCTCACTGCTGACGAAGTGTATGAGTTGTTTCTTTCTGTGCTTCAGGTGCATGGTTACGCTGCGATCGATTTAGGTGATGTGGTTAAAGTAGTACCGAATACCACAGCAAAACAAAGCAGCCTGCCCACACAAGCAAGCGGTGGCAAGGATGGCGATGAACTAGTGACACGTGTAATTGCTGTGGAAAACTCTCCTGTGTCTGAGCTCGTGCCTGTATTGCGTCCATTGGTGCCTCAGTATGGGCATCTTGCTGCTGTGGCTAGCGCCAACGCGTTAATTATCAGTGATCATGCGAACAATATTCGTCGTATTGAAACGGTTATTGCCCACTTAGACGGTTCAGAGGCGCGTGAAATTCAAGTGATATCATTGCGGCACGCCTGGTCTAGCAATGTGCTTAAGTTGCTTGAAGCCATGATCCCCGACGAGGGAGGTAAGAGCTCTGCACTGAGTGAGCGTTTAAGCATAGTGGCAGACGAACGCACTAATCGCTTAATTGTTCGTGGCGATGCAAAGACACGTAATAAAGCAGTGCGCCTTATACGCGAGTTAGATGTGCCGCATTCAGAAACATCGGGTTCCGTTCAAGTAATTCGCTTAGACCACTCTGATGCGGAAAAAATGGCAGAGTTACTTAACGGTTTTATTGACGGTGGCAAACGTAGCGGCAAAAGCGATGACTCCGGTATAAAAACCTCTTTGTCTATTCAGGCAGACCCTTCCATGAATGCCTTGGTAGTGCGAGCTGACCCTACGGAAATGTCTGAAATTAAAAGCATTATTAATCAGCTTGATCTTCGACGAGCGCAGATTCTTATTGAAGCTGCCATAGTAGAAGTAGGGGGCGATAAGGGTCTTGATCTGGGGTTCCAGTGGGCTGCAGGAAGTGCAGATTCAGGCTATGGAGGAACAAACTTTACCAACGTAGGCCTCAGCACGGGTGACATTGTTAGTAGTGTATTGGGTAATGTGCCACCACAAATTGGTAGTGGAGCCGTGGTGGGCGGTGGTGAGCTAGACCGTAAAGGTAACTTACGCTGGGGCGGTTTTTTACAAGCTCTTTCTTCCACGAGCAATGTAAACCTATTATCCACGCCAAGTATTTTAACGCTCGATAACCAAGAAGCTTCTATAGTGGTGGGGCAAAATGTGCCGTTTGTAACGGGCCAGCATACGAACAGTAGCTCTGGTGGTGGAACTAACCCCTTTCAAACTATTCAACGTGAAGATGTGGGGATTACTTTGACGGTGACACCGAGTGTTTCCGGCGACAGAACCGTTCGGTTAGTGCTAGAGCAAGAGGCTTCTGCGGTACAGTCTGGCTCCTCTGCAGCGGTAGACCTCATTACGAGCAAGAGATCTATTAACACCACGGTGCTTGCCGATGATGGCGAAACCATTGTACTCGGTGGGTTGATTCAAGACGACGTGCGTGAAGTGGTGCAAAAGGTACCTGTGTTAGGAAGTATTCCTGGCTTAGGCGTACTGTTCCGTTCTAAAAATAACATTAAAGAAAAGCGTAATCTTATCGTCTTTATCCGCCCTACAATCTTGGCGGATAACACTCGGTTAGCAGCGTTAACAGAGCAGCGTTATCTAGGTATAACGGCGATGCAGTTTAGCTTGGATAACAAGGGGAACCTAAGGCGCGTAGCGACACACCCTTTGCCATTAGAGGCGGATGGGCTGTTTGATGGAAGAGTGGCGCCTAGTGCTGAATTACAGCAGCGTATAGAGGAAGCAAGGCTGCAAGAGTAGTTTTGTATTGGGTAGAAGGGCATTAAAAAGCCGAGCTAGTAAAATTAGCTCGGCTTTTTGTTGTGTTGTAGCTGCAATCCTACCAGTGAATACCCTTGAATAGGCGCGAGAAGACGCGCTGCTCACGGATCACTTTGCTATCTTCTTTGGTGCCATCCTTGCCTAGGGCGGCGGCGGAATCAGAGAAGATTTTGTAACCGCTGTTCATCACTGTTTCAGTGATTTTAGGGGTAAGGAAGTGCATCACGGAACCCATGATACCTAGCTGCGTCGCTACACGCTTAGGCTTGCGCACAATGGCATCACAAATCATATCAGCCGCTTGTGAAGGGCTAATAGTAGGTACGTGGTTGTAGATTTTAGTAGGTGCAATCATCGGTGTGCGCACCAAGGGCATATTAATGGTGGTGAAGCTAATGCCTTCGTGTGCGAGTTCGGAAGCTGCACAGCGGCTAAAAGCATCTAAGGCTGCTTTGGAGGCAACGTAAGCAGAGAAGCGCGGCGCGTTAGTAAGTACCCCAATGGAGGAGATGTTAATAATATGGCCCGCTTTTTGCTGTGTCATGCTCGGTAGCACTTCCATGATGAGCCTCAATGCACCGAAGTAGTTTAATTGCATGGTGCGCTCGAAATCGTGGAAACGATCTAGTGAGTGAATGACAGAGCGTCTAATTGAACGTCCTGCGTTATTCACCAATACATCTACACGGCCGTAGTCAGCCAGAACCTCTTTGACCAAGCGCTGGCATTCTTCCATGTCTGAAACATCGCACTGGTAAGCCTTTGCTGTGCCGCCGAGTTTACTGATCTCGTCGAGAGTTTCGCTCAATTTGGAAGGTGTACGTGCCACTACCAATACGGTTGCGCCCGCTCGTGCTAGCTTTAAAGCAGTTGCCTTACCAATACCTGAGGTGGCACCGGTAATCATAATAATTTTGCCTTTCACCGACTCTTCAAGCGTGATAGACGGCTTTTGCGCTAACTCTCGCTCATCGCGTTCTGGGTCTAAATGGTTTTCCCAGTAATCCCACAATTGTTGCGCGTAGCTTTCAAGGTCTGGCACTTCAAGGCCGCTGCCTTCTAGAGCGGCGAGAGTATCATCGTTGGCATAGCGGGTGGGGTAAGATAAAAACTGCAATGCCGATTCAGGAATATCTAAATTTTCTAACACTTGGTTAAAGATAAACCTAGAGGGTGGCATCTTGCTCACGCCTTGCTTAATAAAGCGGGGAACGCGGCTTACAACGCTGTTGTCTACACGCACAGCTAATTTAGGCGCATCAGCAACACCGGCAAAGATATTAACAATCTCGCCTAGGCTGTAGTGTCTGGAGGAGGTGAGATGGAAGCATTCGCCATCCTTATCGGGCAGGTGGGCGAGATACACCATGGCATCAGCAACGTAATCCACGGGCACAATATTGAACGTACCACCTTCTAAGCCTAAAAGGGGAATCCATGCTGGCAGAATGTCGTGCAGGCGTTGTATTAGCTTGAATAAGTAGTAGGGGCCATCGATTTTGCTAATTTCACCCGTTGTGGAATCACCCACCACCATAGCTGGGCGGTAAATGCGGTAAGGAATGTTGCATTCCTCACGGACAATGCGCTCAGACTCATGCTTGGTTTGTAGGTAAGGATTGCTGAGGGGGCCAGCTTCCTTGAACATTTTCTCGGTGAAGGTGCCTTCGTACAAGCCGCCGGCTGCAATAGAGCTAACATGGTGGAAGCATTTTGCCTTTAGCTTCTCGGCGAGCGCTACGGCTTCACGCGTACCACGAATGTTAGTGTCGATTTGGCGCTCTTCATCTTGGTTTAAATCATAAATGGCGCCGAGGTGCATGAAGTGATCAATTTGAGTTTTTAAGTCGTCTTTATCTTGCTTGCTAATACCTAATAGTTTTTTATTAAGGTCGCCATGAATAGCAACAAGCCGATCAGCGGAAACGTTTAAGCGCTTGCGAATGGCTTCCAGTTTATATTCAGAACCTTCGCGCACCAATGCGAATACACGGGTGTTTTCATCGCGGCGCAAAAGACGCGCCACCACAAAACGGCCGATAAACCCAGTGCCGCCAGTTACGAAATAATTCATAGATATCCTCTTCTTGTTATCTATATGTTTATTGGCTTATTTAAGAGGGAGGTGCTGCAAGTGTTAGTTGAGGCATAATCCCTTGCTCAAAATAGTGTGATTATTATTCACTTCTAGGTATACCATAGCCGATCATGAGCGTTTGAATCTAGCGCTATGAAGGACTTAATAGTCAATATTGTCCGCAGTTTTTGTCTTCCTGTGTTATGGTGCGCATCATTTATCGCAGGTAGAGAACAACATGGTGATTGTAAAGCAGACGCTTTCGGTGAGCATAAAACATCTCGAAGAAGTAGTAGAGCTGGCGCAGGATGTGGCTCAGGATGCAATGACAGATGAAGGCTGCCTATCTTTTGAGGTGTACATTCAGGTAGAAAAGCCAGGAAACTTGGTGTTGTTGCAGAACTGGCAAAACGAAGCTAGGGCCATGAATTACTTAGGCTCAGAAGGGGCCATTGAATTTATGCAGGCCTTGGAAGGCTTGTTAACCACCAGTGTTAAGAATGTTTGTTATCGAGTTGCCGGCTTAGGTGAGCTAGCTTTTGAAGTGGTTAATGAAGAACAAGAAGCGTTGTTGCTAGGCGACGAAGTGGTGGTGCATTAAAAAAGCCACAGGCGTTAACCTGTGGCTTCAGAATCAGCAAATTCTAGATGCTAGTGATTAAGCGCTACGCTTTTCACCTGCAGTGATAAGCTCTTCTAGTAGCTTTTCACCTTCTTGCTTAACAATGAGGCTAGCGCCAATGGCAGCTAAAACGAACTCGTTAGTTTCGCTAGCGGCTTCGCCTTTCTCAGCGCGGCCAGCTTCTACGCAGCGCTCATAAACTTCTTGACGCTTGCCAGGAAGAGTTTCCTGTAGGCCTTTTAGTGCAGCGACTGCACCACGGCTTGCTAGAACTGGCTTAGCCTTGCCTTCAGCTTTCTCGCCTAACTCTTCTGCGCCTGCAGCAGCGTATTCGCTGTAAAGAGTTTGCGCAGTTTCTTCAGCTTTGCTGTATGCGCCAACGCCTACGTAGTATACTTTGCGGCCCGCGTCTTTTGCGCGTGCAACGAGTTTGTTAGCTTTGTTTTCGATTTCTTGCTGTACTTCTTTAACTGTGTTCTCAGACATATTGTTGCTCCTTGAGATGGGTGTTTAATACAAATAAGCAGGGGTTGTGTTTCTGATGTGTGCAGAGTAAGGCTTTTATGCGAACAGCGCTAAAATAGTGTTAGACAATAAAACACCGATAGCTCTGATGGTGAAATTTAACATTTGAAACCATGTGTGGCAGCACAGCGATAACAATATAGATGGTTTGTTTGCCGTATAAAGAGCGAGCCGTAAAGAAGTTAGCAACACTAAAAACAGTGGGTAACCACGATATATGAGGGAGAGCGTTATGGCAGATCTGCATCATCAATTAGCAGCGGATACTGGCGCCATTGGTGAAACGCAAAACGTATGGCTGCGTTGGATGAACGACCAACGGTATCCTTGGGTGATAGTAGTGCCTAAGGTGGAAGGAGTTGAAGAGTGGTACCAGTTGAGCGTAGAGCAGCAGCAAGGATTATTAGAAGTCGTTAACCGCTGTGCCAAGCATTTACAAACGCTAACAGGTGCTGAAAAAATTAATATTGGTGCTTTAGGAAATAAAGTGCCGCAATTGCATGTGCATGTTATCGCTCGTTTTAGCGATGATGCCGCATGGCCGGGGCCCGTGTGGGGTAAGGGGGAGGCTGAGCCGCTTGCGGAGGGTGAGCAGCCTAGTTGGGTGTCTCCGCTGCGCGATAGGCTCAGCCATCATGGTGAGGTGTAGGTGAGAGTGGAAGAGGCGGCTGGTTACGTGTTGCAGCCGCTAGTTCACCACACCGTCGCGTAGAATAAGGAGCAGTTTTTCATCGCTCAGTATGCGCGTTAAAGTGCGGTTTAACTCACCTGTAATAAACTCTTCGTTCTTCTTCATGCTTGGGGTGCTCACCGTGTTGTGTAAGGTTTGGCTCTTATACGCATTGGTATAGAGGTGAGTGTCACCCTTATATATTTCTGCTCTCACTGTGGCATCAACAGTAACTCTGTTTACCACGGCACCCTCGGCTGGCGTATAGCGCAACTCTTCTAGAATGATATTGAGGTGATGGTCTGTATCACCTGGGTTCATGGCGTTAAAGCCTTGCTGGTGCAAACCGTGCGTTACTGCTGTGTAGATAGCTTTAGGTAGATCGTTGCCTAATGTGAGCACGCTTGTTTCAGGATAGGTGCCGCCCCGCGTACCAAAATGATCTTCAGGGCGGTCATCTTTTACCAACACGGTAACCGATTGGTTCATGCCCAAAGATTGATAGGGGAGCTCGGGCTTTGGCTCAACCACCACTGCTTGTGGGCTCAGTGCGCAGGCGCTGAGGAAAAGCAGTGACGTAGCCATAAGAGTAAAAGGCTTCAGGAAATGTTTAAGTGTCATTAGTTGTCTCTCTTGCTTGCTTGAGTGGCTAAGTTAATTAACGCCTTTTTATAGTCGGAAGTGGGCAGCGAGGCAATAGCTTCAATGGCTAGTTGGGTGTGTTCTTGCGCTTTCTGTTCCGTATATTCTAAGCCGCCCACTGCTTGCACGATGGCCACGACTTCATCAAGTTTGCTGATATCACTGTTGCGAATAGCGTTGCGAATGAGCTCTGCTTGTTCATTGGTGCCTTCGCGCATGGCGTAAATGAGAGGGAGGGTAGGTTTCCCTTCAGCTAAGTCGTCGCCTACGTTTTTGCCGAGTTTGTCGGCACTGCCTGTGTAATCTAGCACATCGTCAATTAACTGGAAGGCGATGCCTAAGTGGCGCCCGTAAGCACCCAAGGTGGCACGGATATGTTCCACTTCAGCGCTGTCCTTGGCCATTAACACGGCGCCTGTTTCAGCGGCAGATTCAAACATTTTTGCGGTTTTGTGATGGATAACACGCATGTATTGCTCTTCGCTGGTGCTAGGATCACGGGCGTTTAGCAGCTGCAGTACTTCACCTTCGGAGATGACGTTTGTGCTTGCCGATAAAATATCTAACACATGGAAGTTGCGAATGGCCACGAGTAATTCAAAGGCGCGAGAAATAAGGAAATCGCCCACTAGTACACTCGCAGAGTTGCCCCAAACAGCATTGGCGGTGGGGCGGCCGCGGCGTAAATCAGATTCATCCACCACATCGTCGTGCAAAAGAGTTGCTGTATGCAAAAACTCAATAATGGCGGCAATGTCAACGTGTTGCTGGCCTTGGTAGCCGTATGCGCGTGCGCAGAGCAGCCCTACTAAGGGGCGCAGGCGTTTGCCGCCACCACTTATAATGTGTTCGCCGATTTCACGAATTAGCGGAACGTTAGTATCTAAATGATGGGTGATATATTCGTTAACGGCGTTGAAATCGTCTGCGACGACAGCGGTAATTGCTTTGTAATCCATGCGATGTTGACCCGACTTAAAATATTAAGAATTCATAATAGGTAAGAATACACTCAAAAAAAGAGCTTGCAGCTACTATCTGTGCATTATTCGCTAGTGGCAGTGGAGTGTAGTAGATATGAGTGGAGTCGCCAAACATAAAGCGTTTAAAAGTGTATAGTGTCTTGTTGTGCGAAGCATGATGTCGTATACTTGCGCCCCTTATTGGGCAAAGCCCATCCCTATTGTGTCAACGTGGCCTGAAAGTGTTCATTGAACCGCCACCAAGACGTAAATATTTGAGAGAATAAATATGTACGCAGTCATCAAGACCGGTGGCAAGCAATATCGCGTAGAAGAAGGTGATGTTCTACGTATTGAAAAAATCGAAGCTGGTGTGGGCGAAACGCTCAACTTTGATGAAGTATTGCTAGTAGCCAACGGCGAAAACGTAAACATTGGTCAGCCTCTAGTTGAGGGTGCTAAAGTGACCGCTGAAGTGGTAGCACAAGGCCGTCACAAAAAGATTCGCGTGGTTAAGTTACGTCGTCGTAAGCACTCCCGTAAGCAGCAGGGCCACCGCCAGTGGTTTACTGAAGTGAAAATTACTGGGATTGCCGGTTAATTTAACGCAGGCACAACGAGAGGATAGTAAAGATGGCAACGAAAAAAGCGGGTGGTAGTACCCGAAATGGTCGCGATTCGGAAAGTAAACGCTTAGGCGTCAAGCGATTCGGTGGCCAGTTAGTTAAAGCAGGTGAAATCATTGTTCGCCAACGTGGTACAAGGTTCCACGCAGGTGTAAACACTGGTTTGGGCCGTGATCACACTATTTTTGCAACAGCTGAAGGCCGCGTTAAGTTTGAAGTTAAAGGCCCGCAAAATCGTAAGTACGTTACGATCGAGCCTGTAGCTTAAAACACAGTTAGTGTGTGTAAAGAGCCCCGCCGGTGAACGGTCGGGGCTTTTTTTGTTTATGCTGTTATTTATTGGTTAAGATCGCACTGAGAGGGCCTAGGGCACATAACGATGAAATTTGTAGATGAAGCATTTGTACGCGTCCACGCAGGTAAAGGTGGCGACGGTTGTGTTAGTTTTCGTCGTGAAAAATTTATCGAATTCGGCGGGCCTGACGGTGGCGATGGCGGCAATGGTGGCAGTGTATGGTTTGTGGCAGACCACAATTTAAACACACTCATTGATTACCGATACCAAGGTTTGTACCGAGCTGAAAATGGCAGGCCGGGTGAAGGGCGCCAATGTACTGGGAAATCTGCTGAGGATGTGGTGTTAACAGTACCCGTGGGTACTACCGTTATTGACGCAGAATATAATGAAGTGCTTGCCGACCTAGTGGAGCATGGCCAACGCGTTAAAGTGGCACAAGGCGGCCGCGGTGGGATGGGAAACATTCGCTTCAAAAGCAGTACCAACCAGGCGCCCAGAAAAACCACGCCCGGTACACCAGGCGAAAGCCGGCAGTTGCGTTTGGAGCTAAAAGTGCTCGCTGATGTAGGGCTGCTTGGTATGCCTAATGCGGGCAAAAGCACCTTGATTCGAGCGGTGACCGCTGCGAAAGCCAAGGTGGCAGATTACCCATTTACCACCTTGGTGCCACAGCTAGGGGTGGTAAAAGTAGACCGCTATCGCAGTTTTGTGATGGCGGATATTCCAGGGCTTATTGAAGGCGCTTCAGAAGGAACGGGTTTAGGTATCCGCTTTTTAAAGCATTTGGCACGCACGCACTTATTGTTGCACGTGGTGGATGTTGAGCCAGTGGATAATAGCGACCCTGTGGAAAACGTACAGATTTTGGAAGAAGAGCTAGAGCGTTTTTCGCCTAGTTTGGCGCAGCAGCCGCGTTGGTTAGTGCTGAACAAGCTAGATCTTATTCCTGAAGAAATGCAGGACGAAGTGTGTGAAGACATCGTCAAGCGTTTGGCTTGGGAAGGGCCTGTATATCGCATTTCTGCCGCCACCAAGAATGGTACCCAAGCGCTGGCTTACGCGTTAATGAATGATATTGAAGAGCGTCGCCGCCGCGAGGAAGAAGATCCAGAATACGATGCAGAACAAGAAGAGCTTCGTGCGCAATTGGAAGAGGAAGCGCGGGAGCGCGTGCAGCAAGATAAACTCCAGCGTCGTTTGGCAAGGCAAAACGATGATGACGACGAAGATGATGATGATCACGATATGGAAATCATTTACTCCCCATAAACACAAGGGTTGAACATGACAGCTGAACCACAAACACAGCGTTGGATAATTAAAATAGGTAGTTCCTTGTTAACCAATGACGGGGAAGGGCTCGATATTCCGCTTATGCAGCGTTGGGTTGATCAAATGGTGGCGCTGCGCGAACAAGGCATCGAAATTGTTGTGGTGTCTTCTGGTGCTGTTGCCGAAGGGATGGGGCGGTTAGGGTGGAAAGAGCGGCCGCAATCCTTGCATGCTTTGCAAGCCGCCGCTGCAGTGGGGCAGATGGGGCTGGCGCAGGCGTGGGAGACGCGCTTTCAAAAACATAGTGTGGCGACCGCGCAAATATTGTTAACCCATGATGATTTGTCAGATCGAACCCGGTATCTCAATGCGCGCTCTACACTGTTGACGCTGTTGAGCTATGGTGTGGTGCCGGTGGTAAACGAAAATGACACTGTGGCCACTAGCGAAATACGCTTTGGTGATAACGATACATTAGCCGCCTTGGTGGCCAATTTGGTGGTGGCAGATCGTTTGGTGATTTTAACCGACCAGCAAGGCATCTATGATGCTGATCCGAGGCATAACCCAGACGCTAAGCTTATTCGGGAGGCGTACGCCACAGATCCAAACATCAAGGCCGTGGCTGGGGATACAGGCGGGGCATTAGGAAGTGGCGGTATGAGCACAAAAGTACGTGCCGCCGTGCTTGCAGCGCGTAGTGGGGCAGTAACCAGCATAGCAAGTGGGCGCAGCCCAGAGGTGCTAGCTGCTTTAGCGGCCAACGAAGCGCCGGGTACCACTTTGTTGCCTGATACCAGTGTTTATAACGCAAGAAAGCAGTGGTTGGCGGGGCATTTGCAAATGCGCGGTACTATTACCATTGATGAAGGAGCGGCGGAGCGTTTATTGGAGGCGGGGTCGAGCTTGCTTCCTGTTGGCGTGGTAGCTGTAACAGGCGATTTTCATCGAGGTGAAATGGTGGCGTGTGTGACGAAAGAAGGTGTTCGTATCGCCTGTGGTTTAAGTAACTATGATGCTAAAGAAGCGCAGCGCATTGCAGGCGTGAAAAGCTGCCAAATTGCTGACGTGCTAGGTTACAAAAACGAAGAAGAACTGATTCACCGAGATAACTTGGTGTTGCTAGGCTAA
>Ga0079226_10001496_pt1 | contig 17906 bp, 12 predicted proteins | sample Poulit2014_FD_76345 | JGI IMG/M metagenome (GOLD analysis project Ga0079226, IMG submission 76345) | Agricultural soil microbial communities from Georgia to study Nitrogen management - Poultry litter 2014 | ecosystem: Environmental > Terrestrial > Soil > Agricultural land | place: USA: Georgia...
TATATAAAGTCTTAGCTTCGTTATCCAAAAGGTAAACCTTCTGGGTTTAAAAGAAAACAGAGATTTCTATTTTCCTGACATACTGGTTGTTCTGTTCAGTTTTCAAAGAGCAAATCATTTTGTTGCTTCAAATTAGCGACTTTATTAATGTAACATATCGTTAAGTTCTTTGTCAACACCTTTTTTAAAATGTTTTTCCGAACTCATCATCGCTTTGAATCAGCAACTTTATTAATATATCACTTTTGATTCCCTCTGTCAACGTCTATTTTTAATTTAAATTTCATTTGTCGACATTGACTTTAGTATATCAACTATTATGGTTTATGTCAATAATCTATAGTAGATATGACATTCGTTACTTTACATTTCTAGTTTACTCAAAACAAAAATAGAAATGAGTGATTGATGTTGTTTCATAAGCAACGACATTAATAATACAACTTTCGATTCAAATAGTCAATGCTATTTGGATAACAATTTTTTCCTGTATCTATTCATTCTATAATTAAAAAGATTCATTCCAAATCATAATAAAATAAAGCTTCCCTTTCTATTGATATTTCCTATAGTATAAGATTCAACTTTACTACACAAAATATATTTAACATAAATAAATGAGGGATTTAATGAAAAAGATTGTCTACGTTTTTCTATTCTCGATAACTTTAACATTAATATTCAATATAAATAATACATTAGCTGAAGAAAGAGCAGAATATACATTAATAGAAGAATATGAAGAGGATATCACAGGAGATCGTATTAAAGAGACCATCAAATTATATGGTATTTACCTATCTTCCGATTCCGATTTTTATCGAGATATATATGCAGTAATAGAAACTAAAAACAATCAAAAATGGGAAATAAACTATATAGGTGGATATGATCCTAAGTTAGAATTTATTGATGTCACACAAAATGGAATAAATGATATATTATTTCAAAGTGCAACAGGTAGAAGTAATGAGCTTTATAATTATACTTTGCATACAATTCAACATAACGAACTAACTGAACTGGAGTTACCTTCTCAATCTGTCAGTGGTGCATTTATAAATGATTTTCAAGCAGAATTATACATTACATCTAATACGAAACCGATAATTATGGATTTGAAAGAACGTGCAGAAGAATATATTCGTTTAGGTATTTACAATGAGCATGGAAATTTGCCAAAAAGAACTTCCCTTATGATTGATTCAATTGCATTTTTCGAACCTTTATTAATTAGTAAAAGTAAAGGTTATGGCTTAAAAAGTTACCAGCAGATTAATGGTATTGATCATGACGATCCATTAGGTACAATTGAAACACTTTGGTATTATGAAAATGACGACTGGATTATTTTACAGACAGATTGGAAGCAAGCTGGTGAGTAACACTAAAAATGATAACAATTAAGGGTCTTCCCTTCACTGGGAAGACCCTTTAATTTAGTTAGCTACAATATTAACTAATTTTCCCGGAACCACAATCACTTTACGGACTGTTTTTCCTTCAATCCACTCTTGAATTTTCTCATTTTCCAGTGCTTGTTTTTCAAGTTCTTCTTTATCAATATCTTTTGCCACGCTCATTTTTGCACGTACTTTACCCATGACTTGCAAGACAATCTCCACTTCATCTTCTACTAATTTTGCTTCATCATATTCTGGCCATGGTTCATAAGTAATTGTTTCTGAATGACCTAGCCGATTCCATAACTCCTCACAAATATGAGGTGCTATTGGTGATAGCAGCTTCACAAATCCTTCCACATAATCTTTTGGAAGTCCTTTTGCTTTATATCCTTCATTAATAAACACCATCATTTGTGAAATGGCTGTATTAAAGTGCAAGTTATCAAAGTCCTCTGTTACTTTCTTTACCGTTTCATGATATACACGATCAAGAAAAGTTTCATTACTTTTCTCCGTAATTTTATCAGACAAATTACCATCTTCATTGATAAACAGACGCCACACACGGTCTAAAAATCTTCGTGAACCATCAAGTCCTGTTGTTGACCATGCAACATCGGCATCTAATGGTCCCATAAACATTTCATATAGACGTAGTGTATCTGCACCATGAGAAGAAATGATATCATCAGGATTAACAACATTTCCTTTTGATTTACTCATTTTTTCATGACCTTCACCAAGAATCATTCCTTGGTTAAAGAGCTTTTGGAAAGGTTCCTTGGTAGGTACAACCCCAATATCATATAAAAACTTATGCCAGAAACGGGCGTATAGTAGATGAAGAACAGCATGCTCAGCTCCACCAATATAAAGATCAACCGGCAGCCATTTTTCTAAAGCTTCTTTATCAGCCAGTACTTCTTGATTATCTGGATCAATAAAGCGCAAGAAATACCAGCAGCTTCCCGCCCATTGTGGCATGGTATTCGTTTCTCTACGTCCCTTCATTCCTGTTTCTGGATCCACCACATGAACCCAATCACTATTTGCAAGTGGGGATTCACCCGTTCCAGAAGGTTTTATTTCATCTAGTTCTGGAAGTTCGAGAGGTAGTTCTTCTTCAGGTACGGCTGTCATTGTTCCATCTTCCCAATGAATAATTGGAATTGGTTCACCCCAGTATCGTTGTCTTGAAAATAACCAGTCACGTAGACGGTAAGTTACTTTTTTCTCACCCTTATCATTTTCTTCTAACCAGTCAATCATTTTCGAAATTGCTTCATCTTTATCGAGGCCATCTAAAAAGTCAGAATTGATATGTTTTCCATCCCCAACATAAGCTTCCTTGGAGATATCTCCACCTTCAACGACTTCAACAATCGGCAGCTCGAATTTCGTTGCAAATTCATAGTCTCGTTCATCATGAGCAGGAACCGCCATAATGGAGCCAGTTCCATAAGACATAAGAACATAATCTGCTATCCAAATTGGCATTTTTTCGTTATTCGCTGGATTAATTGCATAGGCTCCTGTAAAGACACCTGTTTTTTCTTTCGCTAAATCTGTGCGTTCAAGATCTGATTTAGCCTGTACTTCTTTTATATAGTTTTGAACCGCTTCCCTTTTTTCATTGCTCACAATGTCGTCTATTAATGGATGCTCAGGTGATAAAACAGCATATGTTGCACCGAAAAGTGTATCTGGACGAGTTGTAAATACAGTAAATGTTTCATCATGAGCCTCAATTTCAAACGTGATTTCAGCGCCTTCTGAACGACCAATCCAATTGCGTTGCATATCTTTAAGACTTTCAGGCCAGTCAAGGTCATCTAAATCTTCAAGTAGGCGATCTGCATAAGCTGTAATTTTCAACATCCATTGTTTCATCGGTTTTCTGACAACAGGATGTCCACCCCGTTCACTTTTTCCATCGATGACCTCTTCATTAGCAAGCACTGTTCCTAAAGCCGGACACCAATTAACAGGTACTTCAGCCATATAAGCAAGGCCTTTTTCATATAGTTTAGTGAAAATCCATTGTGTCCATTTATAGTATTCAGGATCTGTTGTACTAATTTCCCGATCCCAATCATAAGAAAAACCAAGTTCCTGAATTTGTCGTTTAAATGTTGCTATATTTTTCTTCGTAAATTCAGCTGGGCTATTTCCTGTATCTAAGGCATATTGTTCAGCGGGTAATCCAAAAGCATCCCATCCCATCGGGTGCATCACTTCATATCCTTGCATTCGTTTCATACGCGAGATAATATCAGTTGCTGTATATCCTTCAGGATGCCCCACATGCAGACCTGAACCAGATGGATAAGGAAACATATCTAGAGCATAAATTTTTTCTTTATCGGAATACGTATCCGTTTTAAAGGTTTTGTTTTCTTGCCAATATGTTTGCCACTTTTTCTCAATTTCTCGATGGTTAAAACTCATTTCTATATCCTCCTTAAGATTGATAAAAAACAATGACAGTGCATGGCTATTTTGTCGCAATAAATGCAAAAAAGCTTCTCATCCCTATATAGGGACGAGAAGCTTTTTTCCCGTGGTACCACCCAAATTAACGCAAAAAAATACGCTCACTTGACTCCTTAACGCGGATAACGGCAAAAACTACTACGGTTCATTTTTGCAACATCAAAGGCGAGTTCATAAACGATTCAAGAGCAATTCACACCAACCATTGCCTCTCTTCACTTGAATTCATTTATTACTACTCCTTATCATTGTTTTTAAATATTACTAAGTATTATAATGAATGAATTTTTCAAAGTCAAGTTGATATGAAAATAAGCTTGTGCATATAAATACCATAGACAATAACTAATCTTCATAGCCTAGACCTATCATAACCATAGGAAATGTGTAATTGATATCATACTTAAAGCATTCTAAACTATAGTTGAGTCACTATTAAAGGAGGATAATAATGAAAAAAGCAACTTTTTACCATGCAGGATGCCCAGTATGTATGGATGCAGAAAAAATGGTTTTAGGATATTTAGATAATTCCAAGGTGGATCTTGAAATTGTTCACTTTGAAGAAAATGCTTCTAGAATAAGTGAAGCAGAAAACCTTGGCGTAAAATCGGTACCAGCTCTAGTGATTGATAACCAAGTTTATCATATTAACCATGGAGCTAGTATGGAAGAAATTAAAAGCGGTTAAATTATAGAAGTGAGAGGTTTCTCAAAAAGACCTCTCACTTTTTCCCTTCATTATATTCCTCTTACTAAACTTGTAACTTAACATTTGATTTTAAGATGCTTGCTCCAGTACATGATTGGTTTCTTGTTCCAGTAGATTAGAAATAGCTGAAGAGATAATGTCACCAACCATTTGTATTTTTTCTGGACTCACATTCTCAATCGTATCCTGTGGTGTATGATAATATGGCTCCAATGCCGCTGTTTCCGGCTCCATCCAAATAAACAATGCAGCATCAATTCCAGCATTGTGAAACGGAACATGATCAGACCGTCCAAACTGATACAAATTTAATAAATCATCGTCATGTCCAAGCTCACTTGATGCTGATTCTACAAAATCCCACACGAGATTGGCTTCCCCGTCAACCGTATTAACATAAAGTTGTGAAGCTGGCTCCCAAGCCGTACCAACCATATCTAAATTAAAATTGGCAATACTTCTGTCAATTTCGTCACCAGATAACTGACTGACATAATACGAAGAACCTACCAATCCAATTTCTTCCGCACCAAATGCAATAAAGCGAATTTCCTTGTCTGTCTGATAATCTTTTAACATTCTAGCCATCTCAAGAACTGTAGATGTTCCCGAACCATTATCATTCGCTCCTGGTGAACCTGGAACACTGTCATAATGAGCTGTTACATAAACGACCTCAGCATCCTCCACATCTTCAGGTTCTTTCACTGCGATAACATTTTGCGACTTTTGCCCTCCAGGAATTTCAAACTCTTGTGTGGAAACATCATACCCTAGGCTTGCAAATTCGCTTTGAATATATTCTGCCGCTTCCCTTTCTTCTTCTGTCCCAGTTATTCTTGGACCGATATCAACACTTAAATGTTGCAGGTGTTCCATAGCTTTGTTCGGATCAAAGGAAACCTCCCACTTTTCCAGTAAAAACTCCGTATAAGTTGAGAGATTATTGTATGCCGCTTCAGATAACAGATTATTGTCATATTGATGGTCAAGCAATTGTCCAAAGCTAGTCAAATGCTTAATTACTTTATCAACATCATATTTATTTTCAAATCGATCAACGGCAACTAGGTGTGTTTTTAAGGTACGTGCCGCTACCTCACTATTGAATTCCCCTTGATTTTCAAAATGTTCTACTTGTTTCTTCATATTTTCCGCACTACCCGGGTTTGCGTCATTGTATAATGCCAAACCTTCTGTTTCATGATACTTCGCACCTTGATCAACAAGGAGCGGAATAACAGTCATCATTGGTTGCGCCATGGAAATATACACACCATTGTTACCGATGTTTTCTGTTTCAAGGGAGAATAGTTGAATATGTCTGTTTACATCTTCTACCTGATCTTTATGAAGTAAATAACCACTAGGTGCAGGATCTTTTGCAACCCAATCTGCTTCATCCCAGCCGTGAGTTCCATCTAAATAAAAAGGTTCCTGATTTTCTCCGTCAGCTGCCTTACGGTCAGGAGCTTCTGTTACAACGTTCACAACATCTTCATGACGTTCTTGATAAAAATTCAACACGGATTCCACTGTTGCCATATGCATATCCACACGATCATTTGGCTCAGCCATTCCTGGAGTTTCAATTAATAAAGAAAGCCCATGACGCAGTCCACCCATATTTCGTAAAATCCGTTCGGATCCGCTTCCCGATCCAGGTGGTGTACCATAGAGACCTGTACTAAAACCTGCATCTTCTATATCAGGGAATAGATAATCTTCAACCATTTCAATATTAAGCTCACGTAAGTTCTCATCGACATTTAAGTTTCGTGGCCATAAAAGCTCTACATCTGGATCACCATAGGATCGTGGACGTTCATGAGCATCAACAGTAATATCTGGCTTAAATGTATTCAATACATTGGCAATCGCTTGAATTTCTGGTGTTTCAAGTTTTAAATGATCCCGATTATTATCTAGCCCCCATGAGTTTCCGCGGGTATTCGCATATCTTCCATCTGGATTTGGTGTCGGAACAAACAAGATAGTCGTCTCGCTTAGCATCTCGATTGTTTCAGGATCATCACTAAATGCCAGGTTACGCAATGTTTTTAGAGTCATCTCACGTCCTGCTGGTTCATTTCCATGTGGCGTCCCCATAATCAACACGTTTCGCCCATCTGCAATTTCATCATCAGATGGGGGTTCAGGATAGCCGACCTTTGCCATATAAATTGGCCGTTCTTCTACGGAACTTCCAATTTGTGTATACGTTACACGTTCCGATAATTCAGAAATCTCCTCTAAAAAGGCAGCTTCCTCCTCTAGTGTTGTCCAACTATCACCATCTCTGTCCTCAAAACCAGTTGTGGGTGAATCTTCCATCGATTGCACAATGTTATCCGCGTATCCCGTTGGTGGATTCATTGCCATAAACAAAACGATAGCTAAAAACGGTATAATCCTCTTTCCCAATATTTTTTTCATCACTTATCCCCCTCACAGTTAAGATAATAGTTTTTTCAAAGTTTCATAGATAAACTTTGTTTAATTTTCATCCAAATACCCCCCTCCAGCTGTATGACATAATCATAGAGACATTGCTATTTTCTAAAATAATAATTCTAATAATGTTGCTACATAATAAACTCAACTTGTAAGTATAGCGCTTTCAAATCTCTATATCTGCCATATCTCCTTGTTGTCTATTAAGTGTAATAGATATATCTATAAAATACTGTCGAATGTAGTTGAAATAAATTGATTTTTAAAAAAATGATTAGTATTTACCAATGAATTCACATCGTTTTTTTGGGTATTTAGTCGATAATTTTTTTAAAACAGGGAAATATAGACCCACTTTCAAAGGTTATATAACCTAAAGATTACCATCCATTATTTAAATAAATTTAAAAATGAATCATTAGTGCCATAAAAATTCATTTTGTTTCATTAATATTGGTTTTCATTTACTTTTCTATGATATAAGTTCTATTAAATAAGGTGAAAATAACCACCTATTCTATTTTATTAGTCCCTTTGAACGTATTTAATCAGATGATAGGAAAGTAAAATATAGAAAATACTTTTATATTATTCTATTTTTACTGACTAAATTTCGACAAATTTTGACTATATTTTTTAGTACATTCATAAAACACTTAAAGAGACGAATCATTTAATCAAATAAAAAAAGACGAAGCATGCTAAATTTGCATGCTTCGTCGTATTAACATTATCTAGTTTTTTTCAGTAATTTTAAGCTGAGCCTTAAATGCAACTCGCCTGTCTTTCTCTTTCACACCTTCTACATAAACCTGATTAGAATCTAGTGCAGAAGTATCTTGATATAAAACAATCTCATCGCCAGGCAATGCTTCATTCATAAAGTTTACTTCAATCGAAGTTACATCATATTTCTCATGTTCATCCATATCAAAACAATCCATAATATAGTCAACATACCTAGAGTTATTGAGGTGTCCATTAAAATCAATATCACTATAGCCAATAACTTTTTTATAGGAAACATCTAATTCTCCAGAATGTTTCAGCTTACCAAGTTTGCAATCAATTGCCCTTTCAGTAAAAATTTCTGGATAAGTAATACCAATCGTTTCTGCTCGCTTTAATTTTCTCTCTTTTATATCCATAATTACCCAAGATGAAACTGCACGAATAATGATATTCCCATCCCTATCTCGGACAAGATAATCCCTACCAAATTCTAATTTTTTAGGTTCCAATGGCCAGGTTTCTATCGTTATTTCTTCATCTAAAACAGGATTTCGAATAATATCAACTCTCATACGCATGAGTACCCAAGCAACTCCATGTTCTTGTTCTAAGGTATGGATGCCGAAACCAAGATTAATCGAAGCCAAGCTGGCAACATCCTGAAAAAAACTAAATAACGTACTAAGTTTTAATGTTTCTTTAAAGTCCACATCATTTAATTCAACATGATAATTTTTTTAAAACAAAGTTACTGCTTCCATTTTATTTCTCTCCTATGAAAAAATATCCTAATACCATTTTATCATAGGTTAACCTAAAGATTGATTCAAAACGATTTCAAACTGCTGAAAAGAGATGAACAACGTTAAGCCTACTATCTCCATTCATTCACTGTAGAGCTTTACTAGTTTCCACAACAGAATTACACGCATCTGTTACCTGAGAAATAAAAGACTTTGTCGCTTGACACATGAATTTTTCCTTTCGATAAATAAAGCCAATTTCTCTTTGTGGAGTCGGATTTACTAAGTTCACCTTAATGATCTGATTATTTTTCAATGAGTCGAGATAAGGAGAAGGTAAAATCGTTACACCAATACCTTCAGCAACCATATGAGTTAAAGATTCCATTGTTGTCATTTCAAGCGTCGGCTTCAATGTCAAACCGATGTCTAAACAATACGTATCAATCAACTTACGTAAAAAGTAACTTTCTGGCAGTAATATCGTTTGTGTGTCTTTAAGTTCTTTCATTTCTACTTCTTTCCTTTTTGCAAAAGGGTGTCCTAGTGGAACAGCTAAAGAAAGTTCTTCTGTGAATAATGGTATTGACTCCAAGTCTTCATCTATTATTGGTAAAAATGCAATACCTAGATCTAAATCATTTTCATGTAATTTCTTATGAATGTCTGAAGCCTTCAATCCTAAGACAGATAGTTCAATATTCGGATATAGCTGCTTAAATTTTACTATCGCCGGTGGAAGTAAATAGTTCACACATGTAAGTAAAGCGCCAATTGTCAAATTACCTCTTTCTAATCCATTTAAGTCTCTAATCGCAGCCTGTGCTTGTTCCAATTCATGAAAAATACGTTGACTATGCGTTAATAAGATCTTTCCAGCCTCTGTTAAGGCTGTCTTTTTGCCGATTCGATCAAATAATGGCGTACCTACTTCAAATTCTAACTTTTTTATTTGCTGGCTTAGTGACGGCTGTGATATAAATAATTCTTCCGCTGCTTGAGTGAAATGAAGGGTTTTACAAACAGTCATAAAATATTCAAGTTGCCTCAATTCCATTATACAGCCCTCCCACATAATAATATGTACCTATAATTATGAAATAAATAATAGGATATATCAATGGTTCTATTTTAATAAAAGCTTGATACGCTGATAGGCGCATCAAGCTTTTATTCTCTAATCTACGTTCTATTCCAAAAACGTTGCTTAGCAATCGCGGAGACAAATTCTTCTGAGAAGTTTGGATTATTTGCGGCAAAAACAACTCCAGCTAAATTATTGTATTCTGAGGATTGAATATAGGACTCTCCTGTAGTTGCAACACCAATCGGTTTATAATGTTTATACGCGTTGTTTACGTATTCCATAATGTCTTGATGAAGTTTAGGATTTTTGCTTTCTCCTCCTATCACATAGAACGAGTCATATAAGACGGAATAGGTAGATACAAATGTATCAGTGACTTCAATTTCTATACCGTCTGTTCCTTTCACGGTACCAAGATTTTCACTAATAACATCCATAAACACACCATATTCCTTTAGTGTATTAATAACACTTTTTACCTCTTTTCCATTAAATCCATTACCAATCAAAATTCCAACTTTTTGCGTATACGCATAATGAGGCTGATTGGCCAGGCTAAGAGCAGAAGAACTTTTTGTAACTGGGACATTACCTTTACTTGGAGGATTGACATCAATATTTTCAGCAATCGCTGTTGCCATTCCTTTATCAACATTCGCAAACATATCAACAACCTGCTGTCTAACAGATTTACTTTTCACATATCCAAGGTGAAAATTAAAGGTTTCTATAATATTTTGTTTCTCAACAGGAGTCATACTGTTCCAGAAAAGTCTTGGCTGTGAAAAAAAGTCATAAAATGATTCACCTGGGCGTTCTCTCGTCTTATATCCTTCTACTTTTTCTGGATAATGTGCATATCCTCCTTCTTCAGGTGGAGTCTCTGCTGGTGTGTTTCCGGCTAATGAATTTTTATGATAGTTTACAGAATCGACATCCACACGATATCTTGAATAGCTGTCTCTCTGATTATAGTTTACTTCCGCAACTGGCTGATTAATCGGTATACGATTAATATTCCCTGTGCCGAGTCTATGATAATCAGTATCACGATAGGCAAAAGATCTTCCCTGCAAGACTGGATCATTCGTGAAGTCAATTCCTGGGACAACCGTTGACGGGTCAAAGGAAACCTGTTCTTCTTCCGCAAAATGATTATCAACGAGTCGATTTAATGTCATTTTTCCGATGATTTCAACGGGTACGACTTCTTCTGGCCAAAGTTTCGTATCATCCAGAATATCAAAGTCATACTTGAATTCATCTTCTTCCGCAATCAGCTGCACACCTAGTTCATATTCTGGATATGCTCCTCGTTTAATTGCATCATGTAAATCACGTCTGTGAAAATCTGGATCTACCCCGCCGATAATATTCGCTTCATCAAGCAACAAGGAATGGACGCCAAGTACAGGTTTCCAAACAAATCGAACAAACGTAGATTTCCCTTTTTCATTAATGAAACGAAATGTATTAACAGGCCAAGCTTCCATCATTCGCCAGCTTCTCGGGCGTCCACGATCAGACATAAGCCACATAATAAAATGCGCGATCTCCTGATTATTAGCGACATAATCCCAAGCATTGTCGTGAGCGACTGTGGCTTGTGGAACGTCTGTGTTTGGATTTGGTTTAACAGCATGCACAAAATCTGCAAACTTCATCGCATCCATTACAGAAAACACAGCAAAAGAGAGGGCTAAGTTATCATAATTTCCTTCTTCTGTGTAAAATTTCGTTGCAAAACCACGTATATCAATGGCTGTATCTTTGGATCCTTTACTTCCGATAAAATTAGAAAAACGAACAAATACAGGGGTTTTACGTCCAGGTTCTTGCAAGAAATGAGCTCTCGTAACATGTCTCATCGATTTGTATAACTCAAACTCTCCATACGCTCCATCCCCTCTAGCATGAACCACTTTTTCAGGAATTCGTTCCCTGTTAAAATGCGATTGTTTTTTATAAAAGTGAGCGTCTTGAAGTAATGTTGGTCCGCGTTTTCCTGCCCGTAATGACCACCTATCATTAGAAATCTTTAATCCTGCATCACTTGTTAGCTTTTTACCCTTACCTGTATTTTTCTTCCGATATTGGTCCATTTGTTCTTGTTTTTTATTTGTGTCACCCTTCTTATAGTGTCTAGACGACTTATCCTTATCCAACGTAACATCACCTTTTCCTTTCTTAAATATTCAACCCATACATACTATGCAATAAAGATAAATTTAGACACTTTAATCATGGATAAGGGTCTCTAATTATTGTTTAGTTGTTATACATAGAATCAAAATTATATAATTTCCTGTAAGAAAAACTGACATTCCTATGATTGGGGCATGAATTATTAAACTATATAATACAGTAATAATAGTTTGCTAAAATTAGAAAGAGGTGAAAAGTTATTACTCTACATACCCAGTCTCAAGAATATGTGCAGGAAAGCTTTAAGGCTCTTGTCGATGCCTTATTACCAACTAAAAATAACTTAGGATACAGTGCCGAAGACTTAGGGGTTCATGAATATGTCATCGCTGGATTAAATCACAATATTTCGATCCAAAAACAGTTACATCATAAGGTTATTCCTCTTGCTTATCCTACAGCAGTCATGTTAGATATCGCCGCAGCTCTTCTCGTAAAAACCTATCAAGCACAATCCTATTCACAAAGTCTATTTCCTGGGGGAGGAATGTTTTCTCACCTTTCCCGAGAAGATCGAATTCGAACACTGTCCAAATTGGAGAACCTTCATATCGACCTTTATCTATTGCCATCTCCTTTTCAAAACAATGCTGGAATGGTCAAATTTGTAACCGATGCATTAAATCGCTTTTCCATGTTTGGCTATTATTCAGAATGGCCGGCTTATGGTTCGACACGGTTAAATTCGCCAAATGATCGCCGACTCGAATTTTTCCCACCAGGTTGGCAACAAGTAGGATATCCTGGTGTGTCTTTAGGCTATCGAGCATTTCGTGGCTTTTTATTAACTATGGAAGAAGTGGAGGATGATGAATGAAAACAGATCCTGATGTCATTGTAATAGGAGCAGGAGGAGGCGGACCTGTTATTGCCAAAGAACTTGGAGAGTTAGGTATCAACGTATTAGTACTTGAATCAGGTCCTTGGTACGGAAATAAAAAGTGGCCTGAACCTAATGAAAATCGTGGAGAGGTAAAGACGAGTTCCGATCCAGGGGATTTAGATGGTTTACTTTACCGAAGCCAATTAACAAGACTTGAAAATGATATGAATGACTTTGTTAGCGGTAAATTCCGCTGGGGATCGACAGACCGGAGACGAACTCCTTGGTACAGAAACATTCCTGATCAGGCAATTTTATGGCAAACCGCAGGAATCGGGGGTTCAACCATTCATTACTATGCCAATTCCCCACGTGCATTTCCCGATGCGATTAATAATGAATGGCCGATTAGTTATGATGAGCTCATTCCTTACTATGAAAAAGTAGAAGCCACCTTACCGGTTGAATTTGCACCAACAACAACGAAGGATGCACTTTTTTATTTCGGTGCAGAAAAGGCGGGTTTCTCCCTCAATAAAACATTAGATGCAACAACTAAAGGTTTCCGGCCACAACCAAATGCCATCCTCCCTCCAAATCAACACTTAATGGATCCTAACTATTCTATGGAAGAATTAAGTCATATGGAGGGGTGCACACTAAGCGGTCATTGTGGTCAGGGATGTCCATATGGGCCAACATATGAAAAAATGGCGAAACGCTCAACAAATGTTAGCTATGTCCCACTTGCGATGAAAACGGGAAATGTGTCGTTTAGACCAAATACATTTGTTACGAAAGTATTAACAGAGAAAAATGCCAATGGGAACGACCATGCTACAGGAGTCCAAGTTAGGGACACGTGGACAGGTGAAATAGAAGAATGTCGTGCCAAAGTTGTCGTGATGGCTGCTGGATGTATCGAAACACCACGACTTTGGCGCAACTCTGATTTGCCATACAATCCATGGGTTGGCCGTGGTTTGACAAATCATTATATGGATATGGTTACAGGAACTTTTGATGAAAAAACATTAATGGATATTGTAGGCAGCAGTACAGTGAATCCATTCGTTGGTCATACGTCCTCAGCAAGACTCGATTATCCTGGTCTCGGGATGATTGAAATAATAGGAGAAAGCCCAGGACTATCAGCACAGTCCCTCTTTGGATTTAGTCAATCTGGCTATAATCGTTTGCATCCATCTGATTCAAGTTTATGGGACGGGCGAGGAAGACTAGTCGGTTCTGAATTGGAAGAAGCTATGGAAGCATATAGAAGAACGCTCACGCTCTCTATCATTACAGATGATGAAGTACAATTTCGTAATAGAGTTGAACTAGATCCCCACATTAAAGATGAGCATGGAGCGGTACCAAGAGTGCACTATACACCGAGTGAAAAATCAAAACAAAGACGAGAACAATTAGCTAAAATTGCTACAAATATTTTACGAAAAGCAGGTGCGAAAAAAGTCCACCGAACTGACCTTCCACCTAATTACTTCATTCACTTACAAAGTACGATGCGGATGGGCTTTGTTGTTGATGGATCTTGTGAAGCTTATCAGGTGGAACGACTTTTTATTGCTGACAACAGCGCTGATTATAATAGCCTTGGTGGGCCGAATCCAACCGCTACAACACAAGCGCTCGCTACTCGCACAGCAGAACTTTTAGCCGATAAATATTTTTAAAATAACTGAAGGACTGATTTAAGAGATATTTTCTAGGATACCGTAACAAATTTGTTACGGTACCCTAGAAAAAACTCACGCAAGTCATACTACGGAAGGATAAAAGCCTGGGAGGTCTATTTTACAATTATCTCTCAGTCTTTTTTATTTTTAGGAAATATCAAATCGAAGGTCTTACTTAGATAAATAAACATTAGTTAAAGTATTTATTACCGTATTTTTAGAAGTTTTTAGGTGATTGGTTATGGGTTTAAAATGAATAACATAAAAAGCCAACTTTACATGAAATAAATGAAGGTAAAGGGATAGGAACCTCCCCCCTATCCCTCCCTATGCTTTTAACATCTGTGGAAAAAGATACTCCTTCTCGAGAATACATAAAGTTTTACTGTCAACTTTCTTCTATCCTTTGGCCTTGTGTCTGTCTATCAAGTTTGACTTTGCTACATAAATTCTAAATAGGAAATAAGCCAATAAGGATAAGAAAATGCCAGAAATATAAGGTAAACCAATAGTGATAGAATATAGAAATCCTCCAAGTACAGGCCCTAAAATTCTCCCCAAGGAATCAAAGGAAGATAAGTATCCTGTCGCAGCTCCATGACCAATTTTAGACGCCTTCGTTAATAGGGAAGATACACTCGGGCGGATAACCCCATTACCAACACCAAAAATTGTTAGAAAAATCGCCGCGGTGAAAAAGTTTTGAGTGAACAAAATAAGTCCAAAACCAATTGCAGAAATGAATATACCCGCTTGAATAATAACTGCTTCCCCGAACTTTTTCGTCAATTTCCCCATTGATCCTTGTACTATAGCACTAGCCAGTCCCATAATCATAAAAATATATCCTAATGTAACAGCATCAAGTCCCGCTTTTTCTGCTGCAAAATAGGCAAACGTTGCTTCTAGTCCTGCCAAAGACAAGGAAATGAAAAATTGTAGAAAATATAGCATAGATAATGGTCCTTGAAAAACTTTTTTCCATGACAATTTATTTTTCGCTACGTCTTTATGTTCAGATAAGTGGATAGACTCCTTTAAAACAATTAATACAAGGAACATTGTAAGGAACGAAACAATCCCAGATATATAAAAAGGAGTATGTAAGCTAATATTTGTAAAAACTCCACCGATTGCTGGTCCAAATATAAATCCAAGTCCAGTAGCGGCCCCTATCATTCCCATTCCTTTTCCACGTTCTTCATCCGTCGTGATGTCCGCAACATAAGCCATCACAGTTGGCATGTTCGCTGCCGATAAAATACCGCCTATAACGCGAGCAACAAAGAGCATCCATAACTGTTTTGACAGAGCCATAATGAAAAAAGATAAAGAAAGTCCAAATATACCAATCAAAATGACTGGCTTCCGACCTATCCGATCAGAAATACGTCCCCACATCGGTGCAAATATAAACTGCATAAAAGAATAGACAGCCATTAATAATCCAAGTTCTGTCGGTGAGGCTCCGAGCTCTTCTGCGTAAAATGGAAGTACTGGAATAATAATTCCAAATCCTACCATGACTAAAAACATAATGAGAAAAAGAATTGGTAGTACTTTATTTAACTTCATTCTGATCCCTTCCTTGTTGTCAGTGTGTATGGCTAATATTCATTTTTCACTAAATCTAAGTTTATCATAGCAAAGGAACGAAGAATAAAAATATAGGCATTCACACATGTTTTTCTTTCGCATAAAATGTGTTGAAACAGAGTTGACAATGGATAGTGAAAGGAGCAATTGATATGAAAGTTTTAAAATATACTGCTGTATTTAGTTTACTAATTTTATTCATTACTGCTTGCGGTGTAGATGATAAGGGAAAAACATCAATTAAACTTGGTGAGGTAACAAGATCGGTATTTTATGCACCACAATATGTTGCCCTTGAAAAAGGCTTTTTTGAAGAAGAAGGATTAGATGTTGAACTGCAAACAACATGGGGTGGAGATAAGACGATGACATCTTTATTATCTGATGGAGTAGATATTGCATTAGTTGGGGCAGAAACATCGATGTACGTCTACGGGCAAGATTCCAAAAACTTAGCAATCAATTTTGCTCAATTGACACAAACAGATGGAACGTTTCTAGTGGCAAAAGAGCCTAAACCAGATTTTGAATGGGAAGATTTAAAAGACAGCACCTTCCTAGGACAGCGTAAGGGTGGAATGCCACAAATGGTCGGGGAATTTGTCTTGAAAAAGTATGATGTTGATCCACATAATGATTTAGATTTATTACAAAATGTTGAATTTGAAAATATCCCTGGTGCATTTGTTTCTGGTGACTCTGAATACGTACAGTTATTTGAGCCAACAGCAAGTGTCTTTGAAAAAGAAGGTAAAGGTCATGTTATTGCTTCATTTGGAGAGGAATCAGGAAAAGTGCCATATACTGTTTTCATGGCAAAAGACAGTTTTATCGATGAAGATGAAGAAACAGTTAAACAGTTCACACGTGCTGTATATAAAGCACAGCAATGGGTAGAAGACCACAGTGCCGAAGAGATTGCCGAGGTAATTGCTCCTTATTTTGAAGATGCAGATTTAGATATTTTAACAGCTTCAATGGATCGTTATAAAGAGCAAGAATCCTTTGCAACAGACCCGTTATTTAGTGAAGAAGAGTGGGAAAATCTTCAAGAAATCATGGATGAAGCGGGCGAACTTCCTGGCGAAGTACCATATGAGGAATTAGTCAATACAGAAATTGCTGATGAAGTGATGAACGAATAAGGAGGCTAAACATGTCATTTCTCACTTTGGAAAATGTGTCTCACCATTATTTTTCAAAAAAAGGTTATACAAAGGCTTTAAGTAACGTGTCATTTTCATTAAATGAGGGTGAGTTTATTTCTTTACTAGGGCCAAGTGGTTGTGGAAAGTCAACAATCTTATCGATTGTCGCTGGCATTATGAAACATACATCTGGTGACGTTCTTCTTAATGATGAGCCTATTAGTGACACCGAGTTAGAAATTGGTTATATGCTTCAACAAGATTATTTATTTCCTTGGAAAACAATTATGGAAAATATATTAATCGGTCCCAAAATTAATAAAGAAAACTTAGAAAATGTAAAGCCAAGAGCATTAGATCTTTTAAAGGATGTGGGCCTACAACATGTTGCTGATGCTTATCCGGATTCTTTATCAGGAGGAATGAGGCAAAGAGTTGCTTTAGTAAGAACACTAATGACTGATCCTAAAATTCTCTTGCTCGATGAACCCTTCTCAGCTCTTGATTATCAAACAAAATTAAGGTTGGAAAATTCCGTATTTAAATTGTTGAAAGACTATAAAAAAACCGCAATCCTCGTAACACACGATATTGGAGAAGCAATTTCCATGAGTGATCGCATACTTTTAATGGGGCAAAATCCGGGAACAATTGAAAAAACATTCGAAGTACCTATTGAAATTCGTAATGAAATGCCATTTAGAGTAAGAAGACATCCTAAATATCAAGTCCTTTTCGATAAAATATGGGAGGAATTGAATAAAAATGAAACAGTTTCTTAAATTGTTAGCAAAATATTCCTCCCCA
>Ga0079226_10001497_pt1 | contig 17900 bp, 15 predicted proteins | sample Poulit2014_FD_76345 | JGI IMG/M metagenome (GOLD analysis project Ga0079226, IMG submission 76345) | Agricultural soil microbial communities from Georgia to study Nitrogen management - Poultry litter 2014 | ecosystem: Environmental > Terrestrial > Soil > Agricultural land | place: USA: Georgia...
AAAGATTCTTTTTTTATATTATTATTACTCAAACTTAAAAAATAGCTCCTTTCTTCCTTCATTAAAGATTTTATTGCCTCGACTCCCATTTTAGAGGCTATCATACGATCATAGGCCGTAGGTGCGGATCCACGCTGTAAATAACCTAAAACTAATACGCGAATTTTTTCTTTCATTCTATTTTCCATAATATTCTTTATCTCTTCTCCTGTACTAGCCCCTTCTGAAACAATTATAATACTATATGTTTCTCCATTTTTTCGTTGATTTAATATTTGATCAATGATATTTTGCACATTGTAATTTGCTTCAGGTATAATAATATAATTAACATCAGAACACACGCCCGACCATAATGCAATATCTCCAGAGTCCCTTCCCATAACTTCTACAATGACTATTCTTTCTATGGAAGAAGCAACCTCTTTAGTGCTTTCTATTGATTTTATAACAGTGTTAACAGCAGTATCAAAACCAATACAATACTCTGTTCCTATTACATCATTATCTATTGTACTAGGAATAAAAATCGTTGGGATGCCGAAGGAAGAAATAGCATTAGCCCCTTTAGAAGATCCATTTCCGCCAATAACAATTAGTCCTTCTATATTGTGAGACTTTAGCATTTTAATAGCTTGCTTCTTCCCTTCTTTTTCTTTAAAAAAATCACTTCGTGCGCTCTTTAAAATAGTTCCTGCTTTATTAATAATATTATCTACATACTTTAAATCTATATTGAATATTTTGTCATTAATTAATCCTTCAAACCCTTGCTCTATTCCATAAACTTTATTTCCTGATTTCAAACCATATTTAGTGATAGAAGAAATCACAGCATTCATTCCAGGGGCATCCCCACCACTAGTAAGTATTGCAATCTTCTTCATTTTTCTCCTCCTGAAACTAATTATATAGAATAAACTTTTGAAACTAAGAATTTAAATTATATTAAGTTTGGGAAATAATAAATATAAAGAAACTTGGCAGCTTTGAGATAAAACTGCCAAGCACTATAGAAATCTTAAAAATTGCTGTTAATAAATATTTTCAAATGATTTATATAAATAATCCAAGGTTTATTTAGAGTTTTACTTGTTTATTTAATATTTTTTTCATCTTCTCACTTATCGCATATGGAGTAAAATTGAAATGATTTATAACTTCATCTCCTGGTCCGGATAATCCAAATTCATTTATTCCAAATGTCTCACCTTCGTCCCCTATATACTTTTTCCATCCTTGAGTAGATCCCATCTCAATAGCAAGACGACTTTTGACATTTAAAGGAAGAATAGAATTTTTATAGTTTTCTGTTTGTTTTTCAAATTTATCCCAACTAGGCATGCTTATAACATTTACATTGATATCCTCTTTCAGGAGTAACTTTTGCGCCTCTATTGATATATTTAACTCAGATCCTGTTGCAATTAATAGTCCGTCTGGGTTCTCAGCTACTTTGGATAATGCATATGCTCCTTTTTCTACACCACTTCGCGCCAAATCTTTTGTATTTTTTAATGTTGGTATGCCTTGCCTTCCTAAAATAATTGCAGTAGGCTGTGTTTTATTATCTAAAGCTGTCTTCCAAGAAAAAACAGTTTCATTTGCGTCACCAGGTCTTATAACAGAAAGATTAGGCATAGAACGTAAAGAAGATACTTGTTCAATAGGTTGATGTGTAGGACCGTCTTGTCCAACAGCTATACTGTCATGTGTAAAAACATAAATAACCGGTAAGTCCATTAAAGCTGATAGCCGTATAGCCGGTCTCATGTAATCTGAAAAAACTAAAAAGGTTCCATTAAACACTCTTAAGCCTTTATGCAATGCTATCCCATTTGATATAGCAGCCATAGAAAATTCTCGTATTCCAAACCAAATATTTCTTCCTTTATAGTTATCTTTCCTAAAATCTTCTCCATCTTCTATAATTGTTTTAGTTGAAGAAGCAAGATCAGCGGATCCTCCTACTAACCATTTCAGTTTTTTAGCGACACTATTCATTGATTCACCAAAAGCATTTCTAGTTGCTAATTTCTCTCCTTCGTTGTATTCAGGGAGTGAAAGGTCTATATCTTCAGGAATTTCGCCACTGATGGCTTGCAGTAATTCTTTATATAATTCAGGATGTTTTTGTCCATATTTTTCTAAAAGGAGATTCCATTCTTCTTCTTTTTCTTCCCCTTCTTGAATAGATTCTTGATAATGGCTATATACTTCACTTGGCACATAAAAGTCTTCTTCAAATTCCCAATTATAATATTCTTTTGCTTTTTTTGCTTCTTCTTCTCCCATAGGGTTACTATGAGCTTTGCTAGTTCCCGAAATAGTCGGTGCTCCGTAACCAATAGTAGTTTTCACTTCAATTAACGTAGGTTTTTCTTTATTAGATTTCGCTTTTTGAATAGCTCTTTCGATTTCGTTTTTATCATTTCCATTTTCCACATAAAGCACTTGCCATCCACAAGACTCAAATCTCCCTGAAATATCTTCTGAAAATGCTCCATTAATACTCCCATCTGAAATAATATCGTTAGAATCATAAAGTAGTATTAACTTTGAAAGCCCTAAGTGGCCTGCTAAAGAAGCTGATTCATATGAGATCCCCTCCATTAAATCTCCGTCACCACATATAGCATAGGTATAGTGGTCTATAATAGGAAAATCAGGTTGATTATATTTTTCACTAAGATGCGCCTCTGCTATTGCCATACCTACACTCATCGCTATACCTTGTCCTAAAGGTCCTGTGGTAGCTTCTACTCCAGGGGCTACGCCGACTTCTGGATGTCCTGGTAATTTGCTGTGTAGCTTTCGAAAACCTTTAAGATCTTCAATAGTTAAACCGTAATCAAATAAATGTAATAAACTGTAAAGCAACATTGATCCATGACCAGCGGATAAAACAAATCTATCTCTATTAAACCAAGCAGGATTTTTAGGGTTATGGTTCATAAATTTCTTCCAAAGAACATACCCCATAGGAGCTGCTCCCATAGGCATTCCAGGATGTCCATGCTGAGTATGTTCCACTGCATCTATAGATAATACACGAATAGCATCAACCGATAATTGTTCAATATCTTTTGTCATTTAGTAATCTTCCTTTCTTTTATTGTTTATTTTATCCAAATAAGAACGAGATAAATTTACTAATATAATACACAATTAAACCTACCACATTAAAATCTGTTTCTGGAAAAGCAGTCCCTGTTAATCCCAGTGTTCCCATTATCGGATAAACTAAAGCTGGTCCAACTGCAATCAAAACGCCAACCACAAAACTTCCTACTACAGCCCCTTTCCAACCACCTCTAGCATTTCCAAAAACTCCTGCAGTAGCTCCAATAAAGAAATAAGGAACTGCAACAGGTATAATAACCGGTAGTTTTAATATGTAAAATATTCCCATACTTAATAACCCACCAATATATGCAGAAATAAACCCAACTATTGTTGCCGTAGGAGCATAAGGGAATGTAACTGGGACATCTAAAGCTGGTTTAGCATTTGGAATAAGTTTCTCCGATATCCCTGTAAAAGCCGCAACAATCTCTCCTAGAAACATCCTTACACCAGTAATTACGATATACAAAGCCCCGGCGAACGTTAATCCCTCAATTAATGGGAAAACTAACCAATTCATACCATCTGATACTTCTTCAACAAATGATTGTCCAGCTGCAATTGCAGATATATAAAAAAGGATAACTACAGTCAAACCAACTGAGATTACATAATCTTTGAAAATTGACAACCAAGCAGGTAAATTTAAATCCTCCGTACTTTCTTCAGGACTACCAACTTTTGAACCTAACCAACCAGATAAAGCGTATCCTAAAGAAACATAATGGCCTAAGGCAATGTCATCTCCGCCTGTAACTTTTCTCATTGTTGGCTGCGCAATAGCAGGAAAAACAGCTGCTGAAATACCTAATACAATAGATCCTACAATAACTGTAGTAACGTTATCAGCTCCAGTTGCTCTCATGATAATCGTTAATAGAGCTGCCATATATAAATTATGTTGTCCTGTTAAAAATATATACTTAAACCTTGTAATACGAGCTACTACTAGATTCGCTAAAAACCCAAATCCCATAATAAGTGCTACTACTGTAGCAAATTTTTCTTGTGCTAGAGCAGTCACAGCTTCAGCAAGAGGTAAAACTCCTTCTAACCCAAATCCTTCTCCAAAAATCTCTTGAAAGCTATCGAGAGTTGTTACTGCCAATTCTGTCCCCGCAGTAAAAACTAAAAAACCTACTATTGTTTTAATTGTTCCTTCAAGTACATTTGTAGTGCTTTTCTTTTGTAGAATAAGACCAGCAAGGGCTATAATACCTACCAAAATAGCTGCCGAACTTAATAAATCGATAAGGATGTTTATCATAAGAATCCTCCTTTATCAGCATTATTAGCTGTTTGATTCACTTAAAAATTGAGAAAGTTTTTCTTGGATTTCATCTTTGTCTGTTAAGTTTTTAATTCCTATAACATAAGGCTTCATATCTTTTAAGTCGTCTACTAAATCAGAAAGAGTAATTATTAAATCACCATTAAACCCTCTTAAAGCATCCATTGTATCGTGTTGTAAATCTATAGGATAATTGTTTTCTTGAATAACCTGATCTAGTTTAATCTTTAACATCATGCTGCTTCCCATCCCAGTTCTACATGCTACCATTGCCTTTTTCATAATAAATTCTCCTTTTCAAATTTTTTAATATAATTTATCACATCAGAAGGTTTGGTACTTTCTAAAGCTTCATAAAAGGAATCTTTTTCAAGTAGTTGAACTAATTCTGACATGGCTTTTATATGAGTATCATTATTTTTTGCACTTAAACAAAATACATATTTAACTGGATCATTATCACTGTTACCAAAAGGAACAGGAGTGCTTAAAGTTAATATACTTATACCTATTTCTTTCGCTCCCTCTTCGGGTCTAGCATGTGGTAAAGCTACATTTTTTGCTATAACGATATAAGGTCCAGAATCTTTAACCGACTTAACCATTGCTTTAACATATTCTTCAGAGACAATATTTTCCCTTACTAGTAATTGCCCTCCAGTGATAACTGCATGCTCCCAGTCTGAAACATTAGCTTTTAATTGAATCGTATTCTTATTTATCAATTCACTTAACATAGGACGCCATTCACCCCTGTTGCTTTTCCATTTTATAATATCATTAATTTCTTTCTTTAAGTTTTCTTGATCGTAAACATATGTGTATTTATTAATAGCATTCATCATTAATTCCAATTGAGGTGCCAAAGGATACATATTATATATTCTTGAGTATACTTCTCTTACTAAGTACGCTTTTTCCAAATTATTCATTATCGGCTTAATTATAAAAAGAGGCTGTTTTACATCTAATAAAACGCTAGAAAAAATAATATCATGATAAGGTATTTTTTTTTCTGTAATTAATTCAGGTGGAAAAACGCCCTTAAAACTTATATCAGGAAATAAGTTAGTCAATTCATTCTTTATAAGATTACTTGTCCCTATCCCATTAGGACAAACGATTATAGCTGATTTTTTTGCTGTATAATAAGAATACTTTTTTTCTAGTGAAGCGCCTAAATGAAGAGTTATATAACCAATTTCTTCATCAGGCAATAGATAATTTAGAGCATCTTCTATTGGATATAATACTTTTTCAACAATAATGAATATACTTTCATATTCTTCTTTTATGGTTTGCAGAAGAGGATTTGTTATTGGTATGTTAAATAACAATCTATAATACGTTGGTACAAGATGGTTGTATAAATTTCTTGTAATATCACTCTTATCTTTAACCATAAACCCGGTCATTTCTTCAAAATTTATAATTACATGATGTATTGAATCTAATAACTTTTCTTTATAAATAAATGTATCTTTTTCATAATCACCTATTGATAAACCCGATAACAGCTTAGATATGAAGTATATTTCTTCTTCTTCATGTCTTAATAATAATTTTTTTGCTACATATGAAGAAGCTTCATATTCTCTTTTTTTGATGTAATATTTTACATTTTCATCTTTATTTACACTATCTTTATTTTTTCTAAAATGAAGACTTAAATAAGCTATAAAAAATATAAATTCATTTTTTTCTTGTTCGATAAAATTATAATTGAAAATCGATTGTAAATCTGTAACTGTTTTTTGGCACTGACTCAATAAACAATCTTCTTCAGTTTCAATCAACATATTAAGAACAATTTTTCCATTCTCTGTGCCAAACAATAAGGAAATAAACTTGTAGGAAACCAGTCTTTTATCAATTTCATTTCCTTGTAAATAATAACCAGATTGTCTGGAATATTTAATGACAACATCATATTTTTTAATGTAATTGTTTATTTGAGATATATCTTGTAAGATAGTGTTTTTACTGACTTTCAACAAAGAAGATATATGAAAAAGTGATATAATTTCATTATTTATAAATAAATGTAAAACAATTGTATACTTTCTTTCTTCGGAAGATAGATTGATTAATTTTTTATTCATACTAATACTAATTAATAATGATTGAATATTTTGAGGAGCATGTAATAGCCCTTCATCTTCTCTCTGTATAAAACCATACCCATTATGTTTTAAGTATGAATCAATTTTTTTTAAATCGTACTCTAATTGACGATTTGTTAGTTTGAGATCTTGCATCAATTTATTTATTGAAATCTTTTTTTGCTTAGCTAGCATTTGTAAAATAATTAAAGGCCTACTATCTAACTCCATATAACCCTCCTTATTTTATGGAAATATCAGAATAATCTATATATATTATATAATTTCAGGCCCACTAAATAAATATATGTTAATCACATTATTTGTAAGCGTTTTTATAAATCGGTTGGTTGACCTATAATCTAGTTGTTTTTCTTTCATATAAATTAAACAAATTATTGAGTAATCACTTTCCAAAAATTCTTTTCCAAATAGATTTGTACATTTAGTTTACTGTCATTGTAGATTTTACCTTTATAATAAAGTATGAGTAAATGCTTTCAATATCGGCTCATATTGATTAGAAGGTAACATTTTGATAATTAGGGATATAATGGAGTCAGATGTTAAAAGTTTGTCGTCCTCACTCCACAGATTGAGACAAAATCTGAATATATGTTTTTGGAAAATAGAGAAAGATATGTTCTAGTCGAACAACGATTGAAGATAATCGAGGGAGTTGAACAAAAAGAAGTTCTTTATTTATTGATAGCAAATTTGTCGGTAAATACTATATGTAAAAACTTTTATGATTCCAGTTTATACCACGCTATTGTAGAAACACATTCGCGCTTTTAAATTTCTTTTATTGTTTATGTAACTTCATAACTCGTAAGTTTTGGCACTTTTCAGTAAATAACATAAATTTTCTTAAAATATTGACTTTTCACGGAAAGCGCTTTATTATAAATGTAACCCGTTACATTAGTAAAATAAATTATGAAAGTGGTATAGAGTGTGAATATTAAAAAAGTAGCTGAACTGGCTGGGGTTTCTACAGCCACAGTCTCGAGGGTATTAAATAATAAAGAAAATGTTAATCTCCATACTAAAAACAAAGTGGAGAATGTTATAAATGAATTAAAATACGAGCCTAACGATGTAGCAAGAATGTTGTACAAAGGACGTTCTAATATGATTGCCTTACTCATGCCAGATATAACTAATCCATTCTTTCCCGAGCTTGCTAGAGCTATAGAAGACGAAGCTGAAAAAGAAGGATATGCCTGTATTTTATGTAATACAGATGGTAATCATTTAAAAGAAAAAAATTATATAAAAGCTATCACTCAGAAGCAAGTGGATGGCGTCATAATAGTTTCAAATACTATATCAGAAAATGAAATTGATGAAATAAATATGCCTGTTGTTATGTTAGATAGAAAAACAAAAGCTAATGTACATTCTATAACTATTGATAACCAATCGGGGGTAAAAAATGCTATAAGCTATTTAAAATCATTGGGATGTAAAAAAATTGGTCATTTGAAAGGCCCTAAAGATGATATCAACGCTCAACAAAGAGAGTATTATTACTTAAAGGAGGTTAATCAAGAGAAATGGTTTGACTTAGACTTATTATATTCAGGTGATTATGACTTTGATACTTCAGTAAAAGCTACAAAAAAAATTTTAACAAACCATTCAGATATTGATGGTTTGTTTGCTGGAAATGACCTTATGGCTTTTGGCGCTTTAAAAGCTGCGCATGATTTAAAAGTCGATGTACCAAATTCGTTGTCTGTCATTGGTTTTGATGGTATATCCTTTGGAAAGACAGTTATTCCTTCTTTAACAACTATGGAACAACCTATTTATGAAATAGGAGTATATGCAGTGAAAACATTATTAGGTCAGATTGATGGAAGAGAAACTTTATATACGCACAAAAATTTTTTTACAAAACTTAAAAAAAGAGAATCCACCAGATAAGGAGATTATAAAGTAAATGATAGACAACAAGAAGGCTAATGTTTGCGTAATAGGAAGTATAAATATGGATTTTACAATCATAGCTGATGAAGAGCCTTCTCAAGGAGAAACAATAATAGGCGAAAAAATGGTTACTTCTTACGGCGGGAAAGGAGCTAATCAAGCTGTTGCTGCTTCTCGTATGGGTGCTCATGTACATATGATAGGGTCCATTGGAGGAGATACAATTGGCACAGAGCTGTTAAACCACCTAGAATCAGAAAAAATTTCAACAGATGGAATTACTAAGATAAACGATGAGCAAACAGGAATAGCAAATATAGTATCAACTTTTGCAGACAACAAAATCATTATACTTCCTGGAGCAAATTCGTTTTTAACACCACATATGATTAAAAAGCATGAAGAAATAATTAAAAAATGTGACGTTGTAATATTACAAATGGAAATACCACAAGACTCGATTATAAGTGCAATTAAAATATCTGAAAAGCATGATATACCAGTTATTTTGAACCCAGCTCCTTATCAAAATTTATCTGAGGAATTAATAAATCAAGTTGCATTTATAACTCCTAATGAAATAGAGTTCAATGAAATGCTACAGGATATAAATTATGAAGAAATTAAACATAAAATAATAGTAACTAAAGGAAGAGAAGGGGTTTCTTTTTATGAATCAGGAGGCATTAAAAACATAAAAAGTCATAAAGTAAACGTGATAGATACAACCGGAGCTGGTGACACTTTTAACGGTGTACTAGCAGCAAATATAGCAGCCAAAAAATCTTTATCGAATTCAATTTATTATGCAAATATAGCAGCAGGATTATCAACTACCGAAGTTGGAGCACAAAGCGCTATGCCTACTTTAAAAGATATATATAATTTTGATAATTATCTAACAGATAACCCCGAAACTCAATTACTTAAATAATAGGATTTAAAAGAAATGGAGAGATGAAATTGACAAAAAAATTATTTGGAGTTGTTTCTGCAATGACGACACCGTTTGATGAAAGCGGTAAAGTTAAACTCGATTCAATAGAGGAGCATGCAGAATTCCTGATCAATAAAGGAGTTCACGGTTTATATCCTTTAGGAACTACTGGCGAAATGTTAAGAATTGATAAAGAAGAGCGGAAATCAGTCGCAAAAAAAGTTGTAGAGGTTGCAAATAATAGAGTAAATGTTTTTATTCATGTTGGCGCTATGTTAGAAGATGACACTATTGAATTAGCTAAACATGCTCACAAGATAGGTGCAGATGGGATAGGAGTAGTCACTCCAGCATACTTTAACGCTAACGATAAAGAAATTGAAGAATACTTTGTAAGAGTTGCCAATTCAGTTCCTAAAGACTTCTCTGTATATTTGTATAATATACCTCAATGTGCTTCTAATGCCTTATCGGTAGAAGTAGCCAAAAGCGTAGCAAAACGATGCGAAAATGTAATAGGCGTTAAAAATAGTTCTTCAGATCTTTTATTAACTAATGATTACTTAACTATTAATAATAATAGTTTTTCTATAATGCCTGGAGCAGACCAATTATTTTTACCAACCTTATCAATGGGGTGTGATGGGGTAGTATCTGGTGTCTCCTCTGCATTCCCTGAACCATTTGTGGCAGTATATAATGCTTTTAAAAATGGTGACATGAAGAAAGCAAGAGAACAACAACAAGTTGCTAATATTTTTTGTAAAGAATTGTTGGCCGGAGCTAACATGTCTTATTTTAAAGAAGCTATAAAGTATCGAGGAATAGATGCAGGTTACATGAAAGCCCCTCAATTAGATATTGATGGAGAAGAATTAAAAAATTTACATCAAACTTTAAATAAAATTACTAATTTATTATAAAATTTTAGGAGGAGTAAATTATGAAAAAGATATTTTTAGTATTTGGTATAATCTTGTTATTAGGACTAGCTGCATGTAGTTCTTCTAATAATGAGAACGAGGATGCTAACGCAAATAATAACTCTGATTACCCTGAAGAAGAAATAGAATTAGTCATTCCATTTGATCCAGGTGGCGCTTCAGATATGGTATCACGTGCGGTTGGTGAAGAACTAGAAGATGATTTAGGGGTTCCAGTCACTCCTGTTAATAAAGAAGGAGCAACTGGAACCGTAGGTATGAACTATATTAAAAACAGTGAACCTGATGGATACACAATGGGATACGTTCCTGTAGAATTAAGTATGGTAGAATCTTTGGACATCGCTGACATAGTACCTGATGACTTTACATTAATAGCTCGATCTCAGACAATTCCAGCAACTATTACTGTTCCTGAAGACGCACCATACGATACTATAGAAGAATTTATTGACTACGCAAAAGATAACCCTGGTGAAATAACATTTGGAACTTCCGGTGAAGGTTCCATATGGCATGCTGCAGCTGCCAGTTTAGCAGAGGAAGAGGATTTAGATTTTAATTATGTTCCTTTTGACGGGGCGTCAGAAGCAGTAAAGTCTTTACTAGGAGGAGAAGTTGATGCAACTTCTGTTTCTCCCTCAGAAATTAAATCGGCTCTTGACAGTGATGACGTTAAAGTCTTAGCTGTTATGAGTGAAGAAGAAGATCCTATTATTCCTGATGTTCCAACATTAAAAGAATCTGGAATAGATTTAGAGACAGAAGCATGGGGAGGGTTTGTAGTACCAAAGGACACTCCAGATGAAATTGTAAATACCTTGGAGGATTCTATAGAAAAAGCTGTAGATTCTTCTACATTTGAGGAGTTAGCTGAATCACAAGGTGTTAATCCTGCTTTTATGCCAGCGGATGAATTCGATGATTTCGCAAATGAAGAATACGATAAATACAATGACTTGCTTCCTAAAATAGGGTTTTAAGATTGCACTTAAAACATTTCCAGCACTGTTCTAAGTGCTGGAAATGTTTCTATACATACAGCGACATTAAAAATTAATTATTTAAATATGTCGTGTTGGAGGTTAACTAATGAAAAAGATAAATATAATTTTGGACTTTATTATAATGGGTTTGTCTATTTTCTTTTTCAATAGATCTTTTTCTTTTGCTGACAAAGGGGAAGGTTTAGCAAATAATTCAGGTTTATTTCCACAACTTATACTAATTGCTATAGTTATTTTTGTGTTAATAGACATAGTATCTATTATTGCAGATAAAAATAAGCAATATTTTTTTTCTGAATTTGAGAAAGCTCATTTGATTAAGTTTTTTTTATTTATTTTAACAATGATATTATTTGTATTTTTGCTCAAAAAAGTGCCATTTATTTTATTGGCTATAGGCGTAGTTTTTATTCAATGCTTAGTACTAAGGGTTAAGTTAATAAATTCAATTATTATTTCGGTTAGCCTAAGTGTATCTGTTTACTTTTTATTTGTTCATGGATTAAACGTTATTTTATAAAAAAGAGGTGGATTAAAAGATCATGATAGGAATAGTTATTGAAAATTTACTTAACCCACAAGTACTTTTGTTTTTATTATTAGGAACTCTTGTTGGATCATTTATTGGTGCATTGCCAGGACTTTCAGCAACCATGGGAGTAGCCTTGCTGATTCCAATGACTTACTGGCTTGAACCAGAAGCAGGACTAGCCATGTTAATTGCTATATATTGTTCAGCAATATTTGCTGGTGGAGTTCCTGCGATATTAGTAAACACTCCTGGAACTCCTGCTTCTATGACAACAGCTTTTGATGGATATGCTATGACCCAGAAAGGTCAAGGTAAATTAGCCTTAGGTATAAACGCTATTTACTCTGCACTTGGTGGTATCATCAGCACTTTCTTTTTATTAATACTTGCGAAACCGATAGCATCTTTTGCCTTGAGCTTTGGACCACCTGAATATTTTGCACTTGCTATATTTGGTTTGGCTATGATGGTTAGTGTATCTGGACAATCAGTAGTTAAGGGATTAATGATAGGGTTCATAGGTTTATTTATTTCTACTATTGGTTTAGATTCAATGACAGGTAATCCGAGGTTTACATTTGGAAATGTCGATTTACTGGAAGGGATTTCTTTCATCCCTATTATGATTGGGCTATTCGGAATAGGTGAAGTGCTTTATCAAATTACATCTAGTGAGGAAGTAAAAGAGAAAACAAAAAAGACAATAGGACGCTTAATTCCTAATAAGAAAGAAAGAAAAGAAATGAGAAAACCTTTTTGGTTTTCTTCTCTCACATCTGTATTTATAGGAGCTATACCAGGAGCAGGTGGAGACATTGCTTCTATTGTTAATTGGGAACAAACAAAAAAGTTTTCAAAAAACAAAAAAAAATATGGTAACGGCTCTTTAGAAGGGTTATCTGCAAGCGCTACATCTAATAACGGTGTAATAGGTGGTGCTTTCACTACAATGCTTACTCTAGGTATACCAGGAGATTCTGTTACTGCCATTTTGATTGGAGCTCTTATGGTTTATGGCATGCAACCTGGCCCAGAGTTTTTCGCTACTAACCCTGAATTTGGATACACTATAATAGGTTTATTATTTTTAGCCAATCTTTTTTTATTAATATTAGGATTATTAGGAGCTAATTTATTTTCTAAGGTCCTCCTTATTAAACAAGAAATTGTTTGGGTGTCGGTAATAATATTCTGTATCATCGGGTCCTATGCGTTAAATAATTCATTATTAGATGTTTGGATTATGTTAGTATCTGGTGTTTTAGGTTATATATTAAAAAAATTGAACTTCCCTTTCGGGCCTCTAATTTTAGCCTTAATCCTAGGCCCAATTTTAGAAGATAACCTACGAAGGTCTTTTTCACTTAATACAGATGGATCACTTGTTTATTTTACAAGCAGACCTATTTTTATGATTTTAATAATAATATCTTTTTTATCACTTTTTCTTCCTTTAGTAAAAAAATATTGGAGTTTTTATAAAGGGCGGAAATCTTAAAATTATTAATAGTTAGGAGAATGTCACATGAAAAAGTTTATTAACAAACCAGAAGAAGTTGTAGATGAAATGATAGAAGGAATATTACTCGCCCACCCTAATAAAATCAAAAGCGTACGTGAGGATGACAATAAAGCACTGGTTAAAAAAGATTCTCCTTCAGAAAATAAAGTCGCTATTGTCACAGGAGGTGGTTCAGGACATTTACCTCTGTTTTTAGGATATGTAGGAGACGGTATGCTAGATGGTGTAGCAGTAGGGGATATTTTCGCTTCTCCTAGTGTTCAACAAATACTTGATGTAACAAAAAATGTTGATGGAGGTAAAGGGGTCCTTTATCTTTATGGAAATTATGGTGGCGATCTTATGAATTTTGATATGGCTGCAGAAATGTCTAAATTGGAGAATATAGAAGTCGAGTCTGTGGTCGGAACAGATGACGTTGCTTCGATGCCAAAAGGGTCCGAATATAATCGTCGAGGAGTTGCAGGTTTATTTTATTTATATAAGATTGCCGCAGCTAAAGCAGAGACTGGAGCGAATTTAAAGCAAGTAAAAGAAATAACTGAAAGAGTAAATCATAAAGTTAGAACAATAGGGGTAGCTATATCTCCTTGTGTAATTCCTTCGGTAGGAAAGCCGAATTTTGAAATAGAAGAAGAAAGTATGGAAGTAGGCATGGGAATACATGGTGAGCCAGGAATGTATCGAAAAAAACTTGCTTCAGCAGATGAAGTCGCAGATTCATTAACACATTTGATTTTAGAAGATTTAGAAGTAAAAGAGAATGACGATGTTTCTGTCTTAGTAAATGGTCTTGGCTCTACTCCTTTACAAGAATTATATATTGTTTATAGAAAAATTCATAAAATTCTTTCTGCTAAAAATATTAATATATATAGAAGCTATGTTGGAGAATATGCTACTTCCATGGAAATGGGTGGACTATCTATTTCAATATTTAAATTAGACGAAGAACTAAAAAAATTATTAGACGAACCGTTTGATACCCCTTTTCACAAACAATTTAAAGAACATCCTGAGGAGTAATATTATGACCGAACAAACAATTACTGTAAATAATTTAAAATTAGTAATACAAGAAATAGCGAATATTATGGGAGAAAACAAAACCTACTTGTGTAATTTAGATAGTAAGTTAGGAGATGGCGATATTGGCCTTTCAATGTCCAAAGGATTTCAATATCTATCCGAAAACCTGGAAGAATTAAATCAACATGACATAGGAGGGAGCTTCATCAAAAGTGGTCTTATTATCGCTGATAAAGCTCCTTCGACAATAGGAGCATTAGTAGGTTCAGCTTTTATGGAAGGTGGAAAATCAATTAAAGGAAAATCTGAAATTACATCTAAAGAGCTTGCTATTTTTTTTAATTCTATGAATCATGGAATTAAGCAAAGAGGAAATGCTAAACAAGGAGACAAAACTATCCTAGATGCGATGATTCCTGCTTCAAAAACCTTTTCAGAATGTGTTGAAAAAGGAGAATTTTTAAATATAGCAATAGAGAAAGCTTGTAAAAGTGCGGAAAATGGAATGAATGATACAATAAGATTGCAATCGAAATTCGGCAGAGCTAGTAGATATTTAGAAGATTCTATAGGATTACAAGACCCAGGAGCTACTGTAGGCTACCTATTATATAAAGGTTTTAAAAATTCATTAATTAAATTATAAATCCAACATACTTTAAAAAGAAATCACAGTTTTTAACAAACATCAATATTAAATCCAGATATAACCTATTATTTAACATTGTCGTCTTTACGGGAGAGTTTTTTAAGTAATCTTACATTTTTGATAATATTGAAAGATATTTTATACACTTCTTCTTCTTATCAAAAATCGAATTTGTTCTCGCAATATATCTTTTAAGAGAACTTCGTTAATATTGTCACGCATTCAGGGGTGTAACGATATCGTTACACCCCTATAAATCTATAAAGGAATGTAACAAAATTATTAATACATTTCTTAAAGGATAATCATATTTAAAAATTTCTGCTTCCTTGGTTTAGTCAGTATTTAAAGCAAATCTTTCACTTGCTTATACATATAATCACTATTTAACCACCATACCTGCTTGGTCATATAAAAATTTGTAAGTGTAGCTTTTAAGTTATCTGGCCGATTAAACCATTTGGATGGAGATGGTAACTCCATCGCTAATCTTTCGTCATTATAATAACAAGCATATTGGGAAGATGGCCTAATATGGAGAATAGGTGTATCAGATATTCCGGGTAGATTATTTCCAACATAATAAATAATGAGTTGTTTTTTATTAGAGTCAAACAGCCATCCTTCCACTCTTTTCTTATCCGGGTTTAAAAAACTTACCTCTAACGCAAAAGTAGGCCTTAGATTAGGTATGCTTAAATAGCCTTTTTTATCAATAAAAATAGTATTTGCATTATATTCCCCCCATAATATCTATACCTTCATATTGTTCTTTATCATTTTTGATTCTTTTTGTATTAGATATTTCATTAACTTTTTTATGAAAGAATTTGTCCAAAAAATTAGCCAGTTCTTGTTCAGCATGCAAATAAAGTGAAAAAATCTGTTAAAAGTGGTATAAATGTTGATTTTATCGAATGAACTACATAATAACTAACCTCCAAACATCCTTCTCCAAAACGATTTTTTCTCTTGGGCTTCCTGTTGTTGCTTTTTCATTTCAGTCATCGTTTCTACAGCTTGCTGCAGCTTTACATTCATTTCGTTCATCGTTTCTTGTTGATTTTCCTCTCTTTTTTTAGAAGCTTCTAACGCTTCTTGAACCTCTTGCAATTTCTCCAAGTTACCTGGCAACATTTTTTCTTGTTGTGTCACAATCGACTCTAAATGATTTATTTTTTTATTTTGCATTTGAATAAGCTCAATCATTTGTTCCATTGATCCAGGACGAACCGCAATATTTGTTTCAATTGGTTGAACCATCCCTCCAAAGTGTTCCAGTAATTTCGCTTCTACTTCTTTGATATCTGTTCGTTTAAATCCTTTTTTTCGTTGCTCTTGAATGATATCCCATATAAATTTGATTCGCTCCACTTGTTCTTCGTTGTAGACACGTTGATTATTTTGTTCAGGATCTTTCAATACGTCTCCTAACCAATCGCGCTTTTCCCATTCCCGTAATAAATGCGTATCGATATTTAATTCTTTCGAAAGCTTACCAATCCCTATCATATCACCCCTCCTTTTATGGTTAATATTAACTTTAAATAATCTTTATATTAGCTAAATATTACCTTTATGTTAAGCTAATATAGACTAATATATCAAGTATTTAATGTAAACTTTATAAGAAATCACATCGTATAGATGGACACTCACTTTTGAATCGTGATTATTTTTCTCTTTTTGTTTGCTTTGCTCAAACAACATTTGTTGTATTAAAGAAAACGAACACTTCATGAGAAGTGTTCGTTTATAAATAAGCATGAGGAGCCAAGTCTCGCCCATGACCGATATCTCTCGATACATCTTTATGGGCCTCTGTTTGGTTCGTCACTTGGTTTAAATTTTCATAGTATCGAGTACGCGTATAGCTGTGACGCAGCCCGTGAAAAGTTAAAACACTTTTTTTCACACGAACCGTCCCTGTTAAATGAAGCATCCTCCTGAAACTTGGAGCGGTTATTTTTCAGCCAATCCTGGATACGCCTTTTCGCTTAAGCATGCATACGATTATGTTGGATAAACAGACGGTCTTTGTCGTTTTTCTGGAGGATATGTTGGGTGATTTCTCTTTGTGTAATTGTCTCTAGAGGGACACACGTGCTATGGCATTTTTGGTATTATACAGCTCTATAAAGCCACTTTTTAAAGCACGTTGCAATTGATTACTATGCAAGGCTGTTGTTTCTTCAATGCGCATGCCAAAATGACGGCCTAGTTACATAGCTTGAACCCCGTCTTCCCTCTCCATGTCTCGAGCCTTTTCCAAAGCTTGAAGATATTCGTTATCCGTCCACGCTCGGTTCGTGTTCAGGTGATTTTTCTCCATTTGAGGAATGTTCAAATCATTATTTTGAATCGTCAGCTCAGCTTTTTCTTAGGCATTAATTCGTGAAGTTTCCGAATAACCGATAAGTTCGTTGTAATTGCTGATTTAGACAAACCACGGCCAGTACTTGCTTCAACATAACTTATTAAGTGCTGATCTCGGATATTTTGTAAGTTATGATACGTTTAACCAAAAGAAAAGACCTGCCATCATATAAAGCAGATCTTCTGGTTAGCAATTCAACAAATGCGCCCGTTTGTTGAATAGTTGACTGTTAAAAATAATTATTAGCTATAGAAATGATCACAAGGAATATAACAAGATTTAAAAATGTCCATAAGATTGCTCTCAATGACTTTTTTGTTTTCTTATCCCTAAATTGCAATAATAAATGCAACGATGTTTTATATTCCTAGTTTTATATGATTAAGTTATTGTCATGCGTTGATTTCTGCTTGTGTTGTTCTCTTCGTGAGGAGGGGGCGGGCCCGCCC
>Ga0079226_10001498_pt1 | contig 17892 bp, 16 predicted proteins | sample Poulit2014_FD_76345 | JGI IMG/M metagenome (GOLD analysis project Ga0079226, IMG submission 76345) | Agricultural soil microbial communities from Georgia to study Nitrogen management - Poultry litter 2014 | ecosystem: Environmental > Terrestrial > Soil > Agricultural land | place: USA: Georgia...
AAGATATCTGCTTTAACTGGAGAACAATTATATATGCAAAGGGCGGAAGAAATGTATTATAGCTTCTATGAAGATGTTCATGCATATCCACGAGCAGCTGTCGCATTTATGAATAATTTATTTCATACAGACTTCCCAGGAAAAGAAGTAGTTATCATTGGCGATAAGAATGACCCTACTCCACAAAAAATAATTGAATCGATTGATCAGATGAATGATTCTAATATTTCGGTATTGGTATCAGAATCTGCTACAGCTTTTGAAAATATTGCACCATTTGCTACGGAGTATCAAAAAATAAATAATAAAACAACGATATATGTTTGCGAAAATTTCAACTGCAGGCAGCCTACAAATGAAGTGGAAACAGCACTTGCTAATTTGAAAGATTAAGCTTTTTGTTAGTAACGGCTTTCAATTGATAATTCTTATTCTATGTTTTAATAATGAGGTCCCGATGCTGCTTGCCCGATAATTCTTAATACGGTTCATAAAAAATAGGTCGCATTTTTACATTTTCCAGTCGTGATTGTGGAATTCCTTTGATACATTAATTCGCACCATACCATATCTAGTTCTCAATAAATTTAACAACACCTGACAAATAAATACACAACATCGTAATTTTGATTTAACGAACGAGGAAATTGCTTTTCCTTAACTCTTTATACGTTTCGTATCAATAAATAGGTTTGAAGTTCCATAATACATCATTTACATAATTGACAGTGTTTAATTATCATAAATGGTCATATCACCTGGCTTAATCCAGCCCCATTTCCTAAAAAGCATGGCAATCCCTAAGGAAATAAGAGCGGGAGCGATAATATGAAGCAACAAGACAGACCAGAAAACAGAACTGGAGAATCCCATTGATTCAAAAGCCATGATTTGCCCGACAAAACCACTTGTCCCCATGCCTGCACCTTCTGTGTTGTTGATCATTTTTAGCCACACAGTACTAATCGGGGCTAGAATGATAGCAGTAATAGTCGGAGGTACTATAATAATGGGTTTTTTCAAAATATTAGGTACCTGCAGCATAGACGTTCCAATTGCTTGTGCTAAAAATCCACCTATACCATTATCCTTAAAACTTTGCGTGGCAAATCCCATCGTCTGGGCACAACAGCCAATCACAGCTGCTCCCGCGGCCAATCCATCAATAGAAAGCATAATAGCAATCGCCACACTCGAAATCGGTGCTGTCAGCCCCCACCCCATTAAAACAGCAACAAGGATGCCCATGATAAAAGGGCGTTGTGTGGTAGACCAATTAATGATTTCTCCAAACCAAATCATGAACTGACCAACAGGAATCCCGACAAACTTACCAGTAAAAAAACCAACTATAATCGTCACTAAAGGTGTTACAATGATATCCACACGAGTTAGACGAAAAACAAGCTTCCCAAATTCCGTCGCAAATAACGCAGCAACATAACTGACGGCGGGGCCTCCCAGTTCACCACCGAAGGCACCCGCAAATAAGACAGAAAATAACACAAGCGGTGGTGCTCTCAATCCATAGGCTATGGCTACCCCGATTGAACCACCCACAATTTTGTCATCCATAGCAAACGTTCCCATTTCAACAAAAAACTGCCATCCAAATTGATCACCAACCGTTTTAATAATCAAGCCAATAATTAAAGAGGAAAATAATCCCAAAGCCATGTAACTGATAGCTGTAATCACATATTCTCTCACGGAGAAGTGAATTCCCTGTTTTGTTAAAAAACCTTTCATTCCCGTTCCTCCTCAAAAGTTGCCTTTGGTAAACCCCAAATTTAAACATAAACAAATGCCGTACTTTTCGGTTAAACGCTTTATGTTTTTCATTCAAACGATCACATTCTATTCGTAATAGAATTTAGTTCACTAGTATATGAATGTTAGTATTTTCAGTGAACTAAAGAAAATTAAAAAGAGATTCATATTTCTTACTTTTTTCTTTATCTGATGATTTCCTTCTTTGACGGCACCCTTGTAGTTAATTCTTTTTTCACGAGTTTCTCAAGTGTGATAAACGCAATCCCAGCAGCTATAATTGCTACAAATGGTGGGACAAAAAAATTAAATGTCAATGATAAATATCCTGATATTCCGCCAATAGCCCAGGAAAATAAGGCTGTTTTATTCAATATTACATTTGACTTTGTTTTTTTGACAAAGAACTCTTCAGCTATAACAATGCCTGGTACAGGAACGATTAAATAAGATAAAGCCTGTGTAATAGGCAAAATATATTCATAAACACCGCTCGCAGCAAAAAGAGCAGCAAGTCCAGCAATAAACAGAGCAATATGTTTATGTTTAATTTTCCCATGAAACGACGAGTCTTTAATAATATTTTGAAGCGCAAGGCTGCCACCATAGATATTATTATCCTGCGTAGTCCATAAACAAAAAACAGCTGTAAAAAATGCCACGAGTCCTATCCCCAAAGCGGACATTGCAACCGTAAAATCACCTTCTCCTGTACTTATAGCAATCAGTGCACCGGAAAACTGAAAAGCAAAACAACCAACGACAAAAGCGAATAAGCCTGCTATAATGACATGCAACTTCCGCTTAGCAAATCGGCATACATCAGGCGTAATGGTTACTCCAAATATCCATCCTCCTACAACAGAAGCAGTAGCAGCCGTAAATGAAATTGGCGCACTGGGGACATATTTTGTTACATCCGCAAACCCATTTGTTGTTATCCCTACTTTATAGACACCGTAAGCTGATAAAATCAGTGCAGCCGGAACTCCTAAATAGCTGACAATAGCCAAGCCTTTATACCCGCGGTATGCCGAGAATAACCACATGATGATTACAATCACTGCAGTGAGAGATACGGGAATAGGCCACCAATCAAAGGTTGACTTGATTAAACGCGAAAAAATATCTCCATTAAGAGAAACCCACGTTATTGAAGAAAGCGCTAACATAATTGAAAATATGTAAGACCCTACCTTCCCAAAAGCGCGCTTCGACAAAAATGCTGTCGATAAACCTGTTTTAAATGCAATCAAACCAGTGAGAATAACCAATGCAATCAGTAATAGATTTCCAAATAGTAAAGCAATAATGGCATTGGAAAAGGTAAGGCCGGCCCCTACTTCTCCTCCAACCACAAAGTTAGACAATGCTATAGGATAGCCTGCCAGTACAATAGCTAAATTAATTAGTTTTTTTCGCTTATCCTTCGGCACTTCTTCAAATGCATATTCATAGGCTGATTCACCCTGTTGATTTTGATTGCTTGCCAATATAATCCCTTCCTTCGTTCTTAAAATGAGATTTCTTCCATCTTCAGATAGACTTTAAGATTTTTTGTTCCTTTTAATGGCGACATGCTAAATTTATTTATCTCAATCAATTGATTAATAAACCTTCATAAAAATATTTTTGTTCATAACCGTTCTTCTGATCATAAACCATATAATAACTAATCTTCTCGTCTTGTATGCTTTCTGAAATTGGAATTCTCCTAATCATCCCCTCGATGTTATTCATAAAACTCGAAGGTAGGATGGTAATGGCTTTATGTGTTTGCAGCATATTTTTAATAAATTCAACATCGTCCGTTGTAATAACATGGTTGCAGCATTGATAAATCTGTTTCGCAAAATAAGGGTGTAATAAATGATGATTATATAAAACCATATTTTCATTTTTTAATACGTCCACATCAGTCAATTCATGAGTTGCACTCAAGTCATGATTAAGCGGAATCATTAATTCAAAATGATCGCTTGTTAGTAGTGTCGATTCGATAGATTGTGAATAAATGGGTTCCGTTACAAAAGCTAAATCAACATTTTTTTCAATCATTTCAGGAATAACATCTGCTTTTGCGACGGATGAAAATTGTATATTAAAGTAATTGTACTCATCAAGCAGTGAGTCTATTTTACTTAAAATTAATGAATGATTTTGGGGAATCGTACTGGCTATCCTTATCGTTTTCGTTTGATTTGATGCATTCAACTCTTCTTTGACCGATTCAAAAGAATCTATTATTCTCTGAGCGTGTGGCAAAAACTTTTCCCCCGCTTGACTAAGAGCCATACTTCTTTTACCTTTATCTTTCTTTAAAAATAAACTTTGCCCTAATTCTTCTTCCAAACAATCTATTCGATTCGAAACAGTCGGTTGTGGGATAAATAATTTATTAGCTGCCTCCGTAAAGTTTCCACTTTTACATACAGTAACAAACGTTCTTAAATAGGTGAAGTTCATATCAAAAATGCATCTCCCATACTAGTTATAGTTGAACTGTCTGATTGACCCTAGAGTTTCTCACTTTGATCATTTCTGCTAAAATACTAAAGCTAATCTCCTCAGCACCTTCTGCATCAATATCAAGCCCGATTGGTGAATGAATATTTTCTGGTATGTCCTGCTGTGACAACAAACGTCTTGTTCTTCTTCTTGGGCCTAGTATACCTAAATATTTAAGCGGTTGATCCATTAATCGTTGGAGGATATCCTGATCTCTTTCAAAGTTATGAGTCATGATTATGACGTAGCCTTCGGAATCAATATCATGATTTAAAAAGAAGCCTGATGGAAATTCAACGATTAGTGAGTCAGCTGCATGAAAGTTTTGGACATTACATCTATTTTCTCTTGGATCAATCACCTTGACTGAGAAATCCAATTTTGCCGCAAATTCAACAAGGGGTTCAGCATCAGGTCCGGCACCGAAAATATAAAGATGTTCTTTAGGCTCATATTTTTCAAAGATGATAGTTTGATCACCGCTAATTAAGCAAACGCTTTCAAACGATACATCTTTTTGAATGAATTTTTCCAATTCCTCATGTAGTTCCTCCGAAAAAACATTTAGATTTGACGGATAACCGATCAAATTTCCTTCCCATGTATGGAAATAACATTCAGCTGAATCGATATTTTTGATAGAAATGATCTGTCTTTCTTTTTGGACTTCTTCAGCTAAAAGTGAATAAATGGATTCATCAAAGGACGATGATTGGTAGTACCAGTAAAATGGCTCGATATAAACATCAATGATGCCATTACAGCCTGCTCCCTGCCCCCATCCTAAGTCATCTTCACTCATTAAGTCGTATGTGACCGTCTTTGGAAGTGAGGATTGAATAACATCAATGGCACGATAATATAAATCCTCTTCTAAACAACCTCCACTGATCATACCACAAGAAGAACCATCTAAACCAATCATCATTTTAGCACCTTCTTTACGATAAGAAGAACCGTTTACATTTATAATTGTCGCTAAAGCATACTTTTGATTTGGATTGTCTTTCATCTTTGTAAACATCTTATAAAACTCTTTCATCATGCTGTTGCCCCCTTACCTAATTCGCCAGCTGAAGATCAATCATTTATTTAGAAATAAGCATATTATAATCAGTTGGAGTATCAATATCCTCTGGGTAATCATGATGACTTTGAATGTCCTTGACATAATGACTGTGTTTGTGTAGGGTATGTTTGCCACCGACATCTCCCGTAAGGTTTTTTAGCTCCGAAAAAAAGTGTTTAGAAAATAAAATGGGATGACCTTTTATTTGATTTTGATAATAGGTTCGTATGATGACTTTTTCTGAACGATCCTGATTACAAAATTGTTGATAAACAGCATTGATATCTGCTGGATGAATTTCTGGTTGATCAGCCAACAATATAACTGCCGCATCCGTATTTTTCGGTAGACTATGAATCCCTAATGCTAGACTGTATCCCATGCCGAGATAGGGTTTGTCATTAAACACTTGATCAACATCATGTTTAGTGGAAATTTCTCTTCGTCCTTTACTTTCGGAAGGTATAACCGTATAAATGCCACTTAGGTGCGATTGGTGAACTGTTTTAATAACTTGATCGAATATGGTTCCCTGCCCCAAAGGGAGGAGAAGTTTTTGCTCCCCCATTCTCCTTGAATAACCACTGGCCAAAATAACACCATAAATCTTCGGATATGAATGAATCATTAGCTATTCTGAACTTGAGGCATAGACTCGATTAACAAATGGCCTGCATCTATGATACATTCATCATCAATATGGACGGTAGGATTTAAAACCAATCCATCTAAATGAATATTGCTTTCCACATTTCCGCCTATAACGTGGCTATCACCAATAGCCACATGAACAGTACCTATCGCTTTTTTATCTTCAGCCATATTTCCAATTAACCGTGCATCAGGATTGGTTCCGATAGCAAATTCAGCAATATTTCGAGCCCCTTCATCCGAATCATTTACTAATCTCTCTAGTTGCATGGCAGATTGGCCACCTTCTATTTTCGTTACGTTCCCTTTCTCAATCGTTAAATGAATCGGTTCATCCAATAACCCCAAGTTATCCATGGTATTATCAATCACTAAAGTACCTTCTGTTGTACCTTCTACGGGTGCAATAGCTGCTTCACCATCTGGCATTGCAGCAAATGTTCCTGATCCCTTGACAAGTCCTGTCAACATGATGGCTGTACGTTCATTAATTCCTAAAGTGAGATTTGTCCCTGTAGATGATGTCATCTTGACTTCGGATCCCTGAGACATTTTTTGTCTGACCAGCTCAGATACTCTGTCAATTTCATGATAGTCTGCCCCAACTGCGCCATACAACATTAATTCCTTCGTAACCCCCCTCATAACAAGGAGACGTGAACCTCCTTCAAGGGCTTCCTTTGTCGCATTCGTATGTGTGATGGCATGAGTGATTGGCTGCAAAATAACATCTGCTTCTTTCATAGCACCTGCCACCGTTGCTGGAGGTTCGACACCGTGAGCCTTTGTAGGATTCATGACGACTAGAACTGGTGTAGAGTTTTTTGCACTTACACAAGAGGCGAAAACTTCACCAATTTCCACTGTATTTGTATCGGCCACAATACACACGTTTTCATTTTCCTCCAATTTAACGGATTCTTCTAAGATTTTCTGTGCAACTGCATATAACCTAAACTCATTCATTTTATATCCTCCTAATAATATTATTGATAAGCAGAAGTACTGGTGATCCCTTCCAATTTTAAAACTGCTTTCGCTGAATCATCTATATGTTTTTGCATATGCCTTCTAGCTTCTTTACTGTCTTGCCTCACAATCGTGTTAAAAATCAAACGATGCTGTTGTAAAGTAATGGCAGGTCTTGTCTTCTCATTTTCCCAAGACATGACTCTCAACAAATCCACTTCAGTCCCCATTTGTGAGAGTGCATTAACGATTGACTGATTGTGACTCGCTTCGGCAATGATATGATGAAATTGATTATTAAATTGAACGGCTTCCGCTGCAACATTTTCAGCACCTTGAATTTTTTGTTCTGATTTTTTTAGAATGTCTTCGATGAGTTGAAGTTGTTCCTCATTTCTCCGTATGGCTGCCAATTCAGCTGCCAATCCCTCAATTTCACTTCGAAATTCATAAAAGTCTCGTAACTCTTTTTCATCAAAACTTTTAACCCGAACGCCTCTATGAGGTATAGAGACGAGGATTCCTTCTTGAACGAGCATCCTTAATGCTTCACGAACAGGAGTACTGCTAATCCCTAATAATTCTTTAATTTCTCTCTCACGAATCCACTGGCCCGGACGAAATACGCCGGTAATAATCTCGTTTTTCATATATTTAAAAACACTTGTTGTCGTTGTTTCTCTAATAAAGTCGTTGGAATCCATCTATTCCACCCCCTTTAATTGTAGAGAGAAATTTCAGAGTTTTTATAGGCTTCAGTAATTAACTTATTTAATTCCATTGGTTTCACTGGAATGTTCCCAAGTTTCACACCTGATTCCGATAAAGCATCTTCAACAGCGGATTGAATCAAAGCTGGAACAGGAATTGTACCGCTTTCACCTGCGCCTTTCATGCCTAATGGGTTTAAAGGGGATGGGATTTCAATATGATCCACATCCATCTCGGGTGTTTCTGTTGCTGATGGGACAAGATAATCCATTAACGTGCTGGTCAGCAATTGGCCATCATTATCATATACAATTTCCTCATAAAGGGCTGTGCCAATTCCATTGGAAATTCCACCCCGTATCTGCCCTTTCACAACTGTCGGGTTGAGCATTGTACCATTGTCATGAACAGTATGATAGTCCAAAATCTTAATTCCCATGGATTTCGGATCCACTTCAACGATTGCTATATCCGCCATAGATGTAATGGCTGCAGCCTTAGGATTGTAAAATTTTGTTTCCTCAAGGCCTGGTGTAATTGAATAATTAAATGTTGATCCAGGAACACCTCCCTTGCCTATATAGGCTAACTCTGCAAAGGAAACATTCGTTTTTTCCCCGGTTAACAATTTACTCCTTTTATGCTTTTTAATAAATACATATCCTTCATCCATGTCGACATCGTCAACCGTTACATCCAGCAAATCTGATCCCAGTTGAAGTAACTTTTCTTTAATTTTATTCGATGCTTGATAGACGGCTGTACCAACAATTGTTCCAATGCGGCTAGCAAACACACCAGAACCATAGGATATTAATGAGGTATCCCCTTGTTTCACATGAATTTTTTCTGGCGAGAGTTTGAATACGTCAGCTACTATTTGAGCAAATGTTGTTTCGTGACTCTGTCCTTGAGTGGCGGCGCTCGTATACACTAATACATCTCCGTTTCCCTCCACTCGAATGGTTGCCCCTTCAAATGTGCCATACCCTGTATTTTCGATTGAGGATACAACACCGATACCAATAAAACGCCCCTCTTGACGATATTCTTTCTGTTTTTCTCTCCATTGTTGATAATCACTAGCCTCGCTTACTTTTTCCAGCAATGCTTTATAGTCTCCGCTGTCATATACCTGTGGTGAACCATCCCGTGATTTCAGACCAGTACGATAAGGGAATTGATGTTTTTCAATTAAATTTTTACGCTTTATTTCCATGGGATCCATACCTAGTTGATCAGCAGCTAAATCTAGCAGTCGATTTAATATTAAGGCCGCCTGCGGTCTTCCTGCCCCGCGAAAAGGAGCCAACGGAACAGTATTTGTATAATACACCGTGCAATCACATTGGTAGTTTGGTACTTTGTAGGGCCCCGGAATTAATGTTGAAGTCATAATTGGGACAACAACCCCCCAAGGGACGTAAGCACCATTATTTGCAAGCATTTCGTCATATACAGAGATAATTTCACCCTCCTTTGTCACTCCAAGGGATGCTTCATGATATTGCTCTCTCTCATGAATACAGCTCTGCATATGTTCCATTCGATCCTCTACCCATTTGACCGGAGCGCCTACTTTTTTCGCTGCCCAAGGTACTAAAAAATCTTCCACATAAAAAATTGCCTTAGCACCAAAGGCACCGCCAACATCCGGGGCAATGACACGTACTTGATTTTCAGATATATTAAACATATTCGACAATGTGTTTCTCATCTCATGCTGACTTTGTGTTCCAGCCTGCACAACTAATCTTGTTTCTGTTCCTTCCGTATCCCATGAAGCTAGAATCCCTCTTGTTTCTATCGGCAAACAGCTAACTCTACCAATTTTAAAAGTATGCTTCACAACCACATCTGCTTCATTCAATGCTTCCTTTGCATTGCCTACTGATTGAGTGAATTGCGCAGCAACATTCGAATCAAGTTCCTCATGAGCTAATGGAGAATCTTCCTTTATAACATCGTCTAAATGAGCAACGGATTCCAACTTTTCATATTTAACCTTAATCAAGTCTATGGCATCTTCTGCAATATAGCGATTTTCTGCGATAACCATTGCAACTGGCTCACCAACGTGATGAACAGTTGAATTAAGAGGAATCTGTGTAACTGGTGTTAGATTAGGGTTCGGAAAAATTAACGGAAGAGAAGGAAAGTCTTCAGCGTCGGCAGGTCCAAACACTGCCGCAACACCTTTCATTGCTCTTGCACTCTCTAAGTCCATCTCGGTAATTCTTGCATGTGCGTGAGGACTTCTCAAAAATGCAACCTCAAAGGTTCCCCTCGGATGAATGTCACCTATATAACTTCCTTTTCCAGTTAAAAGCCGGGCATCATCTTTTCGTTTCATCGCTTTTCCAATATATTTCAAAATGACACCTCCCGATATTTTTTCTGATTTTCCTTGATGATCGCTCTAATTTTTTCAGGACGAATCGGTAACGATGTAAGGTGCATCGAATCATTTTGTAAAGCATTCTCTATTGCGTTGACAACAGCCGGTGCAACAGCAACCGTTCCACCTTCCCCTGCTCCTTTGACGCCTAGTTCATTCAACGGAGAAGGTTCATCTTCAAGCATATCAACGGTAACTTCAGGTACCTCCATAGATGTTGGCAGTATATAGTCCATGAACGTCCCTGACACTAGCTGGCCAGAGTCATCATACTTCATTTCCTCATATAGCGTACCGCCCAGACCTTGAGCCATCCCGCCTACCAGCTGCCCCTTTACAATTGTTGGATTTACCATTCGACCAAGATCGTAAGTAATATGATACTTCAAAATATTAATCTTACCTGTATCTGGATCAATTTCAATTTCGGCTGCATGGACACCATAAGGATAGTTCATATGATCGGTTGAATAAGTATACTTTTCACTAGTCTCAATATGATGCTCTTTACAGATTGACAACAGTTGATCCAAATCAAGGAGTATTTCATCCTTTTGATTAATAATTTTCTCTCCACGAAAATTTAAATCTTGAACTTGAATGTCCAAATAATCGGACGCAGCTTTTAACAGTTTTTCTTTTAAAGATTTTGCAGCTCCCCACGCGGCATTTCCTCCTACTACCGTCCCCCGCGTAGCAAAAGAGCCATGTCCTTTTTCGACCTTATCCGTATCACCATGAATAATCTTGAATTGATTGTAGGGCACATCCAATTGTTCACTACATACTTGAGCGAGCATTGTTTTGACTCCTTGGCCGACATCAGCCAAGCCTGATTTACAATACCATTCTCCTTGATTATTAATACCTACTTCACTGAACTCCCACGGACCTAATCCGGACTTTTCAACAAACATGCCGATTCCAAGACCTCGTAATTTACCTTTTGCTTCAGATATTTGCTTTCGTTCGTGAAAATAATCCCAATCTACACTTTCTTTTGCCTTTTGTAAGACAGATAAATAACTTCCGCTGTCAAACTCAATTTTTTGACCTAAAGCATGAATATGATTCGTATAGGGCATTTTTTCGTTTGGTATTAGATTTCGCTCTCGTATTACATCAGCGTCTATGTTCAATTGCTTAGCGACTAAATCCATGACACGCTCTCTGACAAAGGTGCCTTCGAATCTTCCCGGACCGCGATAGGTGCCTACCGGTGTTTTATTCGTAGCCACTGTATGGGTATTAATTTCGATTGCCTTAAAATCATAAGGACCTGGAAGCATCCCTTGTGTCAATTCAGGAACAGTGATTCCATGTGTACGAATGTAAGCCCCTGTATCTACAAAAATATCATCCTGAAACAGATGAATTTTACCAGTATGATCAAATCCGACTTTAACGTGGTGCTTCTGTTCCCGTGAATGATTAGTTGCTTGCATATGTTCCAGTCTGTCTTCAATCCACTTTACCGGCTTACCTATTTTAAGTGCAATAAAAGGAATAAGGTAGTCTTCAGGATAAAATTCTCCTCTGACCCCGAATCCCCCTCCGACATCATTTTCGACTAATCTGATTTGTTCCATATCCATGCCAAGCAGCGTCGCTAGAATTTTATGATTAAAATGAACGACCTTTGCCGCTCCATAAACCGTTAAATGATTCTCCTTGTCACAGACAGCCAACAAACCTCTTGGTTCGATAGGAATCCCTGTATGACGTTGAATATATAAGTCTTCTTCCAGAATGTTGGAACATTCTTTAAGGGTTTCTTCTACCTCTCCTTTTTTTGAGTGAAGAACGGATAAATCATTACCGCCCACCTCTTCATGAAGGACGACTGTATCGCTTTTTACAGCCTCATGGGCATCCGTTACAGATGGAAGGGGTTCATATTTAATATCTATAAAATCTACAGCATCTTCTGCAACATACCTATTTTCTGCTGCAACAACGGCAATGGGGTCGCCGACATAGCGAACTATACCTTTTGCCAAAGGGTATTGGAGTGCTTTTTCCAATGATGGGTCGGGAGATAATCGCATCGGAATAGGTGGAAGATCATCTGGTAAATCATCGGCTGTAAAAATACCAAAAACACCTGGAATTTGATAAGCTTTCGAGGTATCAATGGATAAAATTTTTGCATGAGCATGTTGGCTTCGGATGATGACAGCTTCACATTGATTGGGAAGATTGATGTCCCCGACATATTGACTTGTTCCTGTTATCAGTCTTTCATCTTCTACCCGTCTCATCCCCATACCGATTGTCATGATTGTACAGTCCTCTCTTTTCTCATGATTTCCGCAGCGTGTTCTACAGAGTCTACGATGGTTTGGTACCCCGTACAACGACATAGATTACCAGCTATTCCCTCTTTTATTTCATCTCGGGTCGGGCTGGGGTTTTCTTCTAAAAAATGCAAAATAGTCATGATAAAGCCTGGTGTACAAAATCCACATTGCAACCCATGATTTTCCCAAAATGCCTCTTGAATCGGGTGGAGTGGTTCGCCTTCCTTTGCCAGTCCTTCCACTGTCAAAATCTCCATACCTTGAGCTTGAATCCCTAGCATTAAGCAAGAACGCATCGGTCTTCCATCAATCAGAATTGTACAAGCACCGCAAATGCCATGTTCACACCCTACATGTGTACCTGTCAGTCTTAAAACATCCCGCAGTACATCACTTAACAACATCCGTGGCTCAATAGAGACATGATATTCTTCACCATTTACTTTTAAGCAGACTTCTTTTAATTGACTTGCCATGTTCAGCACCTCCAATGTTAATTATCTTTGGCTCGCTCAATAGCTTTCATCAAGACACGATTGCTCAATGTAACAGCTAAATCTTTTCTGTAATCATCGCTAGCATGAACATCTTCTTCAGGATCAATCAATTCAGTAATTTGTTCAGTACTTTTCTGGATGGTTTCCATATCAGGTGTAAGTCCCATGAGTTCATCCGTCACTTCGTCCAGAACAATTGGCGCGCCATCCACGCCACCCAAAACCAAAGTGGCTTCACTTATCTCATTTTGATCGTTCAGTTTCACATTGCAAGCAGCCAAAACAATGGCAAAGTCACCACTCCGCATCGTAAACTCTTCGATAGCCTGACCAGAACGTCCTTTGGGTATTGGAAATTTAGCACTTACAAGGATTTCTTCTGGTTCGATCGTTGTGGTCATATAAGTCAAAAATAGTTCGTCAGGTTCTACTTCACGTTTTCCCTCATTCGATTGAACCATTACTGTACCACCAAGTGCCGTCAGCATGACAGGTATTTCTGCAGTTGGATCAGCATGAACAATACTTCCACCAACTGTTCCACGTGAACGAATTTGACTATGTCCAACATATTTCATTCCCTCTATTAAAAAGGGACATATCTCATTAATTTTTTCATGATTTTCTACTGAATGCTGTCTTGTTAATCCTCCAACTTCAATGTAATCATCCGTTATGTCGATATAATCCAATTCATGTAATTGATTGATATCTATAATAACACCTGGACGAGCCAATCTCATATTCATCATGGGTATTAAGCTTTGTCCGCCGGAAAGAATTTTCGAATCAAAACCATGTTCCTCCAGCAAATTTAATGATTCATTTAGGGTTTCAGGAGCATAATAATCAAATATAGCAGGTTTCATCGATTTCCCTCCTTACATCAGTTGCATATATTTTCATCTAATTTTTTGATGTGATACGAATTCTCCGAGAACACCATTCAAAGCAGTTCTTTTAAGAAAAGCTATGTCAGCTCCACCCGCCCCTGGTTTAGGTATCTTGTTGTGAAGGGGGACTTTTTTTTCTATCAACGTTGTGAGTTCTGAGTCAATATTTTCTACTTCAAAGGCAATATGCTCAACCCCTTCCCCATGATGATGCAAAAAGTCCCACGCAGAACTGCCTTCTTTCAATGGTTGAATCAATTCTATTAGAACGTCTCCTAACGAAAAAAAAGCTATCTTCAGCAATCCTTCACCATAATCTTCAATACGATTAAGCTTAAGACCCAATACATATTCATACTGTTGAATGGCTTGGTTGAGGTCATTGACAATAATTCCAATGTGATCTAGTTTTTTAATTGCCATTGATACACTCCTCTCTGCTGCTATACTTTAAAATAATATTCTGGATGACGATCTTGCAGCAGATTATTTTTTTCTCCTACATTTTTGTTACGTGAAAGCGAGGGCGTGATGTCACCAATTAGTTGATCTGCATCCCTGTTAGATCCTAGTTCACCAATCAACTCGGATTGGGCATTAACTATGATGCTTGAACCCATAAACTGCACATCACCTTCTTTTCCTGCTCGATTCGCACATACAAGTGATAGACGATTACTATATGAGTGGGAAATGGCTAAATAATTAGCCAAGCAATACCCGTTGTTGTCCCATAAAATCTTTTTCCCAATCGATGTCCACGTTGTAGGAACGAGTAGCACATCAGTCCCTTTCATAGCAACTGTCCTCACCGCTTCAGAAAATCTTAAGTCATAACAAATCAGAATACTTATATTGATATCATGGCTTGGTAGATGAAATACGGGAAAACCTAAATTTCCGGGTGTTAAAAAGTCATTTTCCCAATTAAATAAATGTACTTTACGATAGTGTCCTTCATAACCATTCGGACCAATCAATACAGCTGTGTTATAAAAATGATCTCCATCTTGTTCCAGAATACCGCCTACAATATATTTGTTCCATTTGACAGCCAATTTTTTCCAATATGAAGCTGATGGACCTTCTAACGTTTCGCTATACTCTCTAACCTCTTCCATAGATGATAGAATGTATTGATGGTCGGAACATTCTGGTAAGACGACGAGGTCCGCACCTTGGCGGAATAAGTCCTCGATTGTCTCCCCATTTCTTTGTCGGTTATGCGGAACATTTTCAACGCCTAATAGATTATCGGGCTGAACAATGCCGAACTTCATAACCAATCTGCTCCCTTTTCACTTTAGTCAATAATGATTTTACGCTTTTGCAGTTGAACGTTGTTGTTTTTGATCCATAATATTTTTCATTTGGCCCCCGTCAATATTGACCACGGAATTATGAACAAAGCTAGCAGCATCTGATCCGAGGAACGCAACAACATTCGCAACTTCCTGGGGCGTCGCAATTCTGCCAAACGGCATGGATTTTTCCGCCGTTTCATCCGCTTCATCCACGCTAATACCCATATCACGTGCATACGCTTCAACTAGACCTTCCCAACGTCCAGTATCTACAGGGCCTGGGTTGACGCAGTTGATACGGATATTGTCATTGCCATATTGATCAGCTAATGCCGACATGACTGATAAGTCAGCCGCATTGACAGCTGTACCCGTAATCTCCCACCATGAAGGCTTAACACCGTCATTTCCAACAACGTTGACAATCACACCATGTTCCTGCTTCAAGAATTGTGGTATCATCGCTTTAGTCATTCTGATGTAACCACGGAATTTAAGACCCATGGCAAAGTCCCAATCCTCTTCAGTTAAATCAAGGAATAAACCTCCAGGTGCAGCTCCTGCACAATTGACCAAAACGTCAATTTCATTGTAATGATTAACTGTACTTTCAACGGCTTTATTTGCTCCTTCTTCAGTTTGCAAATCAGCCGAAGTAACGAAGACCTCTGCTCCTTTGACTTCTTTTTCGAGATCACACTTTGCCTTTTCAAGATGATCTAAGTTACGAGCAATCAGTGAAACTTTAGCACCTTCTTTAAGTACAGTTAAAGCTGTTTGACGTCCAATACCCTTACTACCTCCTGAGATCATAACCACTTTATCTTTAAAATTTAAATCCATCTTATATTCCTCCTTATATTTTTAGATTTATATCTTAAAATAGTGATATAACTATTTAGCTTCTTGCTCTGATTTGACTTCTGTGGCAATCTTCTTAAAGAAATCTTTCACCATCTTCTTAGAAATGCCAGATAAGATTCTTTGACCTACTCCAGCAATCAATCCTCCTACTTTGGCGGTCCCTTCATAGTTTATATTTGTTTTTCCATCTGTATCTTCAAGACTTACAATCGCATCTCCCTCAATGAATCCTGCCGGGCTATCAGCATTCATGATTAAACGATATTGCTCCGGCGCTTCTTTTTCGAGCGTATGAATATCTGCTTCATACTCTCCTCTAACTGCAGCAATGCCTAAAACAATTTCCGCCTTATAATGATCTGTTTCTATTTCCTCCAAAGATTTACATCCTGGTGTAGCAGCCTTTAAGACTTCAGAGTTGTTAAGCGCTTCCCATACTTCTGTCAACGGTGCATCAACTAAAACTTTTCCTTTTACATCCATGTTTATATACCTCCTTTTTTCTGCTTAATCTATTTGTGCTACCACTCTTGCAGGCGAACCATCGCCACCTTCTACGGGGAGCGGGAATGCAATGAGCGTGAATTCCCTTGCATTAATTTCCTCCAGATTGACCAAATTCTCTATTAACGGAATTTCTGCCCCCAACAATATTGGATGGTTTGGGTATGGAGGGGCTCCATCAACTGCAAAATCCATTGCTAACGCGGTAGCGCCCGAATCCCTTAACCACACTGCTGCTTCTTCGGACAAGAAAGGGTTGTTATTGTATAATTCAGATGTATTCCATCTACTCTTGGCCCAATCGCCCCACAATACAATCCGTTTACCTTTCACATAATCTTTGGTCAGTTCCCCTTCAGACTGCAATTCGCTAAGCGTAATTTCATGTCCAGGCTTAGCAACTTCTCTCAAATCAACTAATAGCGCTGGACCAATAAATGTTTCTAACGGCATTTGTTCGATAGTCTTTCCATCAGGGAAAAAGTGATAAGGTGAATCAATGTGAGTTCCAGTATGTATACTGAAATTTACTTCAGTGTTTGACCGATGATCCTTTTCATGTGTAGTGATAGGTTCAAAGGTAATATGGGGATGCCCTTCAAGTGGTTGCACCTCACTTCCCCAAGTCATTGATAAATCAACTAATCTTGTCAAAATAATCCCTCCAGTAATTAATATACTTTTATTGTTATATCCCCCTAAATGTAACCGCTCACATAAAGGTCTAGCCCTATCATCAAAGTGCAAAAAGTGTCATAGCGTTAACATATCAGATTAAACTTAGCAACGTTCAACGCAATTATCTTATTCAAAAACGCTCTATCCTCTCATAAGAACTTAGAAATAAGTTCGACTATCGGCTAGATTTTCATTTTCTGAATACGCTGAATACTAACTATTTATATTTATGATAGAATACATTATGCATAATGTGAAATACTTAATTTTTATTACTTAATAAATATTTCGAATAATCATATTAGGTAGTCTTGTTTTGAAAACAACCAAAGCGTTCAATTGATTCAAAATGCATCCGTCATTATCGTCAAAAAAGTAACTTGATGTATTACATATAAAAAACAATTCACAATGAAAGACTTGGATGAAAGGCTATCACATGTTGAAATTCACTGACTTTACCAACTAGTTGGAAGAAATTACTCATATGGTTATGGGTCTGAGTAAGTTTTTGACGAAGAACATTTACAGGTCGAGAATCATTATTTGAAACAACAAGTATAAAGGTTGAAAAAGTCAAGGTTTTATTCCAAGTTTTGGGGGTGAGATGATAAATAAGATAGGACCGCCAACATTCAAAAGGGATTAGACCAATTATTCTCGAGTCTAATCCCTTTTTATTGTAGCTTATTTTGTTAGTTCAAATTGTTGTGTGAAGTCGTCTAGAACGGTTTCTAGGTTTGGTGTTCCTACTTCATCCAAATCATAGTAAACTC
>Ga0079226_10001499_pt1 | contig 17889 bp, 14 predicted proteins | sample Poulit2014_FD_76345 | JGI IMG/M metagenome (GOLD analysis project Ga0079226, IMG submission 76345) | Agricultural soil microbial communities from Georgia to study Nitrogen management - Poultry litter 2014 | ecosystem: Environmental > Terrestrial > Soil > Agricultural land | place: USA: Georgia...
AAGGTAAATGGGAGGGGACTTGTATGAAAACTAAAATTAACGAGGCAATTAGACAGGTTTTACAGCAGTTTGGTGAAAAGTACTTTATTGAAGAGGCACTAAATAAAAACAAAGTCATTCAGGATTTAGATAACTATGATACAGATTTGCTTGAAGCATTTATTTCGAATGAAATACTAAAAAGTAACTTTACTATTGATGTGGCAGGTAATATCGTTATGAAATCAAATAAGCTTATTGAACTATTTGAAGCAGACGAATACTGGCAAGACTCGTATACAAAATACGCAAAGAAAATCGGTTTAACAGCTAGTGGGAAATTTATCGAAGAATCAACGGATATTGTATTGGATTTCCCTTATAAAGATACTGTATTAAAAGCAAGCATGAGTAAAGAAGATACTGATAAAGATGATTTACGACCAGATGAGCCTTTTTTGAACGAAGTCCTTGCAAAAGAGGAGATTGATGTTCTATTAGACAAGAAAATTTTAGTGAATGCGAAAAAGTATGATGAAAATGGTGAACATGAAGTTGATAGTTTTAGTGTAAAAGATAATTTGATTATAAAAGGAAATAACTTGCTTGCATTACATACATTGAAACAGAAGTTTACAGGAAAGGTAAAGATGATTTATATTGATCCACCCTATAACACTGAGAATGATAGCTTTAAGTATAACGATAACTTTAATCATTCGACTTGGTTAACTTTTATGAAAAACAGATTAGCGATTGCGAAAGACCTTTTAAGTGACGATGGAGTAATTTTCATTAACACTGATGAAGTTGAACAAGCGTATTTAAAAGTGTTAGCTGATGAAATATTTGGCAGAAGTAATTTCATAGGAGATGTGATTTGGAAGAAAAGACGCGGCGGCGGTAATGACTCTCGTTATATAGCTTTAGACCATGATTATATTGCAGTTTATGCGAAAAATAAATCGAAGGACATTCACATCAACAAATGGAGAATACCGTATGAAGTTGAATATCTAAAAAGATATAGTGAATACGATGAAAAATTAAATCAAAGATATTATTGGGATACTCTTTCGCGTGATGGATTACAAAATCCAATTGTAGTAGAGATTGATTGTCCAGACGGATCTACAATGACGATTAATTCCCAAAAATCAAAGGCTACTATATTAAAAGAAATTGAGAGTGGAGAAGTAAGAATAACAAAAACTCGAAACGGCTGGTCAATCCAGCATAGAGTCTACCAGCCAGAAGGAAGAGTCTTACGGTCAATAATAGATGAAGATAAAGCTTTAAACGGCATCGCAAAAGAGGAAATTTCAGATTTATTTGGTACAAATGTATTCTCAAATCCTAAACCTGAAAAATTACTAAATATTTTTATAAATATGGTAACAGAGATTAATGATATAGTATTAGATTTCTTTATGGGGTCATCGACTACACAAGCAGTGGCACACAAAATGAACCGCCGTTACATTGGTATTGAACAGATGGATTACATTAATACAGTATCTGTCCCACGTCTTCAGAAGGTAATTGAAGGTGAGCAAGGTGGCATTTCCAAAGATGTTGATTGGCAAGGTGGAGGAAGCTTTGTTTACGTTGAATTGATGGAGAAAAATCGTGGGTTCTTAAAATCCATTCGTGATGCTGAAACAAAAACAGAACTTCATGATGTGTTTGATTTCATGTTAAAAGATGCTGAAATTGACTTTCGTGTTGATTTAGAAGCAGTAAAAGATACATTACATGAACGCCCATTTGAGGAGCAAAAGAAAACACTTATTAAAATCATCGATAAAAATCAACTTTACTACAACTATTCAGAAATAGATGATGAAAATGTACGTGATTTAATTGCTGATAATGATTATACATTTAATAAAAATTTCTATGATGAAAGTGGTGAATAATCGTGGCAAAGAAAAAGAAACAATTACCATTACCTTTATACGACGAAGTAAGAGAGTTAAATAAAAATTTATTTAACGAAGAAGGTGCATGGGAAACCCCTGAATACATTAAATATAACATGGTTCATACGTTTAGATATTATCAAGATGCAGCTTTACGCTTTTTTCATTATTCCCAAGCAGCGTATGAGTTTCGTTTTAGAAATGTGAATCATATACTGTTTAACATGGCAACAGGAAGTGGCAAAACAGATTTAATGGCAGGGCTTATTTTATATCTGTATCAAGAACGTGGCTATCAAAACTTCTTATTCTTAGTAAATACAAAAGGTGTTTTAAATAAAACGATTGATAACTTAACAAATAGAGCGTCAGATAAATATTTATATGCACCACAAATTGAGATTGATGGAGAGCGAATTGAAATCAGACAAGTTCAATCTTTCCCAAAAAATCAAAGTAAGAACACGATCTATTTAAAGCTGGAAACTGTTCAACGAGTTGCTACTGATATTTATACTCAAAAAGAAAATGCAATGGGTGAGGAAGACTATGCAAGAAATAAAGTCGTTATTTTAGGAGACGAGGCACACCACTATTCAGCCTCTACTAAGAAGGAAAAAGATACAGAACAATCGTGGGAAAAAGCGATTGCAACTATTTTAAACGCTCGAGTTGATAATCGTTTACTTGAGTTTACCGCTACAATTGACCTAGACAATAAAAATGTCTATGAAAAATACAAAGACAAAGTGTTGTATCGCTATGCACTAGATCGATTCATTCAGGATAAATATTCAAAGAATGTAAAGCGAATTCAGTCGAGTAATACCGACGAAGATAACATGATGAATGTTATTTTATTAAGTGAATATAGAAGAAGATATGCACTGGAAGAGCATGGGACATATGTCAAACCTGTTATCATGTTTAAATCGCAACGAATTGACGCTTCTAATACAGCACACGAACAGTTTAATGAGTTAATCGACACATTGACTGCGGAATCTTTAAAAGCGTTTCTCAACAGACAATCACAAATTGCTTCTGAAGATGATAGTGAAACATTAACACTTGCTCATGACTATTACCGTGAACATGAAAATAATTTAAGTGAGATAGTTCGTGATCTAAAACGCGAACTTGCTCCCAGTCGAATTATCAATGCCAATGATACAAGCCAATCGGGCATCTTAGAAAAAGGTCACTATGAAGCTTTAAACAGCTTAGAAAGCCCTACAAATTTATATCGTGTCATTTTTGCAGTTGCTCGACTGACAGAAGGATGGGACGTTTTAAATTTATTTGACATCGTACGCTTAAGTGATGATCCAAAAGCTAAAGGTACGAAAGCAACAACAATGTCAGAAGCACAATTAATCGGGCGTGGTGCAAGGTATTATCCGTTTTTACTAGGTGACGAGCGCTCCTTTACACGAAGGTTCACTGATGATAGTAAAGCTAATTTAATCTTAGAGACTATTCACTACCACACAATCAATGAACCGCAGTACTTAAAGAACTTAGTTACTGCTTTAGACGAAATGAATTTACCTACTGGTGAAGACAAGAAAAACCTTCCTTTAGATGTAAAAGTAAAAAGTAAATTCAAAAAAACAGATGTTTGGAAGTATGGGAAAGTTTATTACAATGAAACCATAGAAGTTAACGATAATTATTATGATTCACTAGAAAAATATGGAATTAATACAAAGAACGATGTAGTCATTCCTTATATATCTGCTTTAAAAGAAGTTGGTTATAAAGATACTGAAGTCCAGGAAGACTATACAAATGCTTATAATGTCGCACTAAGTTTTGACAGCAGATACATGAGTAAAATTATGAGTCGTCTTTCATTCTATCATTTTTCTAACTTGAAAAAGTACATTCCGCTTCTAAATTCGAGAGAAGAATTTTTAGGAGAGAAATGGCTAAACATATACAACAGAACGATCCGGGTTACTATTCCACGGACAATGGACAGTAGTATGCTAACGCCAAGAGAAAAATTAAATATATTAGAGCGTTATTTTACAGATGTCGCTAAACAAATAAAGTCAGGATACAGTAAACAGCGTGGAACGGGTAAATTTATTGGCTATCCAATTAAGGAGTACATTTCAGATTACCGTAAACGTATACCAAATTATGACACTGGGAAAATGTTTATGCAGGATATTCCGCAAAAAGTAAAGCCTTACGAAATAAAAGAGGATTACTTTGTCTATGATTCTGCAATTGTCAACCTTACGGAAAAGCAATTAATCGAGCGAATTGCCGAAAGAATCGAAGAATTACAAGTGAAATATTCAGATGTGTATTTAATTCGAATAGACGAGAATATGCATCGTGAATCGGCAAAAAATAATAAATTAAAATTACACCAATTTGGCAGTGGGCATAATGAAGTGAGTTTAGCAGGATTTCAACCAGACTTTATTCTTTATTTACAAAACAGTGATCATTTCATTCAGATATTTATCGAACCGAAAGGGCGAAATATTGAAGAAGAACAGTGGAAAGAAGATTTACTAACTTACATTAACGAACAGGAAACTGAGATTATCTTTGAGGATGAAACGGAAGATGTGAGGATAAAAGGGGTTAAATTCTACACGATGAATGATGGTAGAGGAGCGATTAGACAGATAGGTGAAATTGCATTAGGAAGAGCTTTTAAAGGATTGAGTGTAGAGTAGAATTTCGGTTTTATTTAAATGAATTTTCTTTTCTAGGGGGGAAATATTATGCAAAGTATTATAATTAGTATAATTACTAGTTTAGTCGTCAGCTTAATCACTTTCATTGTTGGACTTAAAGCTGGGAAAAATCAACAAGATAGAGCTATGAAGCAATCCCTTTATAAAGAATTTTATATAGAGTTGAAAAAAATAAAATTAGGATTAGAGATGAATTCCCCCTTAGACTTTTCACATTATGAAAGAAAGAGAGTTACACCAAGAAGTGAAAGAGCAATGACTCCAGTGATTCAATTGGAACATCAAGGTAACGATGTTTTTTTAAACAAAAGAATAATTGATAAAGCTAGACAGCTAGAATTAGATTATTTTAGATGGAGTCATAACGTTAATAACGAAATTGCAAAATTAATATACGAAGCTCTATACCAATGCGGAGAGTTACTTGAAGGAAAGATAGAGAAAAACACATATCATAATGCAGAAAAAGCGAATCATTTTAAATGTTCAACTTCTGATTCACCTTACTCAAGACACCGAGAGTTTCCTTTGTTAAGTTTGGTATTTGAAAAAGATCATTTGGTAAATGAAATTAAAAACATAAATAAGGAAAAGAATTATTTCATTTCTTTTAAGCATCAAAGGAGCTCTAGAATTGAATATAGTTTTAGTGCTGAAACTATAACTATAAAAGACATCTCACAATTTATAAATAACTTGTACGAAATAATTGAGGAAAATATAGATGATAATAAATTACGCAATGAAAAAGATTCATTTATTGATAGGTATAATAAATTGTCAAAAAAGGTTTCCTCAAAAGCTAAAGATCCAGAAAGTTTTTGGTCAACTATTTTTGGTGCATTTATAGACATTTTCAAAGTGTAGATACCAATATCTACACTCATTTTATAGCTTTAACTATACAAGTACACAATCTGTCACTGACAACATGATTGGTGTACTTGTATAAAAACCGCCTTTACTTATGGTACGGTTCACCGTGACTAGTCTCAGTGCAGTTTTTAAGTCACACTTAAATACAAATCTAATAAGGCCTCTACTTCTTTTGCGACAAGTTCTATAAAACCCTCATAATCTTATGTTGTATGGGCTTTATCAAGTGCATTGTAGTAAGCTAAACGATTTTCTACTCGAATAATAATTGGTGGATAGCCAGCAATAAGTCCACTCTAGAAATAACTTTTCACGCATAGATTGAACTGTGTGTTTTGGAAGAGGTCTTTTCGCATCTAACTTCTGTTTTTTTAAATCGATTTGAACAAACATTCTTTTCATCTCCTTCATTAGATGAATTCCTGTTGTACCAAGAAATAAGCAATAATTAAAATTTTTCTATGAATAATTCGGATTTTATTTGTTTTCTATTTATTTAACATAACCTGCTACTAGATGATTTGATAAATCATTGTAATTCTCCCGATGCTTCATTAGATGTTTCATACATTGTCATAATACCATTATCACCCTCGCCATGCCATTCCATATACATAGCTTCGATGATGGCTTAACAATAACGATCGTTTTGCTCATAGATATACAGTACACTTTATAGAGATTCCTGAGTACCATGAACTTTAAGGAAACAAAATACAAAGGCAATAACAAAAAATATTAAAATAAAATTAGCAAAAGCAGCTATTAGAAAAGTAGAAACCTCCAATAGCTGCTATATCATTTGATGTGTATGAAAATAAAATGTACAGGTTTATTTCAATAAAAGTATGCAAAATCTAGTATAACATTTTCCAAAAATCATAATCTATACAAGTAATAACTCATCTAAGTTTACTATTTCAATTTTTTTATTGGACTTCCGTTTAATATACCCTCTCTTTTCAAGTCGGGTTAGCCTTCTGCTGAACGTTTCAGGGGTGGTTCCTAAATAGGAGGCAAGATCTCTTTTACTCATTGGTAAAGTAATTTCGCTGGTATCATCATCTAGACATTGAGCTAGAAAAAGAGCAATACGTGTTTCTATCTTCTCTGTCGCAAACAATGTTGTTTGTTTTTCAGATTCTTCCAGACGATTGGAGAATGCCTTTAAAATATTCATTGAGATGGACGGGTACTTTCTAAGGAGTGTTTGCAAATCAGAACGTTTTATCATACAAATACTTGTATCTGAGATTGCTTCGGCGTAAGACTCATGAATCGATTCGGTAAATAACGCATATTCACCAGTAAAATCTCCTGGAGTTAATACACGTACTAGTTGTTCCTTTCCTGAGTCCGTTAATCGATAACTTTTTACTCTACCTTTATTTACTATATAAAGAGAATCCGATTGATCACCTGCTTTATATAGAGTTTCTCCTTTTCTATAGGTAACAGGTTGGGTAATCTCTACAATTTCATTCAATTGGTTCACTTCTAGATGATTGAAAATGGAAACTAACGATACGCAATTTTTGTGGGTTCCAATATAATGAACATGAGCATGCATTCTTTTTCACTCCTTATCCGTTTCACGTTTATCTGTTAAGTCATGTTAATCCTCTCTTTTCTTCGACTGCTTTTTATAGATAAGACTGGCAAATTGAGGGCTAACATTGTTTTTTCTATACGTTCTTTCGTTACCTTTGATTGGTTCAATTCAATTCGAACCTTTCCTACCTTAGGAAACACATTGACCGATTTGACGCCATCTAGCTGCAAGAGACGATCTTTAATCTTTTTGGCACACACAGCACACCTGAATGGGTAAATTTGTAAAACCACTTTCATGGTTGATTGCTCCTTTCCAATCGATTATTACACTTTTATAAATTTGACTGGCATCAAGCTAGAGCATTTTCTATGAAAGCATGCTCTTTGTGAGATGATGCCTAAAAGAAAAGGGACTGAATTTTATATTCAGCCCCGGTTCTTAGATAAACATTGTACATTATTTATTTTGACTTATATACTGATTAAACAGGTTTTACTTTCGATTTAATGACCGGGTATCCCAAATCTTCAATCGGCTTTTCGATGTTTTCAATTGCTACAGCTTCTGAGTCAAAATTCACTTTTACTTTACTTGCGTTGAACATAACTTTGACGCTGTCCTCTTCAACACCCTTTATTCCTTTTACCGCGTTATCAATCTTCTGTAGACATGATGGACAAGATAAAGTTTCTAATTGAATGGTTGCTTTTTGCATAATAGATCTCTCCTTTTTTATATTAAGAATGATAAGATTTGTCTGCTTCAGATAACATGTTATAAACACCTGCATAGGTTTCACAAACATCACCAGGGATTGTGTAGTTATCTGTGACGTCACGCATCCTGGTAAATTCTTCATCCAAGTTTACATTGTTTGCGCCTGTTTCTTTTATTTTTTCGTTCATTACTTCAAATAGCTCACGTACTTCGAAAGCTTCTGGGTGGTTTTCACCATGAGCACGTGTGATTGCGGTGGTGTATAAATCTAAAGTTGAGAAATTGTTTTCTACAACCTCGTTGAATGTTGCAGTTTGATTCGACATAATTCATTCACTCCTTCTTTTTGTATTTTGTTTTATCGTTTAAGCAGCCTTTACTTTTGATTTAATAACGGGATAGCCCAAGTCTTCAATTGCCTTTTCGATATTTCCAATTGCTACAGCTTCTGAGTCAAAATTCACTTTTACTTTACTTGCGTTGAACATAACTTTCACGCTGTCTTTTTCAACACCGTTCAATCCTTTTACGGCATTATCAATCTTCTGTAGACATGATGGACAAGATAAAGTTTCTAATTCAATCGTTGCTTTTTGCATATTGATCAATCTCCTTTTATTTTTATATGGAATTTATTTGTTTGGTTACTTTTGATTACAATACAAGTATAACCCGGATAACAGCTTTTGTAATTGACGCAGGTCAAGTTTGACTAAAACATCCGGGGAAGTATATGGTGCTTGGAAGAATACCTCCCCGCTCTATTATTAAGCTGCTTTTTCTGTTTTTTCTTCTTCGTTTACGCTTGGACGAGATTCAACTTTTCTTCCTCGTCTGCCATATGCAAGTAATCTCATTCCATTTAAGATTACAACCAGGATACTTAATTCATGAACGAGCATTCCGATCGTCATGTTCATCCAATTACTGAATAATAAGGCGGCTAGTAAGATTAAAACGACACCTACCGAAATAATGATATTTTGTCTCATGTTTCTTGCGGTTGATTTTGTCAAACCTAATGCATGTGTTAAGTGGCTGAAGTCAGAGTTCATCAAGACGACATCTGACGTTTCAATTGCAACGTCTGTTCCACTTCCCATAGCAATTCCGATATCCGCTAAAGCGAGGGAAGGACTGTCATTCACTCCATCGCCGACAAAGGCAACGATTTGACCTTCTGCTTGCAGTTTTTCAATATAAGCTGATTTATCTTCAGGTAACATATGGCCGTGAGCTTCGGTCAAGCCTAGTTCACGGGCAACTAAATCAACCGTTCCCTGGTTATCACCGGAAGCTACCACAAGATTTTTTACGCCAAGTTTTTTCAGGTTTTGTAAGTCTTCTTTCACACCTGGACGGATTTGGTCACGGATTCCCATTAGAACCTTTAACTCTCCATCGACGGCAGTAAGCACGAGTGAGTTTCCATTCTTCTCATAGCGTTCGACGTCTTTTCTCGCTTTTTCACTTAACACAACGTTTTCCTGTTCCATTAAAGCGACGTTACCGACTGCGATACGATGACCAGCTACTTTTGCGACGACTCCGCCGCCTTTCACTACTTCCGTTTCTTCTACAGTAGAATACTTCGTCACTCCAATATCTTCCACGACTGCTTTTGCTAATGGATGGTCGGATTCACGTTCCACACTGGCTAAGTAGCCAAGAGCATGATCTATATCTTTTCCATAAAATTCTTTTTCTGCAACTTCTGGGTTTCCAATTGTTAATGTTCCTGTTTTATCAAAAACAATGGTGTCTACCTTCGCGAAATCATTGATTACTTCACTACCTTTTAAGAGGATCCCGTTGCGGGCACCATTTCCGATACCGGAAACGTTCGATACAGGTACACCGATAACTAAAGCTCCAGGACACCCGAGAACAAGAACCGTAATCGCCAACTCAACATTATTTGTAAACAGCCAAACAATAATACCAAGGACTAAAACAGCTGGTGTATAGTACTTCGAGAATTTATCAATAAATCGTTCTGCTGCTGACTTAGAATCCTGTGCCTCTTCGACTAACTCGATAATTTGACCAAATGTCGTATCTTCCCCGACACGGTCAGCCTGGATTTGAATTGTTCCGTTTTCTAAAATTGTTCCTGCAAATACTTCTGAACCATCTTTTTTACCGACAGGCAGAGACTCACCAGTGATGCTGGCCTCATTAATATGAGCTTCACCAGTCAGTACCGTTCCGTCTACTGGCACCTTTGCACCGGTTTTCACCAACAGAACGTCGCCTTCGTCTACTTCGTCAACATCGACTTCTTCAAATTCCCCATTTTCCATTTGTTTCAGTGCGACTTCAGGCGCCATCTCTGTTAATCCTTTGATCGCCGAGCGCGTCTTGTTCAACGTACGCTGTTCCAGATAAGCACCGAATAAGAATAGGAATGTAACAATTGCTGACTCTTCAAAGTTTCGAATTAAAACAGCTCCGATAACAGCGATTGTAACTAATACATCAATACTGACAACCTTTACTTTTAATGCTTGATACGCTTGAATCGCAATTGGTGCGATCCCAAGAATAGATGCAATGATGAGCGACCAGTTGAAAATGAACATGTTGTCTAAACCAAACTTACCGTAGAAACCAAGAACAATTAAAATGGCACTAATCAACGTAATTTGGTTTTTCTTGCCTAATATATACCTTTGCATATTGTTTCCCTCCAAATTTATTTTTTCTTTTTATTGTTAATTCAAGTATAGGATGTTACTCGGTAAGAGTAATTGACCGGGGTCAATTTTTAAAGATTTTTTATTTTAATCTTTTGCAGTTTGTAATTTTGATTGATAACAAGGTGGAACAAGTCGTCAATCGACTATTATCATCATTACATTCTCCTCGCTTCGTTTTTAATTTTAAATATAAATTTATTTTGTCTTTAAATTAAGTATATTGAAATGTTTCTTTTCTGTAATTGACCGGGGTCAAAATATCTTGACCTTTCAAAGTGAAATATTGCGACTTGCTGCCTCTGACTTTTATTGTTTGAGTTTTCTTGGTTTAAAACCAAAATAAAAAAGCTTACTTTTTAGCGGTAGGCTTTCAATAAACTGTATAAATATGGTTGACTGGTGTGGTTTTTAATTTAATTTATTTGTAGTAGGGCTCCCCGTACCGGTTTCTAGGGTAAGATAGTACATTCTGTACCAACAAAATAAGAGGTAAAACCAGATTGCAAATGGTTCTACCTCTTATCTTTTCTTGCTGTTCCAATTATGTCCCTATTCGTCCCTATTTAAGGAGCATAGATATATTTAGTACCCGCCTCTCTTCCTGCAACCTTTACACCATCAGGTTCTAGTTCTTTTACCAAGCGTTGTACTTGCTTCCGATCCATACCTGTTAATTGCCGTCTTTCATATTGCATGTCACCTTTTAATAATTCATATGCACTACGTGAAAGTGTAAAGTATCTTCCTTTACCACGCCCTACTGATTCTAATAAGTTAAATTCATTTTGCATCTTATTTAACAAGGTTACGGACTGGGCGATTAAGTGCCATTGCAACTGAAAAATTCATTCGCAAGGCCCCAGTCCAAAATACTGGGTGTAATAATAAAATTAAAAAAACATCCAATATCTCTAACTAGTGAGATATTGGATCCAGTCTTAAAATGGCTAATTAGCATATAAAATTCATTCAACTAACTATAAATAAGTAATCAACTTCCAGAGTTTCCTAAAGGTTGGCGCTCAATGCATTATACTCTACTATTAATTAATTTGTACATGACCCATCATGCCATGTTCTTCATGCTCTAGGATATGGCAATGGTACATAAACTTACCTGGTTTGGTGAATTTCAATAAAATATGAACTGTTTCACCTGGATTAACTAGGACTGTATCTTTCCAACCTTGTTCGTTTCGGGGTGGTACCTTACCATCTCGATCTAAGATTCGAAATTGTACACCATGAACATGGTAGGGATGAATTAAATTTTCCATTTCATCCTTGGCATTGATAATTTCCCAAACTTGATATTCACTAAGAGGTTGAGTGGTATCTATTCGATCAAGGTCATATTTCTTGCCATTAATAGATACACGATAATCTGTTCCAGCCATTAACATTAACTTCGTTGTGTATTGGGCGACCTCATGTGGTTGAATAACCGGGAGCATCTCTGTTCGAAGTGACATAATTGGGTCAAAATCTGCATTCTTTTTATTGTCTCCACGATTAATCGTTAAACCAGTCACTCCATTAACAAATAATTTAACTTGTTCCTCTTCGAAAGCTTCTAAGTCAATAATAATCTCAGCACGCTCGCCTGCAGATAAAAATAAGTGTTTGAGTTCAATGGGATAATTTAATAATCCTCCATCTGTTCCGATTTGATAAAATGTTGCATGATTTTGCAGTATAAACTCAAAGTTCGTAACGTTCGATCCATTAAGCAAGCGCATTCGTAAGTATCGTCCAGTAGCATCAAAGCTAGCATTTGCTGTACCGTTTAGTAGCAATGTGTCCCCTGCCGTACCATCAATACTTTTTACTTCATCATAATCTAATTTGTACCCATCAACTAGAAAACGATCTTGTACAACCACTGGGATATCATCAATCCCATACTCATGAGGAAGGCGATTTTCTAATCGCTTCGTATTTTCATCTTCAACTATCATCATTCCAGCCAAACCTTCATAAACTTGCTTCGAAGTCAAACCGTATGGGTGAGGGTGATACCATAATGTTGCAGCTTCATTATCAACATTAAAGTCAATTGTTTTTGTTTCATTAGGTTCAATCGTCATATGTGGACCACCATCTGAAGCTTCCTCTACAATGAGACCGTGCCAATGATAGGTTGTAACTTCATTCATCTTATTGCCCGTATGAATCTTAACCTGTTGATCTTTTTTAAGCTTTATTGTCGGCCCTAATAAATCACCATTATAACCACGAGACGGCGTTTTTCGTCCGGGAACAATTTCTGTTTGTCCTAATTGAGCTCTGATTTCGTATACTATTTGTCTGTCTGTTTGGCTGATTGGTTCGAGCAAAGGTGGGATGTTTAATGGACGCGATTCAATCTCATTTTCAATGATTTTAACTTCATCATCACTACGAAATATTGTTTCTAAGGCAGAGGGTTGGTAACTCATATCTAACTCTTTAAAACGATTATCTGAATTGATTAGCATTCAATCTCTCCTAGTATATTTTAAATTATAAGAGCTAGTTCCATAATTGCTCTTTTATGCAAAAGATTTTAATAACCCAGTATTCCTCAGTACCCCAACAACACCACAACTAAACATATATTTTATACAGTGGCGAAACCTATCTTGGAATAATTATGTTCATACTCGAGTAGTAAAATGAAATTCACGATTAGTTATTCCCTTGTGTTACAGCTGTATCAATGCTTAAAAGAAAAGGGAATGAATTTTGATTCATCCCCGATTCTTCCTAACGCTTTTATTTTAAACTTATAAACTAAGCAGCTTTTACTTTTGACTTAATAACTGGGTATCCCAAGTCCTCAATAGCTTTTTCAATGTCTTCAATCGCTAACGCTTCGGAATCAAATTCTGTTTTTACTTTACTGGAGTTAAACATCACTTTTACACTGTCTTTTTCAACACCATCTAATTCTTTCACGGCATTATCAATCTTTTGTAGACATGATGGACAAGATAACGTTTCTAAGTGAATAGTTGCTTTTTGCATAATGATCAATCTCCTTTTATTTTATATGAAATTTATTCTTTTGGTTTCTTTTGATTACAATACAAGTATAACCCGGATACCAGCTATTGTAATTGTCGCAGGTCAAGTTTGACTAAAACATCTGGGGAAGTATATGGTGCTTGGAGGAATACCTCCCCGCTCTATAATTAAGCAGCTTTTACTGGTTTTACTTCTTCGTTTACGCTTGGACGGGGGTCAGATTCTATTTTCCAAGACTGTAGCATAATGAAGTCTGACCTTTTATTGTTTAAGTTTTCTTAGCTAATAGCTCATTAAAAAACGGGTGGTGGCACCTCATTAAGCCACTGACGGCTTGAACCGTTTTAATCTTAGTGCGTTTAATAGAACAGAAATCGAACTGAAACTCATTGCGGCTGCGGCAAACATTGGGCTTAGAAGTGGACCTCCGAATAGGTAGAGGACTCCCATTGCAACTGGGATACCTAATGTATTGTATGCAAATGCCCAGAATAAGTTTTGCTTGATATTTCTAATGGTAGATTTACTTAATTGAACGGCTGTAGGTACATCGATTAAGTCACTTCTCATAAGAACAATATCTGCTGATTCCATCGCAACATCTGTTCCTGATCCAATGGCGATTCCTACATCTGCTTGAGCAAGGGCAGGGGCATCATTGATTCCATCTCCAACCATTGCAACTTTTCTTCCTTCATCCTGAAGCTTTTTCACTTCATTTGCTTTATCTTCCGGTAATACTTCACTCATTACTCTGTTGATACCGACTTGTTTTGCAATTGCTTCAGCTGTTCGTTTGTTATCCCCTGTGACCATCGCTACTTCGATTCCCATGCGGTTAAGCTTTTCAATCGCTTTGACACTGTTTTCTTTAACTGTATCTGCAACAGCGATAATCCCGGCAATTTTATGATTGATTGCAATATACATTGGGGTTTTTCCTTCATTTGCTAATTCATCAGACGTTACAGCTAGATCGTCTAATGAGATTTGACGGTCATCCATTAATTTTTTATTCCCTAAAAGCATATCCTTGTTATTAATCGTTACCTCAATCCCATGTCCTGGAATTGCGGCAAATTTACTCGTTTGCAAGAAGTTGATTCCTTTTTCTTCAGCATCTCTTACGATCGCCTCACCAAGTGGGTGTTCTGAACCTTTTTCAGCAGAGGCTGATAAAGTGAGTAGTTCTTCTTCGGTGATCCCATTTGCGACAACAATATCTGTTACAACTGGTTTACCTTCTGTAATGGTTCCTGTTTTATCAAATACGATTGTATCTAGTTTGTGCGTTGTTTCTAGTGCGCCACCACTCTTAATGAGGACACCATTTTCAGCACCTTTACCCGTACCAATCATGATCGATGTTGGTGTCGCCAGACCAAGTGCACATGGACAAGCGATAACAAGTATAGTGATGAAAATCGTTAGTGAAAACAGAACCGATTCGCCACTAATATACCATGCTAATCCTGAAAGAATAGCAATGACGATAACGATAGGGACAAAATACCCTGAAATAACATCTGCCATTTTCGCAATGGGAGCTTTCGAACCTTGTGCATCTTCTACCAATTGAATAATTTGTGATAATGCGGTGTCTTTTCCGACCTTCGTTGCTTCGTACTGAATCGTCCCATTTTTATTAATACTTGCTCCAATAATTTGATCCCCGACACTCTTTTCTATAGGAATACTTTCACCTGTAAGCATGGCTTCATCAACTGCAGTCCTTCCGTGAGTGACGACACCATCAACCGGCATTTTTTCACCAGGTTTTACGATAATGATGTCTCCTTCAATTACTTCATCGACGGAAATCTCTACTTCATTACCTTCTCTTATCACCACTGCTGTTTTAGGGGCAAGGCCCATCAACTTTTTCATCGCATCGGAGGTTCTTCCCTTTGTCAGTTCCTCCAGGTATTTACCGAGAACAATTAATGTTAAGATCATTGCAGCTGCCTCGAAGTATAAATCATGGACATAACTTACATTTCCAGCCGTGATCATTCCTAAAGCAAAGAGACCGTATATGAAAGCTGCGCTCGTCCCAACTGCTATTAAAGAATCCATATTCGGATTGCCTCGGAACAATGTTCGGAAACCACTCTTATAAATATCTCCATTCACAATGACGACAGGTAATGTTAACAATAACTGCGTGAGTGCAAACGCAAATGGATGGTTGTCTGGATGAAGAAATCCAGGGATAGGTGCACCCATCATATGGCCCATCGCTAGGTATAATAATGGAATAGAGAATCCAGCAGATATTAAAAATTTATTCCAGATCCTTTTTCTTTTTTTATCTTGCTTTGCTTGGTCTTCATCGATTGCCTTCACGGACTCGATATCTTCATGTGCTTCATAACCTGCATCGGATACCGCATCGATAATGGCTGTCTGAGAAAGAACGGAGTCATCATATTGAACATTTAGCTTTTCTGTTGCTAGGTTAACATGCGATTCATGCACACCATCTAGCCTTTTTATTGCTCTTTCAACCGACTGGGCACAGGATGCACAAGTCATTCCATCAACAACAAAGGTCTTCTTCTCTAAATCTGGTACTGCCGTGTAGCCTGCATCATCGACAGCATCTTGTATTTCTTCCAAAGAGATGGCATTTTCATTGTATTTAACCGTTAATTTCTCTGTTGCTAAGTTAACATGTGAGTCATTGACACCATCTAGCCTTTTCATTGCTCTTTCAACGGATTGGACACAGGATGCACAAGTCATCCCTTCCACATTTAACGTTTTTGTAGTCATGATCTGTCACCTTCCTTTTTATCGTTTTCATGCTTAACAATTACATTGACCAGGAACACAATTACAGTCAACTTCTTCCACTGCATCTATTTTCTTCATTTCAAGTGCTTTTTCCAATGCTTCGATATCTTTAAAACTTAAGGTTGCTTTTGAAATTAAACTGAGAATGGTACTCCCTGTCTGTCTGTTACATATATTTTTGAACGTTTTATCAAGGGTACTTTTGACAAATTCACTTTCCTTGATCGTAGCGGAATAAATATATTTATTTCCCTCTTCTTCCGTATGAAGCATGCCTTTTTTCACAAGCCTACCAATAAATGTTTTAGTGGTTGCGGCTTTCCAATCCATCTTGTGCTGTAATACTTCTCTAATTTCTTTACTTGTTGCTTTATCATGTGCCCAAACGACACGCATTACTTCCCATTCGGAATCTGTAATATTAGAATCGATTGCTGTTGTCATCTGTTTCACTCCTATTCAAGTTAGTTTGTTTATTCGTTTACGTTTGTAATCGTTGCATCCACTTATAGTTTACAACTGTAATCGATTTTTGTCAAACCCTTTTTCTAATAAATCGTTAATTTAAGGAAATAAGAAAAATAAAAAACAGTTCACACCTTTTATTAGTAGATGTGAACTGTTTTTACTTCATATTTCATTTGTATCGGATATTTCATTCAAATCTAATGCTAAGTCAGGTAAAATATGAAATGAGACGGTCACTCCCCGATTAGTTTGCAAAAAGACGAGGAACCCCCGTCTTTTTCTTAATCCATTTATTGAAATGATTGATTTTCAATGATAATAAGGAGCTAATCGATAACTATTCTTCCTGCGGTATAGCCAAACAGCGATTGCTGATACAAACAACACTAAAGATAACCCTTGAGAAACGCGTAAGAATTCTCCTATCCATAAGCTGTCCATCCGCATGCCTTCAATAAAGAATCTACCTGCCGAATACCAAATTATATAGCTGAGTAACACTTCCCCATGACGAAGGAACTGGGGTATTCTGCGCAAAATAAGTAAAAGTACAAAACCTGCCAGGCTCCAAAGAGATTCGTATAAAAACGTAGGATGATAGTATGTCCCATTGATTTGCATTTGATTGATAATAAATTCAGGTAAATATAGCCCTTCTAAGAACAACCGGGTGACCGGGCCACCAAATGCTTCTTGATTGATAAAATTTCCCCAACGCCCGATCGCCTGCGCCAAAAGAACACCAGGTGCTAAGATATCCAGTAGTTGCCAAATTGAAATATTCCTTTTCCTGGCGAATAGATAAACCGTTATTGCTCCTGCAATTAATCCCCCATAGATTGCAATCCCACCATTCCAAATCGCAAGGATTTCTATGGGGTTTTGGACATAATATTCCCATTTAAACAGGACATAATACAATCGAGCACCCAATAAGCCAATCGGGATGACCCATAGAACCAGATCTACAATCACATTTTCTCCCAGCCCTTTTCTCCTGGCTTCTTTCGAACTTAAATATATAGCTAACAACATTCCAAATACAATGATTACCCCATACCAATGAATAATAATTGGTCCCCATTCGATTGCGTAAGGGTTAATCGCTCCGACCGCTAAATTCATACAAACTTCCTCCAATTCCTCAAATC
>Ga0079226_10001500_pt1 | contig 17873 bp, 13 predicted proteins | sample Poulit2014_FD_76345 | JGI IMG/M metagenome (GOLD analysis project Ga0079226, IMG submission 76345) | Agricultural soil microbial communities from Georgia to study Nitrogen management - Poultry litter 2014 | ecosystem: Environmental > Terrestrial > Soil > Agricultural land | place: USA: Georgia...
CATCTTAAAAAGCTATACATTTCACTAGAAAGATACCAAAAGAGACAGACCTGGACAACAGGTAAGATATATGGCTTTACGCTTTAGAATCGAGTTAAAAACAATAATCCTACCCATTCCCAATAGCATATACTTTTTATCCTAGGTCTAGCTAGGATGTTTATAGATTTCTTCATTACCCCACGCTACTTCTAACTTCATAGTACTTTTCTTTATATATTAGATTTACTCAATCATTGTTAGCTCGTAAATTATTATAAAGGATTCTCCTGTAGATAAAAAGTATCTTAGTCATATTATGGAAACTTCACATCTGGTATATTAAACAGTTTTATTATTTCAATTAAAATATTTAATTAATATCTCAACAAGCACAAAGAAGAAGCCAGGAAAACGGGAAAACAAACTAGCCAAATTTGTAAAAAATTCCCTCTTCAGCTATTACTATTTTAAGTTCTAACTTAGTCAAAGCAAATTTCATTCCGTAATAGATTAATAAGAGGAACACTAAAATTAAATACACAAACGATATGAAACAATTAATTTAAGGGATTAATAATGATTTCTTTGCAAGAATTCCAACAATTCATCTAGCAATAATTCATGTGCTTCCTCAGCAACAAAATGACCACACGGAAGCGATTTACCTGACACATCAGTAGCTTTTTCCTTCCAGGTTTCTAAAACATCGAAAATCTTATCCATTTTTCCATGTTCGCCCCATATCGTTAACAAGGGACAGCTCACCTTTTTATCCAAATCTGCTTCATCGTGTTCAAAATCAACCGTAGCTGCCGCCCGGTAATCAGCTAGCATGGCTCTAGTCGTTCCCGGCAAAACGAAGACTCGCTCATATTCTTGTAAGGCCTCTTCTTCAATAGCACCGATATTAAAGGTTAAGTTATGCATAAAGTACCTAAACATTTGTTCCGGATTAGCATGTAAAAGCGTCTCAGGTAGATCTGGTATTTGGAATAGATACCAATGCCAATAAGCAACAGCTAATTCTTTGTTTGTTTTACTTAACATCGTATGAGTTGGAACGATATCCAATACTGAAATATTTTCGACTGTATCCGGATGGTCTAAGGCAAGTCGATGAGCAACTCTTGCACCGCGATCATGACCGACTACAGCAAATTTATCGAAGCCTAACTCTTCCATTAACAATTTAATATCTAAGGCCATCGTTCGTTTGTCATAGCCTGAAACTGGTTTTTGCGAATCACCATAGCCACGTAAATCAGGACAGATGACCTTATAATTTTCCATAAGTTTCGGGACTACTTTGCGCCACATGATAGCTGACTGAGGTAAACCATGTAATAAAACTAACGGTTTACCTTCTCCACCAAACCAAACATTCAAACGGACTCCATTTACATTAAAGTTAGCTTGTTCCATGCCTCTCATCACTGTCATAACACTCCTTTAATTTAGATTTATTTCCCTATGAAAGTTCATTTAAAAATTAACTTGCTTATAATCCATAATCCGTAAGCGCTCCTTTTGAACTACAAGAAACTAATTTTGCATATTTAGCAAGTACCCCACTCTTGTGCTCAATTTCAAGTGGCTTCCATTTCTTTCTTCTTTCTTCTAACTCTTCATCTGTTACTTGTACTTCGATTAAGTTTTTCTCACTGTCGATAATGATATAATCATCGTTTTCAATTAAGGCTATATTTCCTCCTACTTGTGCTTCAGGAGCAACGTGACCAATAACAAATCCATGAGAACCACCCGAGTACCTACCATCCGTAATGAGCGCCACTTTTCCACCGAGACCTTTACCCGTAATATAGGCCGTTGGCGTTAACATTTCCGGCATGCCTGGAGCGCCTTTTGGTCCAACATAGCGAATGACCATGACATCTCCTTCTTTAATTTCATCATTTAAAATTGCGTCATTTGCATCTTTTTGATTGTCAAACACTTTTGCCGGCCCTTCAAAACGTGTAATACCCATTTGCCCTGCGATTTTAGCAACAGCTCCTTTAGGGGCCATATTTCCTTTTAAGACGATGAGTGAACCTGTTTCTTTAATAGGATTATCAAAAGGGCGAATAACATCCTGTTCTTCTGTTAACTTGGGAACATTTTTTAAGTTTTCAGCAACTGTCTTACCTGTAACGGTCATACAATCACCGTGAATTAATCCCTCGTCTAAAAGTAGTTTCATAACTGCTGGTACGCCGCCCACATCGTGTAAATCTTTCATCATGTAGCGACCACTAGGATATAAATCAGCAAGTACGGGTACTTGTCTTCTCACTCTTTCAAAATCTTCATAGGATAAATCAACACCAATTGAATGGGCAATCGCTAGTAAATGTAGAAATGCATTCGTCGATCCGCCTAACACGTTAACGACAGCGATAGCGTTTTCAAATGCTTCTTTCGTTAAAATATCTTTGGGATAAATTTCATTTTTAAGTATGTAGTGAATTTGTTCACCAACTTCTATTAATTCCTCCTCTTTACTCTTATACATGGTTGGTGTTGAGGATAAGCCTGGTAGGCTCATGCCAAGTGCTTCTACTGCCGATGCCATAGTATTTGCTGTATACATCCCGCCGCAGGTTCCAGGACTTGGACACGATTTACACTCTAATTCATATAATTCTTCATCATCAATTAAGCCTTTTTCATTTTGACCGATACCTTCATAAGCATGAATAACGTTTATTTCTTTTCCTTTATGTTTTCCAGGTAACATCGGCCCACCATATACATAAATTGAAGGGACATTTAATCGAGCAATAGCAATAAGACATCCTGGGGTAGTTTTATCACAGGCCCCTATTGCAACCAGGCTATCTAATCTTTCAGCCTCCATAAGCGTCTCGATGGAGTCAGCAATTACTTCTCTACTTGGCAATGAATACTTCATCCCAATGTGACCTTGCGAAATAACATCGGAAACATTGATAGTATTAAATATCATCGGTTTAGTATCTTTACTTTCTGCACCAACTTTTACATATTCAGCGAATTCATTTAATTTTATATTACAAGGCGTGGTTTCACTCCAAGTTGTCGCAATGCCTATCATCGGTTTTTTAAAATCTTCATCCGTAAAGCCAATCGATCTTAAATGCGAACGATGGGGCACACGCGCTTTACCATCACTAACTTCTTTACTGCGAATACGTAAATCTTTTTCCTCTTTCATCTTTAACACCTCTTTATTTTTATTTATTTATTTTTGTATTTTTTCATTTTTCAAGCTTAGTAACTTAAGAAATTATGAATAGCGGATATTTTATGCTGAACATTAGCTTAATTAAGAATATTCCGATAGTTATCTATACAATCATTTAATGTCACTTAGGACTATTAGAAATGTCTTAGTTTATCCTCCTTTACTTATTAATTGTCCTGTAGAGAAGAACTTATATTTTTACAAATAATCATGTGTTATCGCTTACATTTTTTATTATATATATTAACTGACATCATGTCAATTAGTTTTATTTTAATTTTAAAACTTTTATTTAGGCAAATCTTTCTCTTTTCTTAGTTCTATAAAAAAGAAGGTTCCTTCTTACTAAATGACTAGAGAAATGAGTTCCCATCGTATTTACTGAACTTTGAGATGAGCCTTAACTAAGCTTACTTTCCCACAAAAAGCAGGGGTAAAAATTTAAGTTAAAACTTGTAGCATAAGAAATTAGTAGAGAATCTATGAGATATAAATAGAGGTATTTTTTATGAGAGTAGGCAAAATGCCGCAGATTAAGCCTTAAAATTCATATAATTTAAAACATTTCACTTTTAAACGCTTCAAAATATTGTTAAATACGTTATAATGAAAGTAGAGTTGTAAAACTTAAGGAGGAATGTCGAAAATGAATTATAAAAATGTAGTTATTGCAGTTGATGGTTCTAAAGCTTCTGAAAAAGCATTTAACAAATCTGTTGGTATCGCCAAGACAAACGATGCGAAACTTATCATCGCTCATATTGTCGATACTCGTACTTTTGCGACTGCTGAGGCTTATGATAAGTCATTATCAGAACGCGCGGAAAAGTATGCTCGTGATCTTTTAAGCGAATATGTGGAGAATGCGAAAGAAGCAGGAGTTAAAGAGGTTGAACTGGTCTTAAAGTACGGTTCACCGAAAGTTGCTATTTCTAAAGAAGTAGCTCCAGAGTATGATGCTGATTTAATTATTATCGGTGCAACAGGTTTAAACGCTGTTGAACGATTCTTAATTGGAAGTGTTTCAGAAAGCGTTGCACGTTACGCTAAATGTGACGTTTTAATTGTTCGATAATCTTCTTATCTTATGATTAGATTCATAGAAAAACCGCATCGATTGCTGCGTCGTAGGATTTACGACTAGCGATCGAATGCGGTTTTTTCATGGTAAGCTAAGCATTTGTATTATGTTAAGGTATTTCGTTCATTTTCAAACCATTCATTCATTTGCCCTAATATATCTTCCATGGCATTTGTTTCTTTTAAAGGAGGAAGCATAACGAGTAAAGGTTGCTTCACGTTTTTGCTATCAGCTGCTTTTTTCCGGAGAACAAAAATACTTTTCTTGTGCTCTTTACCTTTAAAAGTGGAGTCGGCTAATTGAAAAACACCGATAATATGTGCTTGTTCATGTAGATACTCTTGTAATTGTCCTGCTTGGTCACTGGTAAACAAAGCTTCTGGGATTAGAAACAATAGATAGCCACCTGGCTTTGTATAGGTTAAGCCCTGCTCTATAAATAAATGATGGGCGTAGGACATCCCTTCCTCGGCCTGCAAGTGAAAGTCTGCCGCCCTATCTTCGTCAGGATAATAGCCCACCGGTAAATCAGCAATAGTTACATCGACAGGATCAAGTAATAAGGGACGTAAACTATCTTGATGGAAATAGTCAATATTTTGCTTTAAAATATTTGCGGTCATGACTGATATACGAATTAATATCTCATCAATTTCACTTGCAAAACCTCTTGTTTCCATAGGTAGTTGGCCTATGACAGTATGAAGTAAGTTACCTGTTCCACTGGCCGGGTTAAATATAGTTATATTATCTTTTTCACCAACTAATTTTTGAATTAAATAGCTAAAAAATAAGGCAATTGATTCTGGTGTCATCCGATGATTCGATTGCGTTTCGTCTTTCATCCCTTTTATTAAGGCTAATTGAATAGCACGATGTATTTCCTGTTTGCTATACTTTTCATTGAGGAAGTGGGCACGTAAGTCTGTTAAAGAATCATCAACTTTAATTGTCTCCATTTCACCCAAATGAATATATTGTAAAATATCGGCTAAACAATCTAAATAAAGTGCACCATTTTCATGTATGATACGATCAATAACTTCATCTAATTGATGAAATAACTGCACGATATGTGAATCTCCCATGTTATCTTCTCCATTTCAGAAATACTTACCCTTCTATTTTACCAAACTAATTGAAACTGACAATCAGATTACATTAAAAGCATATAAAACAAGAAAAAAAATACAGCCCCAATGAAAATGGACTGTATTTCTGATGACTATATTAATAATTTTCTCGCAAATGTTCTAACACTTTATCATAATCAGGATGGCTGGCAACTTCGTCTACATATTCTACATATGTTACTTCATCCTTTTCATTAACGACAAAGATGGAGCGTGCCAATAAGCGTAATTCTTCGATTAATACACCGTAACTTTTTCCGAAACTTGCATCGCGATGGTCTGATAGTGTTTCAAGTTGTTTAATACCTTCCGCACCACACCAACGACTTTGAGCAAAGGGGAGATCCATACTTATCGTTAAAATTTTTATATTTGGAAAATCATCCGCTGCTTCATTAAACTTCTTCGTCTGTAATGAACATAGTTCGGTATCTAACGAGGGAACGACACTAATTAACTTTACCTTGCACTCATAATCAGCTAGCGACCTTTCTTCTAGTGAGTTAGATAATACGGTGAAATCATGCGCTTTATCGCCTACCTTCACCTGGTCACCTAATAATGTGACCGCATTTCCTTTAAATGTTACTTTTCTCATTTGCGTGAACCTCCTTGGATTAATAGATCATTATACAACCCATTATGGAGGTATTATTCAGAAAAGTCTATGTTTTTTTATAATTTTCTTTATATATTTAATATAGTAAACGGCTTTACTCTTATAAAGTAACCCAATCATTACGAATAGCTAAGACAGCTGCTTGCGTTCGATCTTTCACATTCAATTTACGAAATATATTTGTTAAATGATTTTTTACCGTTTTTTCGCTAATTTCAAGTTCTTTTGCAATACCTACATTATCATGGCCATTAACAAGCAACTGTAAAATCTCATGTTCTCTCTTAGTACACACCTGATTTTTTCTCGAATTCGATGCACCATCGACTAATTTATTTTTATCTTTAGATAGTTTTCTATAATCTGTTACGACATAATGCAATAATTGTGGATGAATATATGCACCTTGTTCATGAATCATTCTTACTGCTTGAATAAAATGCTTATAAGACATTTCTTTTAACAATAAGCCATGGCAGCCAGCTAACACTGCTTGCATCGTGTCCTCTTCACTGATTTCACTAGATAGAGCAACAATTTTTTTATTAGAATTATCAGAGAACAAGACTTCATTAATTAACGAACGTTCTTCGATTAATAAGTCAATTTCAATGAGCAAGAGATCTATTTGCTCTATTTCTTTTTTATCTAATTTAGAAAACGAATTGTTCGATGCTATAACTTCTAGGTCACTTTCCGCTTCAAACAATCGATGAAGCCCTTCACGAAATATATCCTGATTATCAACAATTGCTAATTTCATCGTTATTCCTCCTGAATTAAACAAGTATACTTTTTTGTCTAGTTAAGTTAATTCATCTGATATTTTGGTCTTATATCCTACGAACTATTGTATCAATACCTTCTCAACAAAAGTTCAACAAAAATAGCTCTCATTAAAAAGAGATACTTTTCTTTCTAATAAGAGCTATCAGTTCATTAATAATTGACAATTATTTTATTTTTACCCGTTTCTTTGGCTTCATATAAGGCTTCATCAGCCTTAATAAATAATTCTTCTATCGATGGGTTATTTTGACTCCAGGTAGCAATCCCGATCGAAACAGTGACTTTTGGTTCAGTCGATTCTCGAATCACCGTTTTTATATTTTCTGCAATTTCATAGGCGTATTTTTCATTACTATAAGGTAAGTAGACAGCGAACTCTTCCCCACCCCAACGGGCAGCAATTTCATTTTCGTTTAAAGTTCTTCGTAAAGAATTAGCAATTTGAATTAACACCCTATCACCGACATAGTGTCCAAAGGTGTCATTAACTTGCTTAAAGTCATCGACATCTAACAATATAAAGGCTCCACCTTTATCATCATTCATATGTTTATCAATCTCTTTATCTAGGTGATTTCGCATATATAGCTGTGTTAAGTAATCCGTTATTGCTGTTTGTCGTAATTTCTCTTTTAACATCGAATTCGCAAAAGCTAGGGCTGCATTTTGTACGAAAGATTGCACAAATTTATATTTTTCAAAAGAGAAATAATAAGGCATTTCGTGCGCGATAATAATCATTCCAAACATTCGTTCTGAGTCCAACATGGGAATGACCATAACTGAATTGAAAGGTACTAACAAATCATCTACTTTAAAATTCCCTGATAAAATAGGTTCCGGATTGTTTTGTAATCGATCGTATAAATAGTCGATAAATTTATGAGCCCGGGAAAATTTAAAATAGTTAGTACTTTCTTCGGTTATCATATATTTTCTATTCGCCTGTAGCTCATTTTCCAGTAGAATAATGCCAACTTCTTCAGCAGAGCAGGAATCCATAATGTGTTTTTTTAAGGTTTCGGAAATCTCCTCTTGCTCTAAATTACGATTTAAATCTCTCGTTGCATCATTTATATGCTGTAAATCCGTTATTAATTGAGTAGAAGATTGATAGAGCGTCGTTCGTTCCACAGCGCGTCCTATCATCTTGGATGTTTGATTAATAAATTCAATGTCTTCTTTCGTTAAATCAATGATACGAGGAATCCTTACTTCAATAACACCATAGACGCCTTGCCTACCTGTAAGAGGCGCGTAAAGCACGGTTATATTATCTTCCTGTAATCGATCAATTTGCAATTCACTATTCATAAATGCCTTAGTACCGGAAAATTCGTTATCGAGATATTCCATCGCATAAATTGGCATGCTCGTATCATCATATTCATGCGACATTAAAAAACGATATTCGAAATTTGGATAAAGTAACTTTATAGAATGATATACTCGTTTCAAGACATCAACGGTATCGTAAATAGAGTGTAAACTCGCTGACAGTTGAAACAATATTTGGTTTCTATCGCGAATAAATTGATTAAGGAAATGATTACACACATTCTCATAATGTTGATCTGTTATTTGTTGAATTTCATTTATAATTTTCTTAGAAAATTCGGGTTTGTTTTCATAAGCATAGAGAGCGTAGCCGTTCATATTTGATGCGGAAGTTAATTTCATAATGATATGGTAAGGATATTCTTTATCATCTACTAAAATAGGAGAATAGTTAATTAATACTCGTGCATCTGTAAATTGAAATTGTTGATGAAATTCATCTAAGTAGTCTTGCTTCGTACTTATGACTTCAGCTAGAATCGTATCATCGGGTTTAGGTGCCAGTCGATCTACTTGCTGTTGAGAAATAAATACCTTCGCACGTTCAGCTGCTAGCACACAGTTTACTTTGTTAAAGGATTGCTTCATAACCTCACCAATAGAATTATCGGTGCGCGTATATACGTTATGAAGGTCGAATAAAAGTATTTTTAATTGTAGTGCGATTTCTGATAATGCCATCGACTCGATCACCTACCTCACTTTTTGATTCTAACTTTATTATACTACAAATAGCCCTTTTTAACTAGTGAAAAATGTAAAAATTCCGTTAATCTTTCATCTAAATAAGTACATTTTACTATTTTCCTTGTAATGTCTGATCCTAAGAAAAAGATATTATAAAGAGACCCAATTATTTTTAATGGCTATTACAACTGCTTGGGTACGATCATTGACTTGCATTTTTTTAAACAAACTACTCACGTGATTTTTGACTGTTTTTTCGCTGATATTTAATGTTTCGGCAATTTTCCGATTACTTTGGCCATCAGTAAGTAATTGTAACACTTCACATTCGCGATTCGTATATAAATGTGTCGGACGACGAACCGTAGTTTCCTCTTCACCCATTGTCAGTTTACGATAGCCTTCAATCAAAGGACCTGTAATGACCGGATGGATATAAGACTGCCCTTCATGTACAGCCTTTATTGCAGTGATAAAGCTATAAATATCCATCTCTTTTAGTAAATAGCCATCTACACCTAGTAAAACAGCTTCTGTCACATAGTTTTCTTCACCTTCGGTCGACAAGACAATTACCTTGCTCCCTTCACTTCTTTCTAATATTCCTTCTTTTATTTCCTCTTTGTTCTCCATCAATATATTAATATCAATAAGTAGCACGTCAATCTGTTGCGAGTCAAGCAAGGCTGAAACAACTGAATAATTATCGCTACTAGCAACAATGTTGAATGAAGATTCTGATTGCAGTACCCGCTTCACACCCTCACGAAACAATTGTTGATGATCGATTAAAACAATATTTATCGTCTCTTCCATTTTTACTACCTCCATTTAACTTTTCTAATTCATCTTTGCCAATTACTGTCTAAGTTATTACCCTTACTTTTCTATCACTCTTTCCCCATGTACTACGAGCCGGTGACTATTTGAACGATAGGGGTGACATGTGATAAGGGAAGCCAAGTCTTCTCCTTCGCGAATACGCAAATTATCTGTTTCATGAGGTAAAATAACTTCGACATCCACTACTCGATAGGTCAACCTTCCTTCTAATGTATGAATATAAAACAAATCCGACTCTTGCAACCTATCTAAATTTCGAAACATAGCCTTCACTCCCATGCCACGGTGCCCTGCTAAAACAGTATGGGTACTGGAACCCCCGATAGGTAAGGATGACCCGTCTACTTGCCCGATTCCTTGCGACAACTCATTTTCGCTCGCACCTAGGTAAATGGGAATATCTAATTGTAACTTCGGTATTTCAATTGCAGCAAAATGATCGCCCTCCTTGATAATCTCTTTACAGCGTTCATAACGAACCTGCTCGTACTCTTCTGTAAAAGGATCTTGAAAGGAGCCTTCATTTGTATAAATCGATTCATTACACGCTTGGGCAGTTAATAACATTTCGCTAATATAATCATTTGATAAAGTATGTTTCTGCCTTTTAAATTGTTCCGCTTCGTCTTTTTGAATTTTACTATTAACATATTGGGCTACATGAGGATAAATTAAAATAACAAAACCGGTTAAAAACAAGCCTATGAACCATAATTTTCCCCTCATAAGTCCCACCCTTTCTCTGCTTGCCTCTGTTTCCATTGACGATACAAGAAAAGAATCGACAAGATAATGAGAATCGTTATTCCAGCAATAAACAACCAAAATTCTATGATTTGCGCTAAGTCTTTCGGCTTTGCCTTCATTGCTTTTTGAACATTAGGATCATATGGTACACGTTCACCTCGCACTAGCAAGCGATGTGTATTAATCATATAAGGTTCGCAAGTAATTAAAGTGACATAATCCTTATCTTCTTTCATTTCTAGCCAATTTGTTTCAGATGGTAAGACAACTTGAATATCTTCTATTTTGTAAGCTAAGGTTTCATCCAAGGTATGAATGTAAAACAGTTCATCTTTTTCTACTTTATCTAAATCTCTAAATAATTTTGAACTCGGTAAACCACGATGCCCTGTCAAGGCTGTATGTGTGCCTAAGCCACCTACAGGAAATGATGAATTTGACATATGACCAATACCTTGTGACAAAACCTCTTCACCAACTCCATGGTAAATTGGCAACTTTACGTCAATACTTGGAATTTCAATCGAACCCATCGTTTCGCCGATATCGAGTACGTTATAATAAGCTTTACTCTGATTAGCAATCATCGTTGGGTCATCAGTCATTTCAGCAAAAGGATCACTAATAGGCAACTCTGCCCCTATTAGAGAATCATTATATTCAATGGCCTTATTTCGTTCTTCCTTCTTCTTTTCTTCACTCATCTTAGCTAGTGCCTCATTATGCCTAGTAATTACTGTATAATGGTCTTTCGTACTGAGCCAATTTCCGATAATCGGGTAAAAAAAAATAAGTATTCCGATAAAAAACATAATTGGAACTACATATTTCCCAATGATAAAACGATTCATCTCCACCATTCCTTTACATTAATCTGTTCTGAATGGGAATCCATAAGGCAATCTATAAACTCGTAACTTTTTAAGATAAAGAAAGAGAGCGCGCAGCTCTCTTCCTAAACTACTGGTAGTTATTTATGCACTTGCTCCCTTACGACGACGTAAGAACATAACTGATGCGCCACCCATTAGGGATAAGCCAATAAAGGTAAAGAGCATCGTACCGATTCCACCTGTTGTAGGTAGCTCCCAACCAGATTTAAAGTTATCTACCGTAATAGTAACTTCAGATTGCTCACCTTCACCGATTGTGAAATCAATTGGCTTCGTTAACAGTCGATATTCGTTCGGAGCTTTTGTTTCTTTTAATTGATAATCACCATAATCAAGTTGGCTCGTATCAATATCGAATTCAACTATTCCGTTTGCATTAGAAGTACCTTTTGCAATGACAGCTCCTTTGTAGATTAAATCAAACTCTGCTCCAGCAAGTGTTTCTTTGCTCTTACCATCTTGCTTAATGACTGTTAGACTTCCAGCAGTTGGTGTAACGACAACTGGTTCTGTTTCTTTTTCTCCCTTTGTCCCGTGCTGGTTTTCATAGTCAATATAGGCCTTGTTATCAATTTCAACATTTGCTTCTGCCTCTTCTGAAACTTTCGCTTTGAATTTAAATTCTACTGTGCCAGGTCCGCTAAGTTCTGAAGGAGTCGCAGTCCATGTTAAAGTTTGCCCATCTTGATTAAATGTGAATCCGTTCGGCTGGGACACCACTTCAACAAATTCTAGATTTTCATGTAAGGTATCCGTTACTACAAAACTCTTATAATCTTTAATATCTCCTGGTAAATCAACGGAAATGGTATAGGTAACAACTTCTCCTCTATTTACCGCTGTTTCATCTACACTCTTTTTAACATCTGGTTTTTGATAGTTTTTGACGTCTACTTTTACTGTCTTGCCACTTTCTGTAATTGAAAAATCAACTTTTTGACTACCTAAGAGATAATCATCGAGTGTAGCAATCTCTTTAAAGTAGTAGTCGCCGTAGGCCAGTCCGTCAACGGTAAATTTTCCGTTTGCATCTGTGACGAACAATTCTTCTGCCACTACCGTTCCATCTGCATGATATAATTTAAATTGGACACCTGCTAAAGCTTGAGCTGAATCTCCATCCCTTTTTGTTAATTCAACCGCACCGCGGATTGTTTCGTTCTTCGGATAAATATGAACGTCGTAATTTAATGAAGAACCATCTTTACTTGTCATTGGAATATCAACATAGAATGTATCTGGATTTAAGTTGACATGAGCTGGTCCCTCAATTTCACCAACTGAATAACGACCGAGTGGTAAGTCTTTCGATACTTGACCATTTGCGTCTGTTGTCATCGTATACGTTTCTCCAGCTGTTACTTCAGTCCACTCATCTGTTGCAGGATTAAATGAATGAGTTTGTTTAACTTCGTACGTTACTCCTGCAAGTGGTTTCCCATTTGCTGATTGACCTGCTGAACCGTCTCCTTCAGCACCTACACTAGCACCCGGTTCTTGTTCAAATTTATGAATCGTTAAACTACCTGTTTCACGCTCTGTAGCCCCTGTCTCTGCTTCTGCCCCTGCAAATGCTGGTAAAATCAATGTGAACATCATTAGTGCGATTAGAAAATGATAAATTGAAAATTTTCTTTTCATGTAAAATTCCTCCTAATTTATATTAATTACACGTAACGCCTTCTTAATAAAAACCAAGCTGCCCCTGTGATTAGCATGAATCCAACACTATAAAATCCTAGAGAGCCCATACCGCCAGTGTCAGGGATTTGCCACCCTTTTTCACTATTTTCAATTATTTTCGTAATGAACAATTCATCTGCACTAACTTCTACATCGATTGTTTGTTTCAAGATTCGATATCCGGAAGGTGCTTTTGTTTCTTTCAATTGATAGCTTCCAATTGGCACATTTTCAAATACATATTCACCATTTGCAGAAGTCTCACCTTCAGAGACAAGATTGCCCTTATCATCTAATAATTGAAAGCTTGCACCACTTAATTTTTCTTCATGATTATCCGCATTAACTTTGACTACTTTAATAGAACCTTGTAACTTTTTATTTTCAATCCTTATGACGCTAGTTTCATTAGCCACTACTGATACATTAAGCTTTTGATCTGGCAAAATTTCATATCCATGTGGGGCCTTCACTTCTTCAACCGTATAATTTCCAATTGCTAGAGGTTTGGAAATTGCTTCCCCATTACTACCCGTGACAATTGTATTGACAACTTCACCAGTTTCATCTTTAATTACAAAGCTTGCATCAGCTAATGTAATAGTCGGATCGTCTGCATCAACCTTTATTATTTTAATGGTCCCTTTAGGTGGATATTTCACATACACCTTGTTAGAAGTAGTCGGTTTTCCATCTAGTAAAAGCGACGTTTCATTTGGTACTTTTCCGTCAATATATTGACCCATTTGCGTTTCTGTAACATCGTCTTTAAATTTCGCTTTAAAATAGACTCTAATTTTATTACCTGCTAAATAATTATAGGAGCCATTTTCTTTGCCTATATCAATCGTAAATCCACTTTGATTTGGTAAGAGATTTATCTGATGAGGGATAGATGGTATCGAATCGGATGTAATTGAAATATCCGCTTCCGTGCCGATAAGCTCTAAGACTGCTTCCAATTCATCCTTCAATTGAACTGTGTTATTATTAGCTATATCTCCATCAAACTGATACTCAAGCGCATACTTAAATGTATCGCTTTCATTTTCAAGTTCAATATTTTCCGTGTAAACATCCGACCCTTCAGCAGCTACCCCTTTTATCACTAGTAAGTTACATCGTTCCCTGTTTTTATTGCCTGTTAATGTAGCGTTTGGTATGTCAAGAGAGCCTTTAAATGTATTAGCTTCTTTATCATATTTAATGACACCATTTGAAACAGGAGTCGACGTGTCTTCATGTAGACTTGTTTCTTTTAATTTGTAAGTGATTTTGTTATCACCGGATGGAATATGAATTGTCGTTATTTTCACTGTCTTACCTGTTCTGCTGTAATCTACATCATTACCATTTAACTGCACGCTACCGTCAATTAACTCAAAACCATCTGCAATTTCAAATGACGCTTCAAAACCATCGTATTGGTTAATGGTAGTTTGTAAATTTTCCAATAAAGCTTGCATCACTGTATTAATATCCTGACTCGTACTGTAATAATTAGCCGAACTTGCTACATTTTTAACCATCGTTCGCGCTGCCGGACCAATCGTATCGTTATAAAAATTAGTCCCATAAGTAGTTCTTAAAGACGCTAAGTTTTCCCAATAGGCAGAGAACATTTTATACTTTGTCTTAATGCTACTTGCCACATCTTCTACTTGGCTAAAGGTTCCTTGGTACTTTTGATAACGTTCATTTAGTGTTGTTCCTGTTACGTGTACTCTTCCATCTAATCGTACGTTAGCTACTCCATCAGTAACGAGCACGAAAATCCGTTCCCGCTCCGCTAAATCTTCCCCTTGTGTAGCCGCCTCATATTGTTGTCTGGCATATTGCAGGCCACTGGCTGTAGGGGTACCTCCGTCAAATTTAATTTGATTAATGCCACTTATTAAGTTGTTTTTATTATTAGTTAAAGGTGCATGGGTGGTAGTAATTACTCCGCTACCATTATCAGTCGTTGTATATGATCCTCCCCTAGTTCTAATCGGATCATGATCCCATCCCTTATGTCCGCGGTAACTCGTCACCATCATTCGATCTTGACCTGGTGAAAAGTCCAACATATTAACAATCGATAGTAAACTGTTACGTGCATTACCTTCATTTCCGCTGTAAGAGCCACTCGCATCTTGGACGATAACAATGTCTACTGGACGCTTTACTTCAGGTATCGGTAGGAAAAATTCAACCTCACCCTCTACGACACGTAAACATATATTGGCGCTTGCCGCTTCTTTCATTTTATGTGTGGCTGTTGGCTCGCTGCCGCTATTCATCGTTTTCATATTTGAACGAGCTATAGGAAAAGTCATTTTTGCTTGTGGTGGAATGTTGTCATATTGTTCTAATGGTTCTACCTCTCCTATTGGGTCCGTCTCTTCACCTGCTGGCTTAGCTGGTGCTTCCTGCTTTACTTCTTCCTTAGCTTCTCTATCATCGCTTTCTTGCCTTTCCTTCCTTGACTCAGCTTTTTCTTCCTCTTTTTCAATTGTTACCTCTTCACTTACCGCTTCCTCTTTCGATTCATCTTCTTGTGCTAATTCAACTGTTGCCTCATCACGATATGTTTTTCCTTCAACATCCATTTCGGCATTCACAGTGAAGTTAGTTTGACCTTCCTTACTTATTTTTGTCGTTAAGCCAACTACATTTGAATTACCGTCTGCCTGAATTTCAATATCGTAACCATCTTGCTTTTTTTCAACAGCACTCTGCTGTTGAAAATCAATCGTATGATGTGCCTGACCAGAGTCGAATGTGACCTTTAAAGGAGCAAGTGACGCTTCTTCACTCGCTGCACGAACCACTATTTCCCACTCCAGCGTATTGGCGCTTACATGTTTACTTTTCACTTCAATATGTCCATGGCCTTCTTCATGAGCTGCTTGCGATATGCTAATGCCAGGGTTGATACTGAATAATTGCAAGATTAATAGTGTAATAGTAGCGAATGAAAGAACTTTTGCCTTATTCAAAAAAACTCCTCCCTTCATAATTTTACGAGCAGTGCCTTGGTTTTTGCTCTGTATATCAAGTGTAGGGAATTTTTCATTCATCCTTATTTCGATTTGGTAAATTAAAGTTTTGTTTTACGATATCTTTTAAACAAAATTGTTAACAGGTCGATTTTTAACTAGGACATTTTATTATCGAACTAAGAACTATGTATCAGATTTTTATTCTTTATATAAAAATGACCTCTTTTTAAAATTTCACTTATGATTTAGAACATTTTACTTTTGATTTAAGACATATTTGCTACAAAGCTAGTAACCATACGCTATTGCCCTTGTGCTAATGACTAAATAAATTATAATGAAAAATACATACATTACATTTTCTTACATATAAATAACAAGTATGTGTCATTTAGGCATAAAGGAGGGTTAAATTATGGAGAATAATTATGGAACTATAGAAGATGAGAGATGTGTGACTGATTCATCACTGCTTTATGATTTAAGTCAAACTTTTTACACTTATGAAGAAAAAATAGTGACACATTTGCAAAAAGGGGAATTGAAAGATATTGAATCTATTTTATTGGACTTCTGCTTAAAAACTCTCCAGCTGCCAGAAGAGCATAGTGTTTTTATAACCCGCTTATTTTTCAGCAGTTTAATTACGAATATTATTCGTAAGCAGAACAAAAGAGGAGTCCTACCTTCTAATGCACTTGCTCGTGGCTACGAATTAATTCGCGAGTTAGAACAGTGGAAATCTATTTCTGAATACATGCTGCATATCCCTAATTTTGTAGAAACACTTAAACACGACATTACTTTAGATCATTTACTTTTTAAGGGGGACCCTTTAATTGAAGAAGCACTAGCGATTATTTACCATAACTTGAGGAGTAAGGATTTGTCGGTAAATGCAGTAGCAAAAAAACTCGATGTTTCTACAACTCATCTATCCAATTTATTTAAAAAGCATCTTTCCATCACACCTTCTGACTATATTACCCAAGAAAAAATTAGTGCTATTATCCATGATTTAAAACACAGCTCCGATTCTTTGCATACTATCCGAAAACGATTTGGCTTCCAAAATCATAGTCATTTCATTCAATTTTTTAAAAAAAGCACTAATTTAACACCACTACAATATATTCAACAGCATGTGTATTAAACTTTTTTCAAAAATACTCATACAAAAGCGGGTGGATTTTTATAGTCCACCCGCTCTCCAATTGATAGCTTGCTTTATATTAAAAAATTCAGCTCATTATTCACTATTAAAGCAAATAAAAGGATTAATAAGCTTCTTTCCATTGACTTTAACTTTGTAAAATTATATACTATACTTTGTGTAAAATAATAAAGTAGCTTTCTTGTACTTATGTCTGGTCTCATTTTATTCCTCCTATTGTGAGGTGTATCGCGTAACTCTCGGCTGCTGGAGCGATGGTACATGAAAATAAAATGTTCAACATTTAGTACATACAGTCTTTATTTTATGCAAGATTATAATAAAGGAGGAAATGTCTCATGGCACGTTTTACAGGATCTTTATGGAAAAAGTCTCGCCGACTTGGCATTTCATTAACAGGAACAGGAAAAGAATTAGCAAAGCGACCATATCCACCAGGACAACACGGTGCGAACCAACGTCGTAAAATTTCAGAATATGGACTACAGCAACAAGAAAAACAAAAGTTACGTTATATGTACGGTGTAAACGAACGTCAATTCCGTAGCATGTTTGATGAAGCTGGAAGAATGACAGGAATTCACGGGGAAAACTTCATGGTTCTTTTAGAATCACGTTTAGATAACTTAGTTTATCGCCTCGGACTTGCGCGCACACGTCGCCAAGCACGTCAACTTGTTAACCACGGACATATTAC
>Ga0079226_10001501_pt1 | contig 17869 bp, 14 predicted proteins | sample Poulit2014_FD_76345 | JGI IMG/M metagenome (GOLD analysis project Ga0079226, IMG submission 76345) | Agricultural soil microbial communities from Georgia to study Nitrogen management - Poultry litter 2014 | ecosystem: Environmental > Terrestrial > Soil > Agricultural land | place: USA: Georgia...
GCGTTTGAGCCTGTTGCTGAGCTTCTTGGCGATGTGGCTCGTGGCCTTGTGGGCCTGAACGACGCTACGGGCGGGGCGATTGTGAAGCTCCTCGGAGTTTCCACCGCCGTGGCCCTTGTCACTAAGGGCGTTAAGAATCTCCGCATGGCGTATGTTGGCCTTGCTGCCCAGGAGGGCAAGCTTGGGGCTAATGGTGCGACGTTCGCGGCTACCACTATCCGTGGCTTCAAGTCCGCAACGGGCGCTGTGATGACCCATGCCAGGGCTATCCGGGACGCCAATAAGGCCTACGAAGGGTCATACTCCCGGAGGACCGTATACCTGGGGCAGCTCCAGGGGGCGCAACGGGAGTACATGCGCAGTGCCGCCAATGTCGCAAGGTTGGAGAAAAACCTTAATGCGGCTATGGCGGAGGGTAACCGGCTGACTGTGCTCGGCGCGCGAGGTGCCCTTGAGAAGTCGCGCAAACACCACGCTGTATTGGCAGGCCAGGTCGAGGACCTGCGGGGCAAGTATGCCGCTGCGGTGGCTGACTCCCAGGGGCGCACGAAGGCTCTCCAGAACATGGGCGCGGCTATGCGAGGCGGCCTCGCAAGGACGGGCAGCGCTCTACTGTCGCTCGTTGGCGGGCCAATGGGGCTCGCTATCGGAGCAATCACCACGCTGGGCCTCGGCGTTGCGGACTCCATGAAGCGCCTGAAGGGCTTCAATCAGGCGATGAAGGAGAATGAGAACCTCTCCAAGCGTGCCTTCAGGGACGCCTTTGCCGAGTTTGAGAAGGGCGCGTCCAAGATCGACGCCGCCACCAAGTCTCTCCAGGCATACCGCGAGAACCTCCAAAAGCTGGAGGACAACGGGTATAACTGGCTCGATAAGCTGGGCTCTAAAGCTACGGGGTTTAAGGACGAGCGAGAGGAAATCGCGCAGGCCGCTAAGAGCGCCCGCGAAGCCATCGAAGCAACCGGACTGACGGACGAGGAGATCGGCAAGAAGATCTCCGGCTCCCGCGCCGAGTACGAGAAGTTCAAGCAGTCCCTCGCCGACAACGGCGACACCGGCATGGCAGCCGAGGCTATGGACGAACTGCGAGGCAACATTGAACGAGCCGAGCAAGCCTTCCGCAACATGCCAGATGGTGTCGCCTCCGCCCGAGCAGCCCTTGAGAAGATCAAGGGAAGCGCGAGGGCTGCGGCGGACGACGTTGCCGATCTCCACATGGCACTCCTTGAGCTGAACGGCATCAATATTGACGGCGAGAAGATCGTCGGCAAGATGATGTCCGAGATCAACAACGCGAAGGCCCAGATGGGCCAGTTCGCCGGGGCGAAGTTCGACGCCGAAAAGGGCTTCAGCGCCTTCGACGGTAGCGGCTCCGCAGCCGCCAGCGAGTTCCTCATCTCGGCGGGCGACAACATGGTACGACTGGCCCATGCGGGCGAGGACTACCGCCGCGCACTGTCGGAGATCGAGCCTGTCCTCCAGGGCATCGCGAAGGCCTCTGGCACGGACGTGGAACTCATCAAGGAGAAGTACCGACTAACCGAGCGCCTCATTGGACTCACGGCAGGCTTCTCCAACCTTAAGGGGATGGAGGAGCTTTCCCTCATTCTCGCGGAGATCGACAACGCGCCGGACTCTAAGGACATCCGCATTGATGTCAAGGACCAGGCTGCGGTTGACGCCCTTAGGGAAATGGGCGGCAAGGTCGAGAACTGGAATAAGGACGAGGGTACAGCCACGCTCTCCTTTGAGAGTGCCGAGGCGATGGCGAAAGCCAATGAGGCGTTCACCGAACTGGGCATGTTCATGGCGCGCAACCCGGAAGCCCGCCTGAACCTGAACACCGACGCGTTCGACCAGAAGCACTACGACGCGCTTTACAAGCTCGGCATCATTGACGCGGCCACCCCGGAGGCGGCTGCGGACATTGACTTGACCCAGCTTGACGCCAAGCAGCTCGTCGCACTCACCACCCTGGCGAAGATTGACGGCGAGAAGCCTACTCCGAAGATCAGCGCGGACGCCACGCGCCTCATGGCCGAGGCGAAAACCGCAGACGACCGGCTCAATGCGATTCGGGGCAAGACTGTCCCGATTGACGCCGATGCTGGGCCTTTCAATAAGGTCATAGAGGGCGTTAAGAGCGCGTTGGCCTCCCTGGCTAAGGCGACGGTAAACGTTGGCCTCTCTCTCACCGGCAAGCAGCCCGGCGGGGGCGAGGAGGGCCATGCTTCCGGTGGTCGTCTCCCCGGCTACGCTAGTGGCGGTCGCCACACTGGGTACCGTCTCCCCCTCGTAGGCCCCGGCACCAACGAGGTCGATGGGTTCACCGGCCTCGACGAGTACGGTAACCCTATCGCCCGCGTTGACGCCGGTGAGTGGATTATCAACGCCCGCTCCTCCGAGGATTACGACCGCGAGCTGGCGGAGATCAACGCCGGCACATTCCCGAAGCTCCCCGGCTACGCAGCCGGAGGTAAGCCGGGAGGCAAGCCCGCACCCGAGAAAATCGGTGGGGATATTGGCGCAGCGTTCAGCGCAATCATGCCGAACCTCGGCGGAGACGCCTTCGCCCCACTCCTCGACGCCTGGGGCACAACCCAAGCGGACCTCCAAGTGGAATGGGCGAACTTCCAGGACATCGCAGCCTCCACGTGGAAGAGCGTCGCCGACGACACCTCCGCCCAGTGGCAAGGTATCGGCGATAACATGGAGGGCATCTGGGATACGACGAGCAGCGCTCTCACGAGCGGGTTCGCCGAGTTCCAGGCGTTCTCGGACAGCACCTGGGGTTCCCTGTCTAATGTGATGGGGAAAACCTACCAGGGCGCGTCCACTACTCTCCAGTCGATCACGTCCGGCCAGATTTTCCCCATGCTCACCAACCTTCAGGGCATGGTTGGGCAGACCGAGCAGTCGTTCGCCACCGGGGCCACGGGTATCGGCAACCAGTGGGCGCGCACCCGCGAGGGTGTTGCCGCCCCTATCCGGTACGCGATCAGTAGCGTGTTCAACGAGGGGCTCGTTGGCATGTGGAACTCCGCGCACGAGCTTCTCGACACGCCGCTTATGCAGCGTTACCCGCTGAAGTTCGCGGACGGTGGTGTCCTGCCGGGCTACACCCCTGGCCGGGATGTGCATGATTTCTACTCGCCTACGGGTGGCCGTCTCGCACTGTCTGGTGGCGAGGCGATTATGCGCCCTGAGTGGACGCGGGCTGTTGGTGGCCCCGCCGCCGTGGAGCGGATGAACCGGGCAGCGCGCAGTGGCAAGCTCAGGCTGGGCGACGAGGAGCGCAAGGGGCTGCGTCAAGCCCACGCACGCGGAGGGGTTATCAGCCTCCCATCGCAGGCATTTGCGAACGGCGGGGTGGTGGGCGCGATGATTAACATCGTTCGCAAGAAGTACCCACAGATGGTCATGACCTCTGGTTATCGCAATTCGAACGATAATCACGGGCGTGGCCTGGCAGCCGACTTCGCATGGCCGGGCGCGTTCGGCCCCCACCCTGCGCAGCTGGCTCTCGCCAACGATATCGCGACGACCTACCCGAACTCGATGGAGCTGATCTACGGCCCGGGATTCTCCCGCCAGATCAAGAATGGCCAGATCGTCGGAGACGGCGGAGGCAGCTTCGGTTTCTATGCCGGGGCCGGTGACCACTCGAACCACGTTCACTGGGCGATGGATACGCCTCCCACCATGGCTTTTGGTGGCGGGGTGTTTGAGGGCGGTTCTGACGGCTCCGGCGGCGGAGGCTCCTTCGTCTCCATTGCGTCCCTCCTCTCCGGGGCAATGTCCCCAAGCGAGAAGAAGTTGAAGAACATTCTCGAAGCGTGGGGCAACAAGCCGGGGCACATTAACCTTGTGCCTCCCCGTGTTGGTGACAAGATGGGTTCGGCTATCAAAAAGACGCTGAAGGCTAAGGCCGACGCTATGGACGCTGTGTCCGGTGCCGCGGCTGGTGTTGACGTGTCCGGCATTTCCGGCCCGACCCAGAATGTTGTGCGGGAGGTGTTCGCCCGCCACGGGTGGACTGGACAGCAGTGGGAGGATGCGGCGTGGATTATCGGCAAGGAATCCGGCTGGAACCCCACGGCGGTTAACCCGTCGTCCGGGGCCTACGGCCTGTTCCAGTTCAATCCGTCGTCCGGTACGCAGCAGCAGTACCTCCCAGACCGCAGCCCAGACCCAGCCCGCCAGGCCGACGCTGGTGCGCGGTACATTAAGGACCGCTACGGCAATCCGAGTAACGCTCGCCGCTTCTGGGAGGCAAACGGGTGGTACGCTAAGGGTGGCGTCCTGCCTGGCTACACGCCGGGTAGGGACATTCACCGCATCCCGTCGTACATGTTCTCCGGCGGCGAAGCGATTATGCGCCCCGAGTGGACGCGGTTCGTCGGTGGGCCGAAGGTCGTCGATCAGATGAACCACCTGGCCCGCACCGGACGCCTGAAGGAACGCCCACCTCGCCGCGATGAGAACGGCAACGAGGTGAAGGACAAGGCGATCTTCTCCATCGCCCAGTGGGAGGCACTGGCCCGGTCCATTGAGAGGAAGTCCCGCCGCAGGGATTGGAACGGCGTCGCGGACGACCTCATCATCGCCTCCGAGGTGATTGAGGAGGGCATCGCCGCAGTCGATTGGGGTAAGGTCGGTAACGAGGTTATCGACAAGACCTCCAAGGCGTTCCGTGATGGGCATATGTCCGACATTGGCGGCGTCCTTGGGGTTAACCCGCTCGACATCCCGCTCGTGAAGGCCACTACGGGGTACAACGAGGCTCGCGCTAAGCAGGCCGAGGAGCACCGTAAGGAGCTGGAGCAGCTCAAGGGTAAGCTGGATAGCGCTAATGAGCGCGAAGACAAGCGCCTTGAGCGGGAGCAGGACAAGGCGGACCAGGAGAAGGAGCGGGAGCGGGATAAGGCCGAGCGTGAGCGCTTCAAGCGCGAGCGTGAGCGGATGAACGCCTACATTAAGGACAACAATGTCTCCAAGGAGGAGGCGTCCGCAATGCGTAAGGCGCTCGCCGATAAGGAGAAGGCAGCCACCGAGGCCCGCAAGGCCCGCAACGACGCCCGCCAGGAGGAACGGGACGCGGAGCGGAAGAAGAATGAGGCGGAGAAGCTCGCGAAGGAGAACCGCGAACGTAAGCAGCTTGAGGCCGAGTATAAGGCGAAGCTCGCTGTCGTCAAGGGCGGAAACGCGGCGGTTGGCCGCACTGTCAAGCACCCGAATAGTCCTCGGGCTATTCAGATCAGGCAGGCGGTGCTCGCCTTCGGGCAGACCGCCGACGGTATCGCGGGTGCTGTGCCGACCGATTTGGCCGGCAAGTTCTCCAAGGGCCGGTTGCGCTTCGCCCAGGGCGGCTTCGTCCCGGGCAAGGGCGGACCTACCCAGGACAACATTCACGCCATGTTGTCCGCCGGCGAGTTCATTGTTCGTCATGCTTCGGCGCAGGCCGCGCCTGGGCTGATGCACGCGATCAACGCTTCTCCGGCTATCGCGGCTGGGGTGCAGCAGGTTGTTGCTGGCGTCGCGAACGGCGTGACTGGTTCCCAGGGGTCGAATACGACCTACGAGTACCATATCCACGCTTCCAATGTGGATGAGGGGATGCGTCGTGCGGAGATGCACGCGCGACAGAAGGCGGCTAGTGTCCGAATTGGGCGCTAGCCCCTTCTGGGGGTGGACTTCGGCGGGGTTATTGTATTATCTTTACTTTAGACTTTTTTGTATGTTAAGGAGCGCCGCGTGCAGCCTTTCGTGAACACTGGAGAGCCGGCGACCATCGAGGTCATCGGGGTCGATGGTTCGAGCTGGACGGTTTCCGGCGCGAACCAGGGGTACGAGGGCGTCGTCCTTGACGCCGGCCCTCAGGGGCTGGCGGAAGCCCCACGTAACGGGATTTGGCAGCAGTCCGCGTTCCAGGAAGGCTCCACTTTCCTCGGGGTGACGGTGGAACCTATCGACCTGGTTCTCGGTTTCCAGGTTTGGGGAGACGAGGAGAACTGGCAGGACGTCTCCAGCCGTTTCCGCAAGGCGTTCGACTACACGAAGCAGGCCACTCTCCAGGTGTCCACGGAGTCCGGCACCCGCTCCCTGAAGGTGCAGCTCCTTGAGGCCCCGCAGCGCGACCAGGAGAAAGACCCGAGGCTCCTCCATTACTCCCTTGAGGTGTATACTTTCCGTGCGGCGTGGCCGTACTGGGAGTCGGAAGACGAGTACGTTACCCACAGTTTCTCCACAAGCTCCCTGCGTAGCGCCCCTGAACGGGGAAGCTCGGAGTTCAACGCCCTCCCCAGCCACGTGAAGGGGACGCTAAACCTGAACAAGTCCGCGACACACTACTACGCGGGTAGCTTGACTGTGGAGAATCCGTGCGACACCCCACTGTGGCCGGAGTGGGCGCTCACCTCCCCCGGCAGCTGGGGCATTTCCGATAGTTCCTACATGGACGATGACATGGCGAACAGGTTCATCGTTACCCCCACTTTGTCTGCGGGCATTTCGATTGACACGTACCCCCGCAACGAGCCTTACGTTGCCACCGACGGCTCCAATATTGCGGGACAGTTCGGCGGCCTGCTTTTCCTCAATCCTATCCCCCCGCACACGGAGCAGATGGAGGTGCCGTTCGTTTACGCTGGTTCGTCCGGCGGTGAGATCACGTTACGTATGCGGCGTTGGTGGAACGGCCCGTGGGGCGGAGAGTAGGAGCATCGAGTGTTTAACCCAGATCAGATTAAGTCTGCCGCGAGCCGGGAGATTTTCGAGAAAGCTCACAAGGCCCGGCAGTCACGCATCGCTAAGCGCCGGCGCAAGCCTGTCATTCAGCTGGCGGACGGCGATTGGAACAGTAAGTTCCGTATCGACCCGTTCGTTATCGACGCGGAGTTCGTGTGGCGCCTTAACGACACGGGCAGCTGCACGATCACCCTCCCGGCGGGCGGGGATAAGGCTGTTGAGAACGTGACGGGGTGGCTGTTTGACCCGTGGGGCAGGCCGAAGGCTAAGAATGTTCACATCCGTGCCGATAAGGACGGTGCCCGGTGGACGGGCAGGCTGAACTCCTTGCGGCTCACTAAGGCGGAGGATGGGCAGCGCACGGTCATCATCGAGGGGCTGTGTGACTTCGAGGAGCTGCGCCGCATTTTCGTGTGGCCTAACCCCTTCCTCCCCGCTGCGGTTCAGTTCCCGAAGGCGTGGACTATGCTTGCACCAGCCGCCTGGAACCTCAAGATCGCACTGTTCGTCAACCTCATGCGGCTCCACACGTCACTGTGGACTCTGCCGGACGACCCACTAGACCCAAAATCCTGGGTAGGGGGCATGAAGCAGTCGAACTGGCCTATCGTCGTGAAGCCTGGCCCCCTGCTCAAGGATAGGACACCAACCCAGCTGATCTCGTCCCGCATGTCCACATGGGCTGAAGTTGCGGAGCCTATTCTGGCTGACTGCCAGCTCATGGTTGAGCTGCGCAGGTGGTTCCCCGGCGACCCGGAGCCGTGGCCCGGCGCTGAGCTGGGGGCGGGCACCCTCGTTGTCGATATTGTGGATAAGTCCTCGTGGTGGGATGCTCGCGGCACGTCGTTCTTCGGCGACCTGTGGCGCGGGTTCGTTCGCACGGTGCAGACGCTGACTGGTAACCAGATCGACACGAAGAGCACTGTGATTGACGCCCCGGAGATCGCACCGGAGTACCGGAGGCCTAACCTCCTGGGCACAATCCCGTCGGCCCCCTACGTGATGTACCGGGACGACGCCATCACGGGTGTCGAGTCTTCGGACTTCACGTGGGAGCCATCCACGGCGGTGCAGGTGGTTGCCGGAGGCCAGTCAATGCCTGGCATTAACGAGGGCTTGTCCGCCGCTATCCAGGGTATCGGCAACTCCCTGGGCAACTTCATTTTCTTCCCCACCGCCGGCACAATCGCCGACACACTCCTCGCCCCCCTGTACTCCGATGTTATCGGGGCGTGGGCGCAACACAAATCGGTGACGCGCACCCAGGAGGCCGGCAAGTTCAGGTACCAGGAGATTTTCGCCGAAGGTTCCAACACGGCACTAACTCTCTCGTCCCTCGTCGCAATCCGCAAGGCATTCTGGGATACCAGGGAGAGGTTCAGCCACCAAATCAAGGTCGGGGATGGCGCCCCGTGGTATATTGGAGACCAGGGAGAAGGCCACTTCTGGCTGGGAGACCGTATCGGCTCGACCGTTTCTGGCATCCCTGGGGGGAGAGCGATTGTTGAACAAGTCACCGAAGTATCCCTCAACATCGCGCGCGACAGCTTCGGATGGGACATCACCTGCGGAGACTTCGCCGCAACCCAATCAAGCCTCGACACAATCCTTTCAAACATCCGTCGCGTCTCTACCGCGATGAAGCAGGTAGGAGTTTGGTAGATGATTCCACTACAGCAGGACTGCCCCGCCGACGAGCCGAACAAGTTCGCCCTATGGGCGTTCGTCGCGCTCCCTATGGCCTCGGACGCCGCCCCCCTAGTCGCCCCTCCCCAAGTGATGGAGAAGTGGAGCAAACACATGTGGGAATGCGGCTTCCGCCACCACCCGGAACTACAAGAGATCAAATACCAGCCCCCAACCCAGAACCATAACTGGCTATCCGGCACCGGGGGCCGCTGGGTTGACATCGACGAGAAGATGCCCCCGGAGGTCACCGCCCCAAGCCTTGACCATCTCACAAAGGAGGAGAAGTCCATCGTACTCCAGCGCCTCCTTGAGGAGATTGGGGATACTTTGGCCGACCAGAACTACGCAGGGGTGGTGAACGATGGTTAACCTCGCGGGCACATCGGACGCCGGCAAGCACGCTATCCCCCCTGGTGAGATCAAAACGCTTCAGTCGATGACGGAGGCGGATGTCCGTGAGACTATCGCTAACCCGTCGAAGCGCGCCTGGCTGGAGGCGCGAGGGGATGCCGATAAGATGTTCGGCGAGTTAGGGTCGGCGTTCGTCCGTGGGTTGAAGTTGGGGGGCGGGGGCGCTATCGACGGGCCGGTTACGCGCCGCATTAAGGCCCTGTTTGACGCCGGCGTTGAAGTGCGCGACGGACAGGATGAGCTGACACACCGCGCCGATTTGCTGTCCCCCCTGCTGGACTACTGCTCGGCGTCCACCCCGCCGGGTAGTGATAACGCACTGGTGGGGACGGGCAGAATGCCCTTTACGTACCAGATCGGACCGAGCCGGGGGGCGACCCTGGACGGCGGGCGCATCCGCCTGGAAGATCAGGGGCTGTGGGATTTGCGGGCGATGGTGACCGCGTCCTGGATCGCCGTGGCGGGCGGTAACCTTCGCGCCTACCTACGAGTCCTACGCCCCGACGGGACGATCTTCTCCGAGCAGGGGTTTTATGCCTCCACCACGTCGTCACATACCATGACTCTCGTGTCGTCGGTGGTGGTGCCGGAGCCGGGGTACTACGTGGACGTGTGGGCGGTCGCCGCCCCTACCCGTGGCTGGTGGACTGGCCCGCAGTGGACGCGCCTGTCGGTGCAGCATATCTCCAGGGATGTGACTGGGGGCACCGGCGGCGAGGAGTCCTCCGAGGGCGGCGACGGCGCTGGCGGAGTTTTCGGATAAAGGATAAAGCATGGTTAACGTAACTATTGACTTGAAGGACACTTCAGGGTACGCGCCCGCCCTAGGTGACCGTGTGATCTTCGAGGCTAAGCGCCTCGCGGGTTCAGATACAACACCTGGGCGCGTCATCACAACCGCCCCCGTCGAGGTGCCTCTGCGCAATGGGGTGGGCGAGGTTGACCTTGAGCCGGGCACGACGGTGATGCGGGTTAAGGCCCGCAACTATCGAGACGCCCGCGCTATTGAGTTCGACGTCCCCTCTGTGAGTCGCAGTATGACCCTCCGCGAACTGCTGGAGGATGCGTTCGTGTACTCTCCTCCGGTTATTCAGGAGGCGCAGCTTTATAAGGTGCAGGCCCGGGAGGCGGCGGAGCGCGCGGAGGCTGCTGCTGCTGTGGTGGGGTCTGCGCAGCGCGTTGGGGAGTGGGCTGACGCTTCGGAGGCGGCTTCTAAGGCATCGGAAGCATTTGCTAAGGCGGCTAAGGAGTCGAGCGAGGCATCCGCCGCGTCGGCTGCGGCTTCTGCTGGCAGTGCGGTCGAGGCTGGGGAGTCCGCTTCTTCTGCTTCGGCGTTTGCTGGCACGGCGGGGACTCACGAGAGGCGGGCGGGGTCTCATGCCAATGAGGCGGGGTCTCATGCTAGTGCTGCTGGTGAGTCCGCTAAGGCTGCTGCGGCTAGCGCTGGCGCTGCCGAGGGTAGTGCTGGGGACGCTAAGCGGGAGGCTGATAGGGCCACGAGCCAGGCGGAGGCCGCCGAGGTGTCCGCTGGGGAGGCCAAGGCTAATGCCGACCGCGCGGAGGGTGTGGTGGATTCCGTGTCGGAGTCTGCCGCAGCTGCTTTGGGGTCTGCCGGGGAGGCCGCTGGCTCTGCCGGGGCTGCCGCTGGTAGTGCGTCGGAGGCCGCCGTGTCGGCTGGTGAGTCTGCGGATAGTGCTGCTGTGGCCACGGAGCGGGCGGGGGCCGCTGAAGCTTCTGCCACGTCGGCTGCCGGTAGTGCCGAGTCGGCGGGGGAGTCTGCTGGCCGTGCGGAGTCTAGCGCTGCTGGGGCTGCTGCGAGTGAGTCGGCGGCGGAGGCTTCTGCTACGTCTGCTGGGCGTAGCGCGACGGAGGCGAGCACTCATGCCGACCGCGCGGAGTCCGTGGTGGATTCCGTATCGTGGGATGATGACCGTCTCACTGTGGCGGGCAAGACCTCCCCCTCGCTGCGTGGCCCGAAGGGCGATAGGGGCGAGCAGGGCGAGTCTGGCGCTTCCACGTGGGACACTGTCAGCGGGAAGCCTGAGGCGTACCCGCCGGAGGCTCACGAGCACACGATGTCCGACATCACCGACCTGCCGTCGGAGTACCCACCGGAGCCTCATACGCACGATGTGGGCAGCATTGATGGCCTGGCTGACGATCTGGCGGAGGTGCGGGCAGTGGCGGAGACCCGCGCCGTGGTGAAGCAGGTCACCAGCCCACCCGATAGTCCCGAGCCTGGCGTGCTGTACGTCATCCCGGAGTGATCGCCATGACTGTATATTTTGGCGACAAGAAGATTAAGGAAATGTACTGGGGTGGCCTGAAAATCCGGGAGGCATGGTACGAGGGGCAGCGGGTGTTTTCGGGCAGGCCGGTAGAGGTCATGCCAGCCGTGTCCGGCTCGTATGGCGCGCGGGATTGGCTGCGCGCGAAGCTCACCGAGTACGGGGAGGACTACCGGACGGTCGCCGAAATCCCGTTCGAGATTGACTCCCGCCAGGCGACGGGCATGTACGGCATGTTCCGTGGCTGCTCGTCGCTAATCGAGGCACCTCCGATGGACACTAGCAATGTGACGACCATGCGCGAGATGTTCCAGAGCTGCTCGTCGCTAATCGAGGCACCTCCGATGGACACTAGCAATGTGACGAACATGTACCAAATGTTCCGTGGCTGCTCGTCGCTAACCGCTGTGCCTGACATGAATACCCACAATGTGACGGACATGATGTACATGTTCCAGAGCTGCTCGTCGCTGACTGATGGGAATGTGCGCCTCATCGGCAAGAACTCCAGCGTTAGAACAGGCCTTATGACCTCCGGCTCCGGCCTAACCCGCAATCCTTTCTATGACAGCAGCGGACGACCGATCTAACCCACCAGAAAAGAGGATTAAATGACAGATCTACAAGACCAGATCAAGGAACTCAGCGACGCGGATTTCCGCGATCTGAAGCTCTGGCTCATCACCGAAGAGGACGCGCGTCGGAAGGCGGAGCCTGCTATCCGCCGGGGGCAGCAGGAGATCATCACCGGGCTACAGGCCGACGGGAAGCTACCGAAGCCTGAATATACGGACGCTGGCAGCGTGGAGGACGTGGACGCGGTACCAGAGTGGGAAAACCCAGGTACCGACAAGGTGAAGATGTACCCACAGGGCGCGGTCGTCCGCCACAATGACCGCGTGTGGGAGTCCCGCACCGACCTCAACCACTGGGAGCCAGGCGGGGCAGGCGTTTACGACACTGTGTGGCGCGACATCACCCCACCACCCGTCAACGACGAGACCGGGGAGGTGCTACCACAGCCATACGAGGACAGCCGCCAATACCAGGCCGGTGAGGTGGTGGACTACCAGGGCACCCTGTACGAGTGCCAGCAGGATCACTACGCAGCACCGGGGTGGACACCGGAGAGCGCGCACGCGATGTGGCAGAAGCTCGAAGACCCACAGTAAGGCACGCAACCGCGCACCAAAATCAGGCCCCACAAGGCAAATAAGCTCTGGCCCCCAGCCTCCACACTGGGGGCTATCTTCATGCGCGGAGAAAGGAGCGCATGGACGCTCAAACACTAGCCCAAGCAATGGGGCACACGCCTGGCGTGAACTACACCGCCATGCTCCCCCACATCGAAAACGCCATGCGGGCAGCGAACTGTATCAACCCCCTACGAGCAGCCCACTTCCTGGGCCAAATCGGCCACGAGTCCGCAGGCCTGCGCTACATGGAGGAAATCGCCAGCGGGGCTGCTTACGAGGGGCGGGCAGACCTCGGCAACACACAACCCGGAGACGGAAGACGCTTCAAGGGTCGCGGCCCCATTCAGCTAACCGGGCGCGCCAACTACCGGGCATTCACCCGCTGGGCGCGCGGGGCGGGGCACACGAGCCACGACTTCGAGGCCAACCCCCACCTCCTCTCTCAACCGAAGTGGGGATTCCTCGCGGCCTCCTACTACTGGACAGTCGCCCGCCCGAACCTTAACGCCCAAGCCGACCGCGACGACCTCGAAGCCGTCACCCGCTCAATCAACGGAGGACTCAACGGCCTCGCCGACCGCAGGCAGCGACTCAACCGCTGCAAGCAGCTCGGCACACGAATCCTCCCAACCCCCAGAAAGGAGCAACCAGTGGTCGAAAAAACACTCCCCTACAGCCGCCAATGGGTAGCCCAAAACACCCCCTACTACTGCGGCCCTGCGAGCGTACAGACCATTGTCCTATCCAAGACGCAGAAGCTCGTACCCGAGGCCACCCTCGCAGCCGAGCTTCGCACCACAACCAACGGCACGGACTGGATTGGCCAGTTCCCCGCCGTACTGAACAGGTACATCAAGGGCGCGAACTACCGGCACGTCGAAATGCCGAACGACCCCCCGAACACGGCACAGAAAAACACTCTGTGGGCAAACCTTGTCAACAGTATCGACGGGGGGCACGGAGTGGTGGCGAACATCGTCGCACCCCCGAGCAATTACCCCCGCCCCTCGTACAAGTCGGGCACGAAACTAGCGTACCGGGGCGGCACGGTGTACCACTACGTCGCCGTGATGGGCTACGCCGCCGATTCCCGTGGCGTGAAGCATGTGTGGATTGCGGACAGTGGGTTCTCCCCCTACGGCAGCTGGATCACCTTTGACCAGCTCGCGAGCCTCATCCCACCGAAGGGGTACGCATACGCCACCGCGAAGCCGCCAGCGAAGCCAGCGCCTACCCCGCCCCCAGTCAGTAAGGAAGATGCAGAAGTAGTCCCCATGTCAGACAGCAAGAAGCTCGACACAATCATCTCCCAGCTATCCCGCATTGAGGAGCACGCTGCCAACGCATCTAAGCGCAGCGCGCTTGTCCTTGACCAGCTGGCCGGCCCGGAGAAGGACTCCAAGGGCTGGAAGTACACCGGCTGGGCGGACTTCGGCGGGCAGCCGGTCGTCCATCAGGTCTACGAGACCCTCCAGGCAACCGAAAAGATCATCGACATCCTCAACAAGGAGGCTAAGTAAATGGATAAGTCTAACTGGAAATTCAGCGAGGCGTGGTACATCCGCCGAGGGGGTTACGCCGTGCTGGCTGTGGTTCTTCTGCTCCTCGTTGGCTTCGGGGTAATCTCGTCCGACACGATGGACCAGCTTCTCGAAAAGGCGGATATGCTTCTCGGCCTGCTTTTCGCGTCCGGTGCCCTAGGGTTCGCTAGTTCTAAGACGAACGCCGGCTCGGACTCTACTGTGACCGCGCAGGATGTTGCGGCAGCAGCGGAATCTTCCTCGGCTGGGGCTTCCGATTACACTATCCGGGCAACCGTGGCCGAGGTGCTTGACCAGGTTAACTCCTACGGTAAGCACGCCGAGAAGGCTCGCAACAGCTTCGGCGACTACCTGAAGGAAGCGCGGGGGGAATAATGCCCAGGCTTATCCCCGTAAGCGCTGATAGGAATCGGTGGGAGCCGGGCTTGCAGCGGGACTTAAGTCTCGCGGTGATGTACCTGCTCTCCCTTGAGCCTCTTATTAGGGGGATTGACTACATCACGGGGGACAGGGGCTCGGTTAGCAGCGCGCTCCGCCCGGTGGAGGAGGCGATGCCGCTGTGGGCCTGGGGGACGGTCTTCATCGTAGCCTCCGCGTTGTTCCTTGTCGGCGTTGCCCGACGCAAGCATAACTTCATAATCGCTGGAAGTATCCTTACCGTTGCAACCTACGGGGCGTTCGCTGTTGGGGTGATGTTTGAGATCACTAGCGAGGGGTGGCCGTGGGACGGGTATAGGCGTGTTGTGATGTACATCGTGTGGGCTGCGGTCTACGGAGTGTTCGCGTGGAGCGTGTACCTGAAGCGGTTGGCCTGTGACGCCAGCGAGCACATCGAGGGGCTTAGCGACGAGAGAATTGAGGTGATCTAATGCAGGTCTCACCCCCTGAAACCCTAACCGACTGGGGTGTCTTTGGTACGTTCCTCCTCCTTGTGCTGGGGCCTGCTGCGATCTTCTCGAAGGAGGGGGCGAGCCGCTTCTGGCTGCTCGGGAGGTTCCGTGACTATGTGAAGAACCGGAAGATCAGGGAGATTCAGGAGGCGTCCCGGCTCGCCGACATCGCTATCGACGCGCACCGTCGGGATAGGGAACTGTGGCGGGAGCAGCTGCTCGACGCCCTGAAGGAGCGGAACCATGAGGCGGAGCAGTCGCAGCGGTACTGGGGGTACATCGTTTTCGTTGCGGCGTGGGATAGGCAGCTGCGCATCGACGCCGCCCGGTACGGTTGGGAGCCTCCACCGGGAGAGCTGCAAGGGTTTGAGGAGTGGTTGGAGAAGCATTGGGGGAAAGGTGATTAGGTTAGCCCCGCTGGAGCTGTGCGCTCTGGCGGGGCGCTTTTTTTGTGCCGTTTTCCGCACTCATCGACCAGGCCGGCAAGCTACACCCACTTCAACCCGTCAACAATGACACAAAACGCCGCCAAAAACATGCAACTACCTGCGGATTTGACACTCTCATTACCAACACGCATAATGGTGTCAACGCAAACAGCAAACGCTCAAAGCGCAACGGCCACCCCCGCCCAAACGGGCACAACGGGTGGGCGCAGCTGTAAGCAGACGATATTTGAAAACTAAAAAGCGAAGACACTGCACGCCCCTCCCCTGGCAAGGGAGGGACACCCGGCCAGCCAACAACCGGCCCCGGAGACAACCCCCACCGACCTTCGGGGAGGAACAGCGTGCAAAGACAGGGAAACCTGTAGCAAGACAACGACCATAGCGCCCCAGGCACAGCGGGGCGCACAGAAACAGAAGGAAACTAACCAACCATGACCAACAACACCCCCGTAGCTCCGGCCTGCATCACCGCAGCGCCCCTAGCAGACGGGAGCACCAACCATGCCTAGTATCGACATCGAAGACCTCGGATACACCTGCTCTGTCCCCGAGGCCGCCGAAATCCTCGGCGTAAGCGCAAACACCGCCCGCAACCTCATTAATCGAGGCGAGTTCCCCATCAAGTGCCTCCAGATCGGAGGCTCCCGCCGAGTAGTCACCGCCTCCCTTAAGGAGCACCTCGGAATCGGGGTAAACAATGCCTAAAGTCGTCATCGACGACGCCCCCAGGCCAGGAACAGCAGAACACAGGAGACTTATTACCGCCTCCAAGGTGCCTGCCATCCTCGGACTAAGCCCCTGGCAGTCACAGTACGCCCTATGGCACGAGATGGCCGGCAACGTCCCCCCGGAGGAAGTCACCCCCCGCCGACAAGCCATGTTCGACTGGGGGCACAGCGCCGAGCTAGCCATCGCGGACTGGGACCTCAAGCAAAACCCAGGATGCAAGATCAGCGACGGCGAAGTCGCCTACACCGACACCGACCTACCCTTCCCCCACCTCGTCACCCTCGATAGGGTAATGTGGCAGGAAGATAACCCGGACAACAAGTCGGTCCGCGAGTACAAAACCGCCAACTCCATCGAAGCGCTCAACAAATGGGGGCCACCGCACCAGGTTGACGCCGTGCCCGCGCACTACCTCGCGCAGCACATCTTCCAGCGAGGGGTGTCCGGCATCCACCACGGGGCTATCGTCCTCCAGGCGATGGGCACCCCAGACGTGTACAAAGTCGAATGGGATGAAGGCCTGTACCAGGGAATCCTGGAAAGGCTCGCGGCATGGTGGGAGTCCCTCGAATCGGGCACTCCCCCACCGCTCGACGGCTCTACAGCCACCTACAAGACACTCCGAGGACTCCACCCGGACATTGAGCAGGGGGCGATCTGCAAGCTCACCAAGGACGAGGCTATCGCCCTGCTCACCGCGAAAACTTCGCACGCAAAAGCAGACGAAGACTTCAAGCGGCTCCGCAATGACCTCGCCCTCAAGATGGGGCACGCCCAATACGCCCAAGTCGGCGACACCGTAGTCGCACGCCGGCAGAAGGGGCGCGGAGGAGTCAACCTAGTCATCCTCGACAAGGCAGGAGAGCAACTAAATGTTCAGTAACCCCCAGGACGGCCAGTTCCGCCCACTGGCGCAGGAAATCGCAGCAATCGTCCACGCCCTCCGCGAGGAAGGCGTCAGCGAGGAGGGCGCAGAAGCCTTCGCCAGCCAAATCATCGCCTTCCAGATGGAGCAACAGCTCCACCAGCTCGACGCCCAAAACTCCGAGAAGGCCAACATGGACCTCATGGAGTTAATCACCGAACTTCAGGAAACACTTATGCTCATGACGTCACCGAAGCGTAAATGGTGGCAGACGGGGCACAGGAAAGGAGACGACGAATGACAGACCTAGTTAAGTCCCCAGACGGCGGGGACACCCTAGCCCCACTCCCGCTCCCCAGCGGGACAATCGCGGACCAGGTGCGAGACCTGGAGCTTGCCTACAAGTTCGCCCAGGCGATGTGCAACACCGAGATGGTTGCCCAGGCGTTCCGAGGCAAGCCCGAGGCGGGGGCAGCCGCTATCATGTATGGCGCGGAGCTGGGCATGAAGCCCCTCCAGGCGTTGCAGAACATCCACCTGATTAACGGTAAGCCCGGCATTGAGGCCCGCACCATGCAGGCACTACTTCAGCGCCAGGGTTGCCGGTTCACCGTGGAGGACAACGGGGCGAACGGGGTGACCGTCACCGGCACCCGCCCCAACGGGGAAACCCGCACCTCCACCTGGACTATGGAGGACGCCCGCAAGGCCGGGTACACCCGCAACAAGCTGTACGAAAAGACACCGGGCACCATGCTGTTCGCCAAGGCGATGGGCGAAGTGTGCCGACGCCTAGCCCCGGACGCCCTGCTTGGTATCGCCTACACCACCGAGGAACTCTCCCTCGGCTTCGGGGACGACACCCCTCCGCAGAAGGTAAAGGCAGAAGCCGTAAGGCCGCAGCAGCCGACTAATGGCTCCCCGCAGAAGCAGGCGCTCCAGGCGGCAGTGTTCGGCAACGCCCCGGCACGGCAGCCGGCGGACGACGGGCAGCAGGAACTACAGGCGCTCATCAACGACCTTGTGGGCAGCGACCCGTTCGAACTCCAGCACTACTCCGAAGC
>Ga0079226_10001502_pt1 | contig 17864 bp, 15 predicted proteins | sample Poulit2014_FD_76345 | JGI IMG/M metagenome (GOLD analysis project Ga0079226, IMG submission 76345) | Agricultural soil microbial communities from Georgia to study Nitrogen management - Poultry litter 2014 | ecosystem: Environmental > Terrestrial > Soil > Agricultural land | place: USA: Georgia...
CTTTTTAATAGATTGTTTGCATTTTCATTATACACGTTTAACCTAACACATTGAAAGCATCAACCAAAATGTCAGGGACGGATGAGGTTTGGTGGATTTGGGTGTATTGTCAAAATCTTGGAAAATGACGAGAGGATGAAGGTTGTGCGTCAAAATCCTGGAAAATGATACGAGAATAAAGTTTACGCGTCAAAATATTAAATAATGACAAACAAATTAGTTTACTTGATATTTTCAGACGTCTCTCCGTTCCGCTTCGCAAATGGTGTGGACACCTTTCATTATTTCTAAAGTCTCTATAGTGGCTTTTCAATGGGGTTTGGCATTCGCGGCAGCGAATGGTGACATTACTTCAACATATTTAAAGCCATCCGCATTAGCGGATGGCTTCTTAATAAAAAAATGACGCTTCAGAAAGGCAGTTAATTTCTATTCGTAGACTACCTTTACAGGTTTGCCTGTTTGATAAGATTTTTTAGCCGCAAAGGCAATGGCTTGGGCTTTCAATCCGTCACTGTAATCTGGTGAAATGTCCAGATTATTTTCTATGGCCTCAAAGAAGTATTCAATTTCTGCTTTAAAAGCAGCATCATATCTTTCTAGGAAAAACCATTTCGGCTTATCTTCGCTTATTCCGTCAACTGTAGAAATGCGAACCCTTGTATTGGTTTCATTTTCTGTATTAGCCTGGCCTTTTGTTCCAAAAACTTCTGCTCTTTGGTCGTAGCCATAAACCGCTTGCCGGCTGTTATCAATCACTCCGTGCGCACCATTTTCAAACTTTAAGGTAATAATCGCCGTATCAATATCTTCGTATTTTTCAATACTCGGATCGATTAAAGCTCCGCCTTGCGCATACACTTCTGTTACTTCTGAATTTGCCAGAAAACGCGCCATGTCAAAATCATGGATGGTCATATCAAAAAATAGACCGCCCGACGTTTCAGAATAAACGGCTGATGGCGCTTCAGGATCTCTGGAAGTAATTTTAATAATGTGCGGCTCTCCTAGTGTCCCATCTGAAGCAGTTTGTTGGATCGCAGAGAAATTCACATCAAAGCGGCGATTGAAACCAATCATTACTTTGCTGTCTAAGTCTTTTATTTTGTCATATAAGGCAACAGTTTCTTCTTGTGAAAAACTGATTGGTTTCTCACAAAACACATGCTTTCCAGCCTCTACACTTTTTTCAATCAAATCTAAGTGTGTATCTGTTGAAGAACAGATAAAAACAACATCAATTTCTGAATCCTCAATAATTTCATTCGAGTCTTTTACATAATGTTCAACACCCGAAGTCTTAAACCATTCTTGTAATTCCTTTTTATCCGCCATTGGATCGGCAGCGGTTTTCACCCGCACATTTTTCAATTGGACTAAATTTGCAATATGCAGCTTTCCAATTCTGCCGGTGCCAATAACGCCTACTACGTACTCTTTCATATTTCTCCCCCTAAAACTCTTCTCATAAGGCTTCCATATACTCCCGAGCACGTAAGGCGTACTCAAATGGATTCGCAATCGCCGGGTCTTGTTCAGCTTCTACTACAATCCAGCCGCTGTAACCCATCTCTCGGACATGGTCGATAACTGGCTGAAAATCAAAGGTGCTGTCACCCGGTACTGTAAACGCACCTTTGCGGACGGCTTGTAAAAAACTTTCTTTATTTTCTTTTACATCATTTACGACGTGCGGCCGTATATCTTTAAAGTGAATGTGCTTGATTCGGTCCGAATGCTTTTCCAACACTTCCAGCGGATTTTCACCCGAGAAAAGCAAATGACCCGTATCAAAAAGCAAAGAAACTTTTTCAGGATTCGTCTCGGCCATTAAACGGTCAATTTCTTCAATCGTCTGCACCCCTGTCCCCATGTGATGGTGATAAACAATTTCCATCTCTTTTTCATGGGCAAGATCGCCCAATTTTTCTAATCCTGTAGTCACTTTCTCCCATTCTTCCTCAGTAAAGACCGGCTTTTCTTCGAAAATGGGCGTGGCTTTTCTACCCTGAATACTGTTTCCCTGTTCTGAAACAACAATCACTTCAGCACCTAAAGCATGTAAAAAATCACGATGAGCTTTAAATGCCTCTGCAGTTTCTTCAAAAGGCTTGCTTGTTAAATGAGCGCTGAACCAGGCACTGACTACCGATAAGCCTCGGATATCTAAATATTTTTTTAATTCAACTGGATCTTTTGGGTATTTATTCCCAATTTCTGTGCCCTCATAACCCGCTAAAGCCATCTCGCTGATACACTGTTCAAAAGTGTTTTCTCCGCCTAATTCCGGCATGTCGTCATTTGTCCAGGCAATTGGGGCACAGCCTAATTTATAGTTTGTTTCTTTCATTTCACCCCTCCATTCAATGATTAATAAGGTCGTGCTTTATCAATGTTTACTTTCATTTCTTTGGCGGCATTTTGAATACTTTCTTTGGATGAAACTTCTGAAACGCCGACGCGCCACCAGGCATCATAACCGGCTGTCATGGTCTTTGGCAGTACTTTTATATCGATAAACGTGCTCTTGGAGGATTCTTTTGCCTCTTCTAAGGCTCTCTTTAGTTCCTCAACTGTATTCACACGCCAAACATTCGCACCGTAACCTTCAGCTACTTTTGCGTAATCAATATTTAAAATATCCCCTTCAGGAGTTGTGAATTCAGTACCGATACTCGCTCCGCCTTGTTCAAGCTGCAAGTTGTTGATACAGCCAAAACCTGAATTGTCAAAAAGCAATATATTAATTTTTTGTCCGTACTGCAAGGCTGTAACTAATTCTGAATGCAGCATCAAGAAACTGCCGTCGCCAACCATGGAGTACACTTCTTTATCCGGATGGGCCAATTTTACTCCTAAGGCCCCTGAAATCTCAAAGCCCATAGTGGAATAGCCGTATTCTAAATTGTAAGTGTTTGGCACTTTGGCATTCCACACTCTTTGTAAATCTCCCGGCAGTGAACCCGCTGAACCGATAATCTGACTGTCGGGATCAATAGTTTCATTAATCGCAATTAACGCATTTGTCTGCGGCAGTTCAGTATTGAGTGCTTCACTGTATTGATTCAAGCGTTCTTGGCCGAAGTCGTCATCAATTTCAGGCGTGAAGTCTTCGGTAGAAAAGGTAATGTTCGCAAGTCTTTCTCTTTCTTTTTCCCAATTTGCTTTTAAGTCGGCGATCTCCTCGCCGTAAGCTGCTTCATAACCATCCAGTTGTTCAGTCAGTAAGGCTAAGGAGACTTTCGCATCTCCCACTACTTGAACGGCATCCATTTTATAAGTCTGGAAGCGGCTGACATTTATATTGACAAATTTAGCCGTTGAATTGAAGGCTGATTTAGATGAAGTCGTAAAGTCCGTATATCGCGTACCTACCCCAATGATGACATCTGCTTCTTTAGCTAGATAGTTTGCGGCTGCATTCCCCGTTACTCCCAAACCGCCGACTTGATTCTTTAAATCCCATTCGACGGTTGATTTTCCAGCTTGTGTTTCCACAAGCGGAATATTGGATTTTTCTGAAAGCTCAATTAATTCTTCGCGGGCCTTTGAATATTTTGCACCGCCGCCGACAATAATCACCGGACGCTTACTCTTTTGAATCACTGCAGCCGCTTCTTCAAGCGATCGTTCTGAAGGCTTTAAGCGGTCAATATAATGCACTCTTTTTTCAAAGAATGCTTTTGGAAAGTCATAAGCTTCTCCTTGAACATCCTGCGGAAAACTTAAAGTAACAGGACCGGCTGTTGCCGGATTCGATAACACTTCAAAAGCTCTTATCAAGGCACTCATTAATTTTTCAGGCCGATCAATTCTGTCCCAATATCTAGAGACGGTTTTAAAGGCATCATTTGTCGTAATGGACGTACTGTGTTCATGTTCCACCTGCTGCAGGACTGGATCCGGCTGGCGGGTAGAAAATGTTTCTCCTGGTAAAAACAAAACGGGTATATTGTTTGCTAAAGCTGTTCCTGCAGCCGTCACCATATTCGCTGCACCTGGTCCGATTGAACTAGTTACGGCGTAAATTTTCTGGCGTAATTTTTCTTTGGAATACGCAATCGCTGCGTGCGCCATTCCCTGTTCGTTTTTCCCTTGGATAATTTTTAAATCTTCCCCATGAGTTTCTAATGCCGCTCCTAAACCGACGACATTCCCATGGCCAAAGATATTAAAAATTCCTTCAACAAACTTGCTTTCCACCCCATCTACTGAGATATACTGATTATTTAAAAATTTAACAAGTGCTTGCGCAGTAGTTAAATTGATTGTCTCGTACAAGATAAATTACCTCCTAAGCGCTATTCATTCTCTCTAATAACTCTTTCAATTTGGCCGACCGTCGGCATCGCTTCTGACGAGCTGTGCTGGCTGATAACAGTCGAAGCCGATGCAGCGCCATATTTAAGTGCCGTTGGCACATCTTTTCCATTGTTTAATGCATAAATAAAGGCTGACCCATAAGAATCCCCGGCTCCAAAAGATTTCAAGACCTGTGTTTCATAAATTCTTCCTTCATACACTTCTCCAGATTTGGTATAAGCATAGGAACCTTGAACGCCATGTTTAATTACTATTAATTCCGGACGGTACTGAAATAAGTTTTTAACGGTTTCTTCATTGTTGCCCTCTTCAGTGTTTTCTAATTTATCAAATTCATCTCTTGTTCCAATTACGACATCTGACTGTTCTGCAGCCAGCGAATAATAAGTCGCTGTTTCATCATCTGATTTCCAATTATAGGGTCTGTAATCGATTTCAAAAACGATGCGGGTATTATTTTTCTTCGCAATGGAAATGGCTTTAAAGACCGCTTCTCTTGATGGGCTTTGAGATAAAGCTGTTCCAGAAACCAAGAGTGTTTTTGAGTTAATAATTAAGTCCTCATTGACTTCAGAAGGTTTTAAATGTAAATCAGCGACATCTGTCCGGTACATATAAATATTACTTTCATCCGGACTTTTAATTTCTGTAAACGTCAAGCCTGTCGGATGCCCTTCCGTGTCAACCGTCATATAAGAAGTGTCGACGCCTTGTTCTTTCATATAATTTCTGATGTAGCGGCCATGCGGCTCATCCGCAATCTTGCCGATAAAAGCTACTTTCTCCCCTAACTTGGCACTTCCAATCGCAATATTTGCAGGAGAGCCGCCTACATATTTTTTAAAGGTCATCGTTTCTTCCATCGGCCGGTTGTATTCTACGGCATTCAAGTCCAGAGCCGCTCGTCCAATCGCTACCAGATCATATTTCTTCAATAGTTTCCCTCCTAGTCTCTGTCTAAAATCCATTCATGCGCTTTTTCATTGTGAAATTCCCATTTACGAACCGGCCCGGCCATCACATTTAAATAATAGTTGTCATAACCATCAGGAACGGCCACCGGATGATAGCCTGCCGCCACTAAAATAGAGTCCTGATTGTAGACCGCATTTAATTCATCAATGGAACGGTCCTCTGTATAGACTCTTTGAAAGACAAAGCCTTGTTCTGGATCCATTTCATGGTAGTAAATTTCTTCAAGAAAAGATTCATGCGGCAGATTGTCCTCATCATGTTTATGCGGAGGGTAACTCGACCAGTTGCCGCTGTCGGTATACACTTCAACCACTAATAAGCTGTTCGCCAGCGGACTGTCATCTGGTAAAATATTGTGTACCAGTCTTTTATTGGAATACTTGCCTCGGTTTTCGATTGAGTTGTCCTCAGCTTTAATAAGTGTCGTCTCTTTTTTTTCGGTTGACGGTGCATAACAAAGTACTATTCGAGCATCTGTATTCGCTGTTATTTTGAACGACTGGTCATTTGAAACATAGACACTGTCGGTTGGAATCCGCTCAAACACACTATCGCGGGTACCGATATTTTCAAACACCTGTCCGCCTTGTTTTACGTCTGCTTTTCCAGCTAATACAACAATACACACTTCCCATTTGGCCAGCTCTTCTTCGTACTGGCCGCCGATTTCCATATCAAGCACTCTTAATGCGGTATATTCTAAAGAAGAATTGCTTTCATTAATTTCCTGTATTTGCGTGACTTTTTCATTAATTTTCGTCGCTTCTTTTTTTCTTAATAAATTACCCATTGTTTAAAATGCCCTCATTTCATTCATCATTTGCTGATTAATTGGTAAAATCATTTGTTCGATGCTGCGCAGTAACTACTTTTTGTCGGGTATAGAATCTGAGGCCGTCTTTTCCATTGGCATGTAAATCGCCATAGAAGGAATCTTTGTAGCCAGAGAACGGATACCAAGCGATCGGTGCCGGCACACCTAGATTAATACCAATCATTCCTGCATCAATGTTTTCTCGGAAATAACGGATGGCACTTGAGCTGTCGGTAAATAAGCAGGCCCCATTCGCAAACTGCGACTCATTGGCCACTTCAACTGCTTCGGCTAAATTTTTGACACGGACGATGGATACAAAAGGTGCAAATATTTCGTCTCGCCAAATTTCCATATCGGTTGTGACATTATCAAAGATTGTCGGTCCGACAAAGAAACCTTTTTCCGGAATGTTTTCACGGCCGTCTAAGAGTATGTCGGCGCCTTCCTCTATTCCTTTTTCAATATAGTTAAAGGTTCTTTCTTTGGCTTTTTCACGAATAACAGGACCTAAGAAGGTGGTATCATCCGCACCGTTGCCGATCACTAAATCTTTGGCAGCTGCTACAAATTTCTCTACAAACTCATCCGCAATTCCTTCTTCCACGGTAATAACGGGTGCAGCCATACAACGCTGACCAGCTGAACCAAAGGCTCCACCTATAATTTTAGGAATGGCATCTTCTAAATCGGCATCATTTAATACTGTCGTATGATTATTTGCGCCCGTTAAAGCTTGGACCCGCTTCAAGTTTTCAGAGCCACGCTGATAAATGTAACGGCCGACAGGCTCAGACCCTACAAAAGAAATCCCTTTGACATATTCATTGTCTAAAATAGCATTTACCACATCATGGCCGCCGTTCACGACATTAAAGACACCTGCTGGAAAACCGGCTTCTTCAACAAACTCCACAATTTTTTCAATAAGCAATGGAGTTTGTTCAGACGGTTTTAAGACAAAGGTATTTCCAGCTGCGATTGCGAGCGGGAACATCCAAAATGGCACCATCATTGGAAAGTTAAAAGGCGTAATGCCGCCGATAACTCCAATCGGGTAGCGGTAGCTGCTGACTTCAACATCGGTAGCTGCATTTGGAGTGGTATCTCCCATGGTTAAGTTCACAATCGATGAAGCGTGTTCTACGTTTTCGATTCCTCTTTGGACTTCTCCTCGGGCATCCGCTAATGACTTTCCGTTTTCCTGCGTCACTAATTGAGCCAGCTCTTCTTTATTTTCAATCAATAATTGATGCAATTTGAAAAAGTATCGGCCTCTTTTCGGCGAACTTTCTTTTCCCCATGTTTGGAAGGCTTCGTGTGCGTATTTTGCCGCTTCATCAAATTCTTCTTTTGTGGAGAGAGGAACCTTTGCGATTACTTCACCGGTCGCCGGGTTGTACACATCATCAAAATTTTCTGTATTACTTTCTACCCACTGTCCATTTACATAGTTCTTGACTACTTTTACATTTGCCATTACTTACTCCTCCTAATAATAAATCCAATTAAATATATTTCACGAATAATTTTTTAATAAATACCAAAGAATGCGAGGACGCTGATGGAGACAATGGCGACGAGTAAAGAAGTACTTACCGCGTGAATCATTGGTTTCAATCCAGACTGCTTCATCGCTCCCACATCTGTTCTTAAGCCGATTGCCGCTAAGGCAACAACCATCAAAAAACTGCTGATATCTTTTAATAAAACTGATAAAGCTGCAGGGATAAAGCCGGCGCTGTTTATAGCGACTAAGATTAAAAAGCCGAAAATAAACCAGGGAAAGACGCTTAATAGATTCATTTCCACGACTTCTGACTGCGACTCTTCCGTTGTTTTTTTATTTTTCCATATTTGAAGGGCCGTGAAGATTAAAACAACTGGGACAATAGCCAAGGTTCTCGTCAATTTCACCATCGTCGCAAAATCGCCTGCTTGTTCACTGAAGGAGTAACCTGCCGCAACGACACTTGACGTATCATTAATTGCCGTTCCTGCCCAAAGGCCAAAAACCATATTGCTCATATGCAAAAGACGGCCGATTATTGGGAAAAATAAAATCATAAACATATCAAAAAGAAAGATATTGGATATGGCATAACTGACTTGGTGATCTTCCGCTTCGATGACAGGAGCTACAGCAGAAATCGCAGTGCCGCCGCAAATTCCGGCACCTGAAGAAATTAAACTCGTAAATTTCCAATCCAGTCCCAGCAGTTTCCCTAACAAAAAGCCCCCGCCAAAGGCAGTGCTTAAAGTGAAGAACAGCACCAGCAGTGTCTGCTGGCCGACTTCTAGAATGGTTGCAATATTTAAACTTCCGCCCAGTAAAATAATTGACAATTTTAGAATTCTTTTTGTCGTAAACTGCACGCCGCTTTCAAACGGAGTATTTTGAATCGAAAAAATCGAATTGACGAGTACCCCTGTAAAGATGGCCAGTACATTTGCCCCGATAAAATCAACGGGTAAAATATCTGCCATCAAGCGCGCCGCTATCGCCACTAAAACAGCCAGTAAAATACCAGACAACCGTTTTTGACCCTTATCCACTATTTGCATGTCTTTTTAATCCTCTCCCGACCTCATCGTCTTAATAGTTGATGGTTAAACTTTTAACTCCTGATCTCTTTCTTTTAAAGCAGTCAACAGCCGCTCTAGTGTTTCCTGTAAAATGTTAGTCGGCAGTGCGAGATTGATGCGCTCAAAACCACTGCCTTCTACTAAGCCGTAATTGGTTCCGTGACCGCAAAATATATCGGCTTTTTGTTCCAGCCAATGGGCTCTTTCTTCATCGGTCATCTCTAATTCACTCATATCCAGCCACTGGACATAAGTGCCTTCAATTTCAGGTGCTTTGATTTTTGGATATTTTTCTTTAAAGAATTCATGGACCAGTTTTTGATTCGTTTCAATCACTTTCAGGACTTCTTCCAGCCAGGGTTCGGCTTGTGTATAAGCAATTTCCACTCCTTTATACGCTAAATTGCCTATCTCTCCGCCATGTCCTTTGTCCAATTCTTTTTGAAATGCTTTTCTTACATGTTCGTCTTCTATAATAATCGTTGCTAATTTTAAACCGGCTAAATTAAAGGTTTTAGACGTAGAAGTGCATGTAATGATTTTATCCGTTAACTCTTGGTTGACAGTCGCTAACGGGGTATATTCATGCCCCGGCATGACAAAATCCCGCCAGATTTCATCCGTCACAACCATTAAGTCATCCTTTTCAGCAATTTCTGCAATTTTTTCCAGCTCTTCTTTTGTCCAAACACGGCCGACTGGATTATGGGGATTACAGAAAATAAGCATTTTATTCTTGGGATCTTTGGCCGCTTCTTCAAAGCGCTCAAAATCAATCGTATAATAGCCTTCTTCATAGATCAGCGGCACGTTGACTTCCGTACGGTTGTTTTCATCAATGGCATTTCCGAAGGGAGGATAAGAGGGCCTAAAGATGATAATGCCGTCTTTTTCTTCCGTAAAGGCGCGGACAGCCGTATATATGGCGGTGATCACCGTATTTGTTTCTACCATCCAGTCTTCCTTTACTTGCCAATTGTAGCGGCGCTCCTGCCAGTTCACGACTGCTTCTTTGAAGGATTCGCAGGGTATTTGATAGCCTAAAACCGCATCTTCCAAATATTCCTGGAGTCCTCGGCGAATTTCAGGCGCATTGACAAATTCCATATCCGCCGTCGATAAAGGAAGAATATTCGAGGGCACATCGGGTTTCGCTTCATACATTAACTCCCATTTTAATGCCCCCGTATTTTTTCTGTTTACTTGAGTCTCAAAATCATACATATTTTCCAAAATCTCTCCTCTTCTCTATGCCGTCCTTATTTTACGAGCATATTATTTGATGCTTCCTTATGGCAATATTAAATACTGTAAAACAGTTAGAGATACCGTAAAAACTAAGATAAGAATCATTATAAGATACAAATGTTTAGGTGCTAATTCTCTCTGCCCGTCTTCATTCTCTTCTTCTGTTTCTATTGTCGGCTGTTTTGGCAGTTTATACCAAGCTCCAAGCGCCAGTACCGCCCCTAATGGATTTTGGGCAATGATTTGCTGGGCAACAGCCATCTTTAAGATGTTTTCTGCTGCGCCAGCTCTGGTAATTTCTTCTGACGGCGTATAAAACATGATGCCAGCCATTCCCAGATTCAAGAATAAAAATGCCAGCACAAAATAAATCGAATCATCCGCATTCGCACTGCCTCCTGGTTCAAGCAAAGGAGGTGTCACGAAGAAAAAGTATACGATCGGCACTAACAGCCAATACCACTTTAAAATTTTCCATAAAAGAGGTTCCGTGTCTTTGTCTTTTTTATTTACTTCTTTTCGTTCAAAATGTTCATAAGCCACAAATTTACCTCCTTACTTCAATTCTGGCCAGTAATCCTTATTAATTTCCATAAAATCATCCAAGACTTTTTTCGCAACGTCCGCATTTGGAACTGTCTGATTGAGGGTAAAGGCTTCAAACGCTTTTTGGTAAGACTGCTCAAAATATGCGTCCACTAATAACTTTTCTGAAGCAACCTGTGCTTCCATTAATCCTTTGTGAAAATCTGGAATATTTTTACGCAAGGAAATCGGTTCGACCCCTTTGGCGCTCACATAGCAAGGCACTTCAACCACTGCATCGTCTCGCAGATTTGGAATGGCGCCCATATTCGGCACAATCAGCATAAAGCGGTCGTTTTTATTGTGGACAATCGAGGCTGCGATATCAACGATATACTGCCCGTGTCCGCCGCTTTCATAATCAATTTCATCGGCCTGTCTATTTTGAATTTGATGGACCGTATCTTCAATTTTTTGCAGACGTCCATCCATAATTTCATTCGCCCGTGTATATTCAGGATTGGCTTGGTTCACAAATAAATTCGGATATAAATAATATTCCAGGTAGTTATTTGGCAGATAAGTCGGGAAATAGCGGATAATCGTTTCCATATTTCGATAAGTCTGCGCCCAGCTGTCTTCTTCCCCATCCACATTTAAACCTTTTTCCTTAATGAGCTCAATTAATTCCGGCATAATATCCCGATCATGTTCCACATCATAAATCGATTCATACCAGCCAAAATGGTTTAAGCCGTAGTAATTTGGGATCCAGTTTTTGCGGTCGTAATTAAAAGATTCTGAAATAATTTCTTCTATACCAATGGTCATATCGCAGGCATTGACAATTTTTGCTTCAGGATATTCCCGTCGAACCGCTTCAGCGATAATTGTTTCTGGATTGGTATAATTCAAAATCCAAGCTTCCGGCGCATACTTTTGAATATAGCCGACTAATTCTAAGAAACCTCTGATTGAACGTAAGCCATAGGAGAAACCGCCTAAACCGCATGTTTCCTGGCCGACTAAGCCGTGTTTTAAGGGAACTTTCTCATCTTTTTCACGCATTTCCATGCCGCCGACACGGATTTGTGAAAAGACAAAGTCCACTCCGCTGAAAGCTTCTTCTGGATTTTCTGTGCGCAGGAAATTCACGTCATAGTTATATTTTTCAAGGATAAAATTGATAATAACTTCCATATTTTCATTTTTCTTGACATCATTGTCATACAGCCGGATTTCTTCAATCTGCAATTCTTCATGTTCTAACATTGTGAGTACAATTCCCGGTGTGTAGCCACTTCCACCGCCCGCGATTGTAATAATTTGTTTTTCTTTCATCATATTCTCCTGTCTTCCTACATTGATTTATACATCAGTTTTATAAGCAAGATTTCCCTTACAGTAGGTTGCGACTAAATCATAGTTGTCATCAATCACGATAAAGTCCGCGTCTTTTCCTCTCGACAAGGAACCGACTTGATCAAATATCCCCAACTGTTTCGCTGGATTCACCGCTGACATCATCGCTACATCTTCAATCGTCGCCCCGGTATATCTCAAGACATTTTTTACTGAATCTATAAATGTCATCGGCACACCCGGATGCATATCGCCGCCTTGATATTCTGTATAAATCCGTCCATCTTTGAAATGAATCTCTCGATTATTGTGCGTATATTTTCCATCAGGCATCCCTTTTAAAATATTGGCATCTGTCGATAGAATCATGCGTGTCGGTCCTTTTAAGTCGTACATCATTTTCCAAATCTCCGGGAAAATGGAATACGTGTCAAAGCCGACCGTTTCCGCATAAACGTTTTGATTCGTAAGTCCGCCCCCTAAAATTCCAGGATCTCGGTGATGCATCGGACGCATGCCGTTAAATAAATGCGTAATTTGATTCGTTCCCCGTTCAATCGCTTCATTCATTTCTTCCATCGTCGCATCAGAATGTCCGGCTGCGGCAATTACTGAATGTTCGACCAGCAGCTCAATTACTTCAAGTGCATTCGGCATTTCTGGTGCAATCGTCATAATTTTGAGCAGACCTTCCGATTGGTCAATTAATTCCTTCGTAAAATCGACATCCGGCTCACTCATGGTATCTGGATCAATCATTCCCGCTCTTTTAGGGTTTAAAAACGGCCCTTCTAGATGGAAACCTTGAATATCGGTGATACCAGTGTTTTTATTTTCAAGATACTTTTTAATTTCAGTAATGAAATAGTTGATGCCGTCTTTAGAAAGCGTGGTAGAAAATGCAGCGATTGTAGGAATGACTGTCGTAATGCCTTCCTCAGGAAATCTTGTGAGCACCTCTTCCATATTCTCGCTGGATGCCCCATTGAAATCAATTCCATAGCCTCCGTGGTTATGAATATCGATAAAGCCTGGTACAATCGTGTAATTTTCATAATCCAGCACCATTTCATCTTCGCCGGCGTCTTGGATTCTTTCAACCGCTTTTACTTCTCCATCATCAATCGTAAGTACGGCATCTTCATATTTTGTAAGTCCTGTATAAATTTCTTTTGCCTTAATTTTTATCACTTTACGTTAGCCTCCCATTTATATAACATTCCTATTAATATGAAACATCTCTTTCGAGAAAAGGTTCAAAAAGAGATGTTCTTATTTTATGATACAGGTTATTAAGTCTTAGAGCTTAAAGCAATGCTTGAATTTTCGTCGCTAGTTGTTCAACTTCTAAACCGACGATAACCTGTACTTTTCCACCTCTCATTTTAATAACTTCCTGCATACCCATTCCTTTTAATTTCTCATCATCGACTTTATCCATATCCTCAACCACTAAACGCAGACGAGTAATACAGTTGTCTAATTCGATAATATTTGCAGGTCCACCTAAATACTCAAGAACTCTTTCAGGTTTTTCAATTTCTGGAACCTCTTCGAGAATTTCAACAGGCTCGTCTTCTCGACCAGGTGTTTTAATATCAAGTTTTTGAATTAAGAAAGTGAATGAGAAGTAATACATCGCAAAGGATATCAGTCCGACGACGATTACCATGAGCGGATTTCGGGCTTGTGAGAACTGGAGGACATAGTCAATAATACCTGACCCACCGACTCCAACTATTCTAACATTAAACACATTCATCAAGACGTTTCCTATACCGTTTAAGACTCCGTGCAGGATAAACAAGACAGGTGACGCAAAGATGAATGAGAATTCAATCGGTTCTGTAATTCCTGTTAAGAAAGAAGTAAACGCCGCTCCTAAAAGAAGACCTTTTACTCTCTCGCGGTTTTCAGGATACGCAGTTCTGTACATTGCGAAAGCTGCTCCTGGTAAACCGAACATCATCATTGCAAAACCACCGGATACATAAGTACCTGCCGTTGGATCTCCGCCAAAGAATCTTGGAATTTCACCTTCTAAATGTGCAAATTCAGGAAGTGGAGATGGCAGTTGGAACTGAATGTATGAGTTTGGTATATGATGCAGACCGGTCGGAATCAGCAATCGGTTCGTAAAGGAGAACCAGAATGGACCTGTTTGCATTTCACCTAACATAACACCCCAGCTGTAAATTAAATTATTTAAAGGTGGGAAAACAAAGGATAGTACAATTGCTGCTAAAATTGCATAAGCTAAAGCCATAATGGCTACGAGCCGCCGTCCACTGAAAAAGGCGAGTCCCGAGGGCAGCTGTACATCTTTAAATTGGTTATAAGCAATCCCGGCTAAAATACCAGCAATAATTCCTAACATTATATTACTTCGTACATTGACTACGGCTTCTCGTCCAAAGGAGTTTAAACCACTATCGTTCAATTCACCTAACGTTCGAACTAATACTTCATAAATAATAAATCCAGATAAACCAGCTGCCACGTTACTGTCTTTTGCGATTCCTCCGGCAACACTTATAGCAAATAATACAGGAATAACAGCAAATATCGTCCAGGCTGCTTCCTTTAAGAATGGTATAGCAAATAAATCTCCATCTGCGAGACGGTTAACAATCGCAGCTGCGGGCATAACTGATATCGCAAGTAACATCGAGCGGCCCAGCAACTGAATAGCGTCTCCTAATCTAGAAAATGCATTCTTTGTTGCTTCCATAAAAATTTCCTCATTTCTATTTTATTTTCTATTTTGAGTACATTGAAGTCCACCAACTTAACAACTAACTTATCTGCATTCTACTTTCTCCCGTTGGATTTTTGTGCATTCCCCCTCTTAAATTTACTTTCATATCTCCTCTTGCTTCAATTATAAAGTTAGACTATAATAAATACCATAGATTTCTAGAAAACGATTACAATTTGATCTTTTGCAACTTGTTTCATAAACTGAAACTTGTTTCAATTAAAGTCAGAAAGGAATAGTTTCTATGTTAAACCAGCGCATCAATAATTCGCAAGAAGATTTGACAAAGACCGATTACCAAATTTTAAATTATTTAATGGCCCATAAAGAAAAAGTGTTGGATATGTCGATTCATGAAATATCCGAAAAGACATTTGTTTCGGCCGCAAGTATTGTCCGCCTCGCAAAAAAATTAAATTTTTCTGGTTTTTCTGAATTGAAATTCAGCTTAAGATCGGAGATAGAAGAAGACAGCGTTCATTTTAAAAGTAGTATTTCCTTATTGGAAGATGATATTAACGATACACTAAATTTGATTTCTGAACAAAATTTGATTCCGATTTGCCAGGAATTTTCGCGGGCGAAAAATATTTTTGTTTATGGAACCGATTGGGGAGAAAAAGCTGGGGGGAGTTACCTGGCTCGAAATTTTATCGCCTGCAATATCTATATTAGTCAATTTCCTTCCATCACCGAATTTCATTGGGCATTGGATAATATTAGCGAAGATGACTTGGTGGTTATTATTTCATTCAGCGGGAGCGCCTCCCATCTAAAAGAAGTCATCCCTTCTTTAAAAATAAAAAATGTCCCGATTCTTTCCATTACTCCTTTATCCGGAAACTATCTGGCTTCTGAAGCCACTTACCGCTTGTACTATAAAGGAACCAATTTAACCGACAGACAGTCTTCTCAAACCGAATACAACTTCTTTTCATCGTTGTCTATCTTAATTGAGTTTTTGTACCGATATTATAATGATAATTTTTGCTTCAAAGGGTGAGGTAGTGTTTGATGGCAGTGGTGTTAACGTCAAGTAGAATTCGGCATTTTCTGCCAATTAGTTTTCCGCAAATTCTGCCAGATAAGATTCGGCACTTTCTGTCTAGTCAAAAACTCTTTGTCGATGTTTCATTCGATAACTCTCGTCGTCCATTTGAATCAATTCTACCCGGTGGAGAAGGCGGTCGAGTATTGCTGTTGCGACACCTTCGTCGCCTAAGAGTTCACCCCACTGGTCCGGGCTCTTATTTGAAGTCAGTATGATGGAGCTCCGCTCATATAGGTAATCCACTAACTGGAAGAACTGGTTGGCCTCTACCGGATCCATTGCCATGTACATCAAATCATCAATGATTACTAAATCAGATTTTTTAATCCGATTTAATGCAATCTGTGATTTCCTTAGGTAGTCGCTTGTTTTCAGTATTGTTGTCAGTTCTCTCATCGGGAGAAACATAACTTGATACCCTTGTTCAATCGCTTCTAGCCCCACACCTACCGCCAAATGCGTTTTACCGACACCAGGAGGTCCAAGTAGAATGAGGTTATACTGTTTGCTCCAGCCAATTCATTTCTTTCAACTGGCGCATTTGCCTGTCTGTGAGACTCGTTTGCTCACTTAGGTCGTAGTCCTCAAGTGTCTTTTGATAAGGAAATTTTGCCCACTTTAAGCGACGTGCTTTATTTTTTTTTTCCCGTTTAGTCAGTTCATACTTTAGTAGATGGTTCAAGAGTTCATAATAGGTCCAGGATTTCTGCTCAGCTTCCCGTATCAAGACGGGCAGCTCATTGGAAACTTCGGACAACCGAAGTTGCTTAAGGGCGTGCTGTAATTCTTCAAGGCAATTACTCATTCACTTCACCACCTAAAATTTTCGCATACTCACTAAATGGACGGGTAGATACTTCAATCCCGGTTAGATTGGTGGAGTTGGCTTCAATTCCTTTAGGAATTTCAACTAAGTTATACTGAGCCAAATAAGCGGCGATATCTCTAAAGTCGTTGGCACTCCATAATTCATTTTTGATGCAATGTTCAAGTGCTTCGTCGCGTTCTGCCGGATACATTTGGATGCTTTTTTCCAGCACCATAAACTGATCGCGAGCGTAGCGCTTATATTTTTCAGTGAGTTTATCAATAAAGAGAATCGCTTTTTCTTCTGGTTCGAATAAGTCAATCATTGCTGTGCGATATTTTTGTAATGTTTTTTCTCGGTTCCGGCCATAATTGCGATTTTTTATCAGCTTTCCTTTTTCCAAGGAAATGGTATGTCGCGCAATTTCATTACCAGTGAGCTTATGTAAAATGATTAATTCTTGTTCCTTTTCATAGAGGTAGACTTGATTGGAACCAACCGTTTTATAGGTACCAAGCGGTACCGAGTAGCGGTTTCTTCTAAATCGAATCGTATTGTCTTTATTTACGGTAGCTGTTATACTATTTTTGAAAGATACATCTTTGTGTTTGATTGAAGAGACTGGTTTCAAGTGTGCTTTTTCCAGAAGGAACACTGAATCTGGTCTCTTTTTTGTGGTGCCATGAACTTTGTGATTCCCTGTACGCTCTAACCATGCACGAGATTTTTCATTCCAATCGTCAAGTCCATCATAAATTCGATTCTTTGCGAAATTTGATTTTACATAGCCAACAACTTTCTCAATTTTCCCTTTACTTTCAGGATCCTGTCCGCGGCATAAGTAAACATCAAAGCCGAGGGATTGCTGATAAGCCTGAAAGTTTTGAGTGAGTAAAAGATCGCCGGAATTTTCGCTCACTGCGATTAAATTGTCTTGGTCATAGACCATCTCTTGAGGCATTCCCCCAAAATGACGAAACGCATTTTCATGTGAACGAATCGTGTCTTTAGTCGTAAAAGGCCGATCCAGCCACTCCAGATATTTATAACGGCTATGCGATAAAACGAAAGAGATAAAGTACGATTTCACTTCTTCTTTGCTTCTTGTTTTTTGCTTAGTTTCTCCCCAATCAACTTGTATTTGAGCACCCATTTCAACTTCAGGAACCGCTTCGTATTGTCGTATATTTTTGCGCTTGGGTATCGCATATTGTTCTCTCAAATCCTTCACATACGAACGAACTGTACTCGAGCTCACTTTGAAGTCAGGATATTCCTCCAACAACCAATCTTCGATTTGAGCTGCTGATAAATCGCTATGTTCCTTTAGCCACTCAAGAATCGTATCCGCATAAGGATCTAATTTTTTTGTCCGGTTTTGTAAACTGTATGTCCATTCGGACATTTCTTCAAA
>Ga0079226_10001503_pt1 | contig 17857 bp, 14 predicted proteins | sample Poulit2014_FD_76345 | JGI IMG/M metagenome (GOLD analysis project Ga0079226, IMG submission 76345) | Agricultural soil microbial communities from Georgia to study Nitrogen management - Poultry litter 2014 | ecosystem: Environmental > Terrestrial > Soil > Agricultural land | place: USA: Georgia...
CTGTCAACAATAATGATATTGTAATCGGAATAGCAGCCTCTGGAAATACTCCTTACGTTCTTGGAGCACTTGAAGAATGTAAAAGAAATGGTATTACCACAGGTAGTATAAGTTGTAATATAGGAAGTCCAATAGCAAAAGTGGCAGATTTCCCAGTAATAGGCGTCGTCGGTCCTGAATTTATCACTGGCAGTTCAAGGATGAAGGCAGGAACGGCTCAAAAAATGGTTTTAAACATGATTTACACAACCAGTATGGTACAGATAGGTCGTGTCAAAGGAAATAAAATGATCGATATGCAACTCAGCAACAGCAAGTTAATATTAAGAGCTGCTAAAATTCTACACCAAGAACTCGATATAACTTTGGACGAAGCACAAAAATGGATTGATGCCTATCCCAATGTAAGAGATGCAATAAAAGCTTATAAAAATGCAACAAAGAACAGATAGAACAATTTTTAAACAAGGCGTAAAGTACTTAATCATCGCTTTACCATTATTAGTAATTGCACCAGTACTGATTACAGTGGCGCGATTAAATAGAGATAACAACCTCGTATTCTGGTTGATTTTCATACCTGGATTAATTGTATTTTTCGCGGCGATGTACACGATTTTCAAAGGAGTAAATACCTTATTAAAGTCTTTCTTTGGAAAGAAAAGCCCGCACAAACAATCCAGACAATAGGGTCTTAAAAGAAATTTTTCTTTAAATTTATACATTGTTAAGAATTAAATTCAATGTATTATGACCAGTTTGGACTATATTCAAGTTGATCCAAAAGTTAACAAAAATCTATTAAACTTTGAACATTATATAGCAAATTATAGTTTAGAAAAAGTAGGTTTAAAGTGTACTCAAGCTATGACCACTACTACAAAAAATGAAACAAGTGATAGTTTATATCAAAGAACTGCCTATTATCTAAAAGTTCAAAAACCAGTAGTTTTATGTAGGATTATTATAGTTATTGATGCTTGGAACCTGGCTTGTTATCGCTCTGTGAAAAAAAGTGATAAACTAAAATCTACAATATATTATGACACTAAAAAATAAAATCGCTGTCGTTACTGGTGCAAATAGTGGTCTGGGTGCGGCTCTTTCGGAAGCATTAATAAAAAAAGACACTTTGGTATATGGAATTGCTAGAAATCAAAAGAAATTAAACGCTATCCAAACGTTATTAGGAAATAAATTCATCCCTATTTCGTTAGATATTTCCAAACATGAAGAGCTAGAATCATGGGTCAATGCTACATTTAATAAAGATTATCTACCTGATATTCTCATTAATAATGCAGGTGCAGGTATATTTACTTCTGTGGATGATATGTCAATTCACACATGGCAACAGATGATAGATACCAACTTAAATGGCATGTTTTATATTACTTCTTTACTTGTTCCTTTTTTTAAATCCAATCTCCAATCCTCACATATTATCAATATAGGTTCAATTTTAGGTCAAGTTGGAAAAGCAAATGCTAGTGCGTATTGTACAAGTAAGTTTGGAGTGCAAGGGTTTAGCAAAGCCTTATATCTAGAGCTTAGAGTTAATAACATTAAAGTTACCTGTGTTAATCCAGGCTCTATAGATACTTCGTTTTTTAAAAGTTCAGGAATTCACCCGCATTCTAATATGTTACAGCCTGATAGTTTGGCAGATACAATAATCCACATACTGGAGACACCCGACAATATGCTAATAGACGAGATTACGATAAGACCTTTAGACTCACGAAAACCCGAATACTTACATGAAAAAAATAATTATTAAAAGGATTTATGAAGACGCCAAAGAATCTGATGGTTATCGCATATTGGTGGATCGAATATGGCCTAGAGGCATTACCAAGAAAAAAGCTAAATTAGATGAATGGAACAAAAACCTTGCTCCTTCTACTGAATTAAGAAAATGGTTTAATCACCAAGAGGAGCGATTTAAAATATTTGAAAAGGATTATCTAAAAGAATTAAAAGAACAAAAAGAGGAACTCACTCGTTTGGTTAAAATTACAAATAAGCAACAAGTTTGCCTTATATACAGCGCAAAAGACACCGCACATAATCAAGCGGTAGTACTAGAAAAATTATTAAATGAGATGCAGAATAATAAATAATTTTCATCTGGAGTGTTTCCATTCTTAATAGTAGTTGTTTGTATCCATCACAAGCATCTTCCATAATTCAGACTACAATCACCTCCAATCAGAATGTTCCATAAAAACAACAGCCTTATTATAAGTTTTTGATAATTATTTCGTAACTTAGAAGCAGAAACCAAATTAATTAAAGAGTCTTACTTATGAATGCAAGAAATACAAAGCACATTTTGGGATTATTTCTCCTTGGAGGTCTAATTACGTTTAGCTCATGCTCAGAAAAACAATCGAAAAAAACACCTCAAAACAATAGGGATATCACAGTAAGTGGGACAATGGATGCTGAGTTAACCGCTCCTCCTTTTGTTCCTAAGCCCACAAAAGATCGTAAAGCCACCAAGTTAAAAGTCGATATGGAGATTCTCGAACTAGAAGGAGAATTAGTCGATGGAGTCCAATATATGTTCTGGACTTTTGATGGTTCTGTACCTGGAAGTTTTATTCGTGCAAAACTCGGTGATGAAATTGAATTTCATTTAAAAAATCATCCCGACAATAAGCTTCCGCATAATATCGATTTACATGCAGTAAACGGACCTGGTGGGGGCGCAGAATCATCTTTTGTTGCTCCAGGTCAAGAGAAAGCTTTTTCTTTTAAAGCATTAAACCCAGGATTATATGTATATCACTGTGCAGTAGCACCCGTAGGAATGCATATTGCTAATGGAATGTATGGTTTAATTTTAGTTGAACCTGAAGAGGGATTAGCTCCAGTTGATAAAGAATATTATATCATGCAAGGAGATTTTTATACGGAAGGCTCTTTTGGTGATCGAGGTATGCAAGAATTTAGTATGGAAAAAGCCATTAATGAAATGCCTGATTATGTGGTATTTAATGGAAACGTAAACTCTATGACAGGCGATAATGCTCTCACGGCTGAAGTTGGAGAGACTGTTCGACTTTTTGTTGGTAATGGAGGTCCTAATCTAATATCTTCCTTTCACGTAATCGGAGAAATATTTGATCGTGTACATGTTGAAGGAGGTGATTTAATTAATGAAAACGTGCAAACTACCCTAATTCCTGCTGGTGGAGCAGCAATTGTAGAGTTTAAAGTGGATGCTCCTGGCACTTATACCCTTGTCGATCACTCGATTTTTAGAGCTTTCAATAAAGGAGCTCTTGCCATGTTAAAAGTATCGGGGGACCAAAATGAAGAAGTGTTTGCTGGAGAAGTATATGAAGGAATCTATCTACCCGAAGGTGGAGCAATCCAGAAAATGCCCACTCCCAAAAATGCCGATGGCAAAGAAGAGATTAAAGCTACTAGCCTAGAGGAACGAATTACTTTTGGTAAAGATGTGTACAATAGAACTTGTGTAGCATGTCATCAAAGCAATGGGCAAGGAATTGCAGCTGCTTTTCCTCCTTTAGCCGCATCCGATTATTTAAATGAAAACGTAGAACGTAGCATTGAGACTGTATTATTTGGTTTATCAGGAGAAATTACGGTAAATGGTGAAGTATATAACAGCGTAATGACCTCTCAAGGATTAACCGATGAACAGACGGCAAATGTTCTAACCTATATCTACAATAACTGGGATAATAAAGCACAAGAAGTTACGCCAGAAATGGTCAGTAAAATAAGAAATCAATAAGAGCACGATTGAAAAGAGTAAAAAATATATTTCTAATTTATTTAACGGTTGTATTGACTTTTGCTATAGCGGTCACCTCCATTGCACAGACAGAAAACATGATGAAAATCAATAAAGGAAGTTATATTCCTTTATATGGTGTAGATCAACAACCTGTTCTAGTTTCTCCTTTCTTAATGGATATTTACCCGGTTACTAATCAAGAGTTTTTAGAATTCGTAAAGGAACACCCTGAATGGAAAAAATCTAATGTAAAGCCTATTTTTGCTGATTCAGCCTATCTTAACACATGGGAAAATGATGAGAGTTTTGGAAAGTTAAATCCTCAAGCTCCTATCACAAATATATCTTGGTTTGCTGCTAGAAAATATTGTGAATGTCAAGGCAAAAGATTAGCTACTATGGAGGAGTGGGAATATGTTGCTATGGCAAATGAAGAAATACCTGATGCTAGAAAAGTCGAATCTTACAACAAGTTTATATTAAAATGGTATGAAACCCCTAGAACTTATAATAACTCTGTGGGACAAACTTATCAAAACTATTGGGGTATATATGACTTACAAGGTCTGATTTGGGAGTGGGTCTCCGATTTTAATTCGGTTTTTATTTCTGGAGAATCGCGTAAAGATACTGATTTCGACACTCAATTATTTTGTGGGAGCGCTGCTATCGGAGCCAATGATTTAAAAGACTATGCCTCATTTATGCGATATGCTTTTCGCGGAAGTTTGAAAGCGCGTTTTACGGGTAGAAACTTAGGGTTTAGATGTGTAAAAGATTTAGATGAATAAATATTAAACAAAATACTATGATACGTAACCTTATCACTCTCAGCGTGTTTTTACTATTAATCGCCTGTCAAAATAAAGAGTCAAGAGTAGATAAAATCGACTCTGAACCAATTGACTTAAGTGTTCTTCCTGATATGTCTATTTTTCATCTGCCTTCCAAGTGGACCAACCAAGACGGGGAAGATATCGAATTGATTGACTTACAAGGAAAAACTTTAGCTATTACTATGATTTATACTTCTTGTCAGGCTTCTTGTCCTAGATTAATAGCAGATATGAGACATATTGAAAAAGAAATCCCTAAAGAACTAGAAGATAAAATTCAGTTTGTATTTGTTAGTATTGATCCTGAGATCGATACTCCTGAACGGATGAGGCTTTTTGCAAAAGAAAACAAAATGGAAGAAGATAAGTGGATCTTTTTGCGTGGAAGTGAGGAAAACACACGAGAATTTGCGGCTGTACTGGCCGTGAGTTATAAAGCTATCTCCCCTGTCGATTTCTCACATTCTAATATCATTAGTGTATTTGATAAAAAAGGAGAGTTGGTTTTTCAACGCGAAGGATTAGGAGTTAATAATCAATCGGTAATAGATGCCATAATTAAAACTACTACCAATAATTAAGATAAGATTGTTATTTCAATTCGTATTTTGAACGTACTGTAATATGAGCAGTTTTATAACGAGATCGTGTATTAAAGGCTCCTCCATAAGAATAAGACTCCTCTTCATTTTGACCTGTAATTTGAAAAATTCCTAAATCTGCTTGCTGCAAACCTTTTACTTTAGATTGTGATTGTGAGGCAATATTATTGGCACGATGATATGCATTTTCTGATGCTTCTTTGATTAGGTCAAGCTTTAAACTCTCCAAATTACTATAGTAAAATTGCGGTTCATTAGAGGTGAGTTCGATTCCTTGACTTAATAGAGAGGAAATTTCGCGAGCTGCCTGCTCTACTACATCCAACTCATTAGATTCGATAACTACCGATTGACGCAATGCATAGCCTGTAAATACACGATTAGAATTACCATTAGCATCGTAATTATAATCATATTCTCGATTGATATTTACCGCATTAAAAATGATATCATCAGGTTGGATTCCTTGTTGATTTAAAAAATCTTTTACCGCTTGTCTATCTTCTCTTAACCATGCAGAAGCTTGTGAAATATCGGTTGACTTTCTTGCAAATTGTGCTGTCCACTTAATAATATCGGATTCAAAATTTTTCTGAGCACTTCCTGTAACAGAAATTGTTTGTTGTGCTTTGTACTTTGTATTATAAGCTTTCGCCGCGATACTTATAGTGATGACCCATGCAATGCCTAATATAATAGACATCCATATCAGGGATTTGGAGAGTGCATTTTTCATAAATTTTATTATTTTTCTTTACTTCTCTAAATTAGTAATTTATGTACTATGTCTATAATAGAAAGAAGTTAAATATTTACTTATAAATAAAGTATATTAAATACCCCAAATATTTTTCATCATTAACGAAATAAAATTAAGCATGGGCACCACTTATTCAAAACCCATAAATCCATTTGGAAAAAGCATCTAAAAAGTTTAAAAGGTATTTTTCTGACCTTTCTGTAAGGGTTCTCCCATCGTCTTTAAAACTTTTATCCATTTCGCTGAAATATATTTCGTTTGGTAACATCTTAACTCTAGAGAAAACCAAAGATTGTCGTATGGCATGATTAGCTCCAAATCCTCCTATCCCACTTGAAGAAGCTGTAATAACTGCAGCAGGTTTATTCATCAATACGTTTTTTTTTGGAGGACGACTTGCAACATCAATTGCATTTTTCAAGACTCCTGGAATAGATCGGTTATATTCAGGTGAAATCCATAATAAAGCATCTGATTTAGCGATTTCTTGACGAAAAACCTGCCAAGTCTCTGGCTCATTTTCTTCTAAATCCTCATTATATAAATTTAGATTACCAATTTCTATTATACTCAGTTTTAAAGTCTCTGGTGCTATTCTGATTAATTCTTTAGCTATTTTTCTGTTGTAGGATTCTTTACGTAAGCTTCCTATAATTACAGCTACATTTTTTTTCATAATAATTTTATTTAGTTTCTTAATAAGCATTAGAAGGGATAACCAATGGCAAAATTCAGTATCGATTTATTCCATCTAAAATCATATCGTTTTCCTCTTGGTAAAGATGGATCATGGAAAGGTGAAGCTAGATCAAAACGAATAACAAAACCTTGTACATCAATTCTAACTCCTACCCCTGCCCCCATTCCAAGTTCTTCTATAAATTTTGAAGAAAACTTATCTGTTCCATTATACATTTCATTAGCAGAAGAATTCCAAATATTTCCAGCATCTACAAATACGGCACCTTTTAAAAAAGAATAAATAGGGAAACGGTATTCTAGGTTGGCTTCTAAGCGTATATTACCAGTTTGATCAAAATAACTAATATTAGGATTTTCTTCTTTATTAAAAGTTCCAGGTCCTAAGCCCCTAATTCTGAATGCTCGGACACTATAGGCTCCTCCAGAATAAAACTGACGAATATACGGAACAACGTCCGAATTGCCATAAGCGATTCCATATCCACCATATATTCTAGCAGCTAATAATTGTTCTTTTCCTAAATTGAGATGATAACGAATATCTAAATCTGCTTTGGCAAATTGTGCATATTCTAAACCTAGAAAACGTTTCTTATCAGAAGTTCCAGAACGCCTAGCAAATAAACTAATACTATTACCAGCTAATTCGATATTGGAACTCGCATAAAATTTATGTTTTTTATAAGTATCAATCAAACCATTATAAGTAATAGTGCTCGTTAATCCATAAATCAATTTTTGATCAAAGCTACTTTTAATAAAAGGATTTTTTTCCAACACTTGATCAAACTCAGCGGATGTATAAAATAACTTAGTATAATTTACCGAAATAGGATTTACTTCATAATGCATATATTTATTGGCTTGCCATGTATAACCAAACTTAGTAGTTCCTGATAGTAAAGTGTAAAGTTTAGAACGATGCATATAGTTTCCTTCTATACTCATAATTGTTTTGGGTATATTATATTCAAAATAATTATGATCTAGTTTGATAGGAAAAAGTACACGGGGCACTATCAGCTCTGTTTTTAAACCCGTTTCCAAGCTATAATTTGCTCCTGATCCTTTTGCAGAAGCTTGGAACTCATACGCCCCCTTAGCAATTACATTAAGGATTTCTCCTCCTTTAAATAAGTTTCTACTGCTATAAGTAAGGTTTAATCCAGGGCCAGAAAAGTTATTGGATTTGGTCACTGCTTGTAACTCTGCGCGTAAAGCTCTTTTATTTAATGGTGATAGGAAGATATCTACTTCCAACTCTCCAACCTCATCGGTTAAACGCTCATCCATTTCATTGTACTGTAAGCTTACATATTTGTATAAACCTATAGATGAAAGCCTTCGAGAAGTATTTTTTGAGTCTGTAGAGTTATAATATTGTCCTTCTTTTAATTGTATATACTCATCTAAGTGTTTGGATTTAAAATAACGTTCACTATTAATATAATTTTTATCATTGTACCTTTCTACACTGCTTATAGTTGAATCTTGGGTATCGTGTTTTCCATACACATTTATTTTAGTAATCTTGTAGGGAACCAATGATTTTTGTGGAGTATTATCTTTTAAACCCAAAAACAAATCAAATTTCTTTTTTTCATACTGATTTGTATCCACTTCAAATTTTAAAAATTCAGCATTAAAATTATAATAACCAGCATCTTTTAGATCTTTATCAATTCTTTGTCTTTCAGTTTTCATGTGTGCCAAATCCAGACGCATATTTTTTTTGAAATAAGAGGCTTCAAAACTTTTTTTAATTTGCGAATAAGCGGGTTCTGACATAGAATCCATTTGGTAAGTAGCGAGTCGGTATGGTGAAGGTATTTTTACAGTATATTCCACTGAACTTGTTTTTTTTCTATCATTAAACTCCGAAATAGCATTACTATAGAAAAAGCCGCGATTTTCCAACCGATTGATTAGTAGCTCTCGTACTTCATACTCATCTACATCACTTTTATATACAGGTTTTTCACCAATTTTTCGATATAGAAATTTGGTAAAAAAACTCGGATTATCCTTTTGCATTAGGTAATAGTAATACAGTCCTAATCGCATTCCCAATATTTTTTTATTGGGTTCAGGCTGTAACACTTCTTCGAGAACTTCCTTTAACTGTTTTTGATGTTCTATTACCGTATCAGATTCCACTATTACCTTGCCCCCTGTATAGAGTAATTCATTCTCTGGAACATACTTTTTAACATTACAAGCCTGTAACATTAAAAGTAATGAAGTAATTATAAGAATTCTATAAACTATCTTTTTTTTCACCTGCTTGTATTTTGACTATTTTTCTTCTAAATTTTCTAATTCTTTTTTCTTTTCCTCTTTCTTTTTTTCTAATTCTTCTTGTTCTTTTCTCAGTTTTTTTTCTTCTCTTGTTTCACCTCGAATTAAGGATTGCCATAACTCTCTAAATTCATTAAATTCATTATGGAAGATTAAAGAAATACCATTTACTATAAGTTGACCGTCAATAATATTATCATAGGTGTTTTTTCTAAATCCTCTCAAACTATACCTTCCATTTGGAGTTAGTAAATACTCTACACTCACGTTTCCAATAATGGGTGTTTCTTCTTCTCTATTCGAGCCCCCTTGTAGATCGACTTCGCTTCCTACCCTAACAATGAGTCTATCATTAAACAACTTTTTTTGTGCAGCAATATCCAATTGCGTTCGATCTTCTGGAGTATCTCCCTGATAATCTGTGTAGCTATCCAATCCAAAATCCAATTCCACTCCTGAACTTCCTAATAACTTATTGGAGAAATTATTTAATTGATCTGATATTGCATCATTCAAGTTATTACGAACAATTGACGCAAATCCTCCTTCACTTCCATCACTTCCAGAATCTGGAAAAAACCTATTTAGTACTAACAAAGAAAATACCTGTCGATTTAACTCTTCCTCTTGTTGGTTGATCTGTTGTACCCGTCCAAAAACTTGTCCTCCTATAGCTCCTTGTTTATCTTCAGGCATATCTAAATTAAATGAAACTTCTGGAAGCATGATTTCTCCTCCAATATTAAGATAAACCAAGAAGGGTAAAACTTGTCTGAATTTATTTTGTGTAGAAGCATCAGAACTAGAACTAACAGAAGCCATCAAAGGTGAGGCAGAAGCATCTACTGTATATTTTGCTCGAACATCCAAATCGGCATCCATTATATCGCCCGACCATGTTACACGCCCTCCGTCCATCAATTCAAATTTACGATTGACCAGATTATATAAGTTCATCTCATAATGTCCACCTGCTATTTCATATATTCCACTAAGTACCATATTTCCATTAGGCTTAATAGAAAAATCGAATTCACCATCTCCAAAAGCTTTGAAATTATCTCCTGTGGATTTATCTAATACAATAGTGAGTTTTGCATTTTTATTAATTTTTATTAACGCATTAAAATCCATACCTTTTATCGTCTTGGAAGTAGCCTCTTTATCTTTGGCCGTAAGCACAGCATCAGGATCTTCCCGATTGACAAATTCCATAACCCCATCTCGTTTTTCTAATGATGCGGTAGTACGTGAAAGAATATAAGTAATGTCTGTATCCTCACCGATATTCAATTTCATATTGACTATCGGGAATAACATATCTCCTTTTACATCCATATCCATATCAAAAGAAGCTTTGCCATATACAAAGTCATTATCGTCTTTACCTGCATTGATAATATGAAAATCATCACTTACAACTTTTAAATCAAAAACTGGATTTACAAAATTCTCCGTTAGAACATTCCCATTAATAGTCAGTTCATTTTTATATTCATCGTAAATTCTAAAATTATCAAAGTATAAACCTTCTCGATCTACGTTCACTTTTGTTTGCAACAAGCTAAAAGGAGCATTGAATTTTGTAACTGTGAAATTCACATTCTCGAAATCTATATCACCTTGATAATTCAAGTCGTTTAAAGGTCCATTCATAACAAATGCCCCCGACAAACTTCCTTTTCCTTCTCTTATCTCCCCCATTGATAAACCATTTAATGCTTCTACATTAAAAGAATTGATATCAAGCGTAACGTCCATTTTGGGTGCGGCTTCTGTAAATGTTGTATAACTCCCACGAGCATCCATATCGACCATCCCCTCTTTTAAGGCTACAGAGAAATTGTACTTATCAGTACCCAACATTCTCCCTTTCATACTTAGTGTTCCTAAATCGGCATCCATAAAAGACAAATTTGAAATCCCTAAATCAGCCAGAACACCAGTTCTTCCAAAGGGATTAACTACTGTAAGACTGCCTTGCAAATCTCCTTGAGCGATTTCTTCTTCTGGATTTAAGTAATTGAGAATTTCTTTGAGATTAAAATTCTCAAAACGCACGGTGGCTTGATCTCTGTTGATATTCAACCAATCGTTAAGATAACGTACCGCTTCATTACCTTTGGTAAATTCAAAATTATGAAAGGATAATTTATCTTTTGTTAATCGTACTTCGTTATCTTGCGGTGTATTCCATCTTTCACTATTCAACACGATATTTTCAGGGGGCACATGCAGTTTTAATTCTTCTGCTGTACCAGAAATTACTGTTGGAAGGTTCACAAATACCTCGTCTTTATGAATAGCCTTAAAATTAATGTGTAGATCATTGTCAATCTGTTCTCCTTCAATTCTGGTTTGGGGCAAATCAAATACACTAGCTTGAATATTATCAAAACCTAAATCGAAATCGAAATTTTCACGAATGGCATTCATATTAAATTTCAGATTTTTCAACATACTCCCATCATAGTTAACATGAGGAGCATTTACACTCGCCACAAGTTTTCTCTCTGCTTCTCTATAATCCAAATCGATTTTTACGGTATCTAATTTTTCAACTTTCATCAATAGGATACGATTTAGCAATGGATCTTCATTTATTTCTCCTTTCACAAACATTTCTACAGGTCGCATATTCTGTGCAAGTTCCATTTGCTTTCTTCTCGAAAAATAACTTTTAATATGTTGTGTCACCGAATTAGCAAAACGCTCGGGAGTAGCATTACTCTCCAATTGTACACGGGCGATTTTGTTATCCAGCCATATTGAAGTAGTATCCGACTCTACGTGTGCTGTAGCAAGAACATCACCTAACAAGTAAGTTCTATCATCATGCACAAAGACCCCTTTACCTATAGTAGCAATAATATCATATGCCTCTCTATTTCCATAGAAATCTGCATCGAATATAAAAGCAGAACGTATATCACGATCGGAAATTCCTAGTTTTTGTAGATTAATACCTTTCATGTCTAAATGCAAATTGGCTTCTGGAGAAATCGAATCAAAAACAATAAAAGAATCCAAATTAAAATCAAGGTTTTTATCTTTATATTCAGATACTAATTTACCTTCTCCTTCTTCTATATTTGCAGTAAGGATCAAATCTTCTATAGGGTAATCTTGATAAGAGAAGTGGTGCAATTGGGCTTTTAAATCTAAATCTAGATGGTTGATATCAGGACCTGAACCATTGGTTTGTAATGTGAAGCTTAAATTTCCAAAATCATTATTTTTCAGTAATTCACCTAATTGATATTCTTTTATTTCTACCTCCAAATCAAAATCGATACGCTCTTGGTTTCTGCAAAACCCTTTGGCAATTGCCTCTCCTTGTGAAGTTAACAATTCTGCATGGACTTGCATGTCATTTAAATTACCAACAGCCTCACCTGTCAAAAGAATGTCATCGGGATATTCTATTGCTTGTTCTTCATCAGACAAAAACAACAAAATATCCTCTTGTTTTGTGGCTGCATAGAAATTTGGTATCTCAAAACTTAATTGTTTTGTATCCATAAAATTATTGACAGTGGCAGTGGTTTCTAATTTGGTATTTCCCCAAAAAATAGTGGCTTTCGGGATAGTGATACGTTTCATCCCTCCCGACGCATTTAAGTTACCTCTAACATAATGCTTACTTAAGGTAACCAATGACTCATTAGCTCTTAAGTTAGGTTGAAAGCGAAAAGCTTCTCGAGGATCTAATTGAAAATTGGGTAAGTTCAACATCAAGTTGGCTGTCTCTGGTTTATCCATAAACTTTGCAAGACTAGGATACGCAAGATGAACTTTACCATATAATTTATTATTATTCAAGTGTAAATTAAAACTTTCAATTGCTATTCTTTTATCATCTGCGGCAATATCCAGCTGAAATTCTTTTAAATGAATCCCAGAAGCTTCTTTAAACTGCAAGTTTTCTATGTAGGCACTTGCAGTCTGATCTTTTAAAAAAAGTTCCTGAGCATCAAATGAAAAATCAGTTATATCTAAAGCGTTCGGATTAAAAATATTCGGTTTAATCTGGGCATCATCCATCCTTAACCTCATATTATTATCTTTCATTTTAATTTCATTTACGCCTAAAATAATCTCTGGCCAAGAAAATACCTGTGGTGACGCACCCCTATTTTCCTCTATATTAGAGGGTTTAGAATACATATTAAGATTAGCAGTAGTATGATTCAATTCTAATCTATCTATAAATATTTTTTGATTCTCCAAATCGGCTTGTGGCATTTTTAGAAACAAGTAACCTAAATCTAAATTTGCTTCCATCTTATTCTCCATGGACTCATAATTTGCCGCTATATCTTTGAGTGTTAGCTTATCCAATTGTAAATAAGGAAGTACGGATTCGTTTGCTTCGTCCTCAGTTTGTATCAAAGCTTCGAATTGCTTTAAACGGACAAAAACATCAGATAGATAAACATTAGAAATATGAAAATTCATCGATTGTAGATCCATAGTTTTGATATTCATCTCCAACTCTCCAAACTTCAAATCTGTGTCTATTCCCGTTGCCACATCATAATATACTAAATCAAAATCTCTGAAAAGTATATTATTTACTTCCAATATTAACGGTTTCTCATTTTTTTCTTTCTCTTCGATAATTCCTTGTTCAGCAGAAGTATCTGTTGTAAAGGCATCTATTAAAAATTGAAAATTATATCCCTTTATGGTATCTTGCTGTACTACTTTTGCTTTTAATCCCTGCCAATCAATATTTTTCACAACAATAGTTTCTCCTTTTACGATGGGAATAATCGGCACATCTATTTCAAGGGATTTAGAATATACTAAAGTATCTCCTGCAGTGTCTTCTAAATACAAGCCTTTAAGCATTATATTTCCTTGCAAAGTGATAAAAAGTTTATCAATAGCTACTTGAGTGTGGGTTTTATTTGATATGTAGGTAGTAGCCCGTTGTACTATGATATTTTGTCCCCATGGAGAACGGATAAAAAGAAGAAGCAAAAAAAGTAGAATAAATATGGAGAGTATAATCCATAGAAATATTTTTAATATCCTGTAACCTATAGCTTTGCGTTTTCTCTTTTCTTTCTTCACTATTTATTGAATGATTATTTAACTATTAATAGATAAATGTACACTTTCTTCATAAATATCACTAACTCTACCATTAAATTTAACCATCTTTTACAATACCTTATTTTAAATAATATTCTATAAAAAAATATTTTGTCCGATTTTATGTTTTTTAAATCAATCAGATATTAAAAACCTAGTTATTATTTTTCATTCTTACGCAAAGAAAATTATAATTATCCGACAAAAATGTTTCCTGCTTTTCAGTTTAGAATAGAATCAATAGTAATTTAAAACATTTTATTGGATAAAGTAGTATTATTCCGTAACATTATATATATTTACGTGATTATTATTTGAGTATTATTTATAATTTTACAAATTAACCAATTAATTAAATTTTATGTCTGGATTAATTATTACCATTATTGTAGTTGTTATTTTAGTTATATGGGTAGTAGCTATTTACAACGGTCTTGTACGATTGCGCAACAATCGTGAAAATGCTTTTGCTGATATTGATGTTCAACTCAAACAACGTCATGATCTTATCCCACAATTAGTCAATACAGTTAAAGGTTATATGAAACATGAGCAAGCCACTTTACAAGCTATTACCAATGCTAGGCAGAAAGCAGTTAGTGCCAACACTATCAACGATAAGATTGAAGCTGAACAAGAAATTACCGCTGCAATGCGTGGACTTAATGTTCAAGTAGAAGCCTATCCAGACTTGAAAGCCAGTGCTAACTTTATGCAATTACAAGAAGAGATGTCTGATATTGAGAATAAACTTGCCTCAGTGCGTCGTTACTTCAATTCAGCTACCCGAGAATTAAACACTTCAATCCAAAAATTTCCTAATGTAATTTTCGCAGGCATGTTTGGTTTTTCCACCCAACCTATGTTTGATCTCGGAATCGACCAACGACAACAAATGGATCAAGCTCCCGAAGTAGAGTTTTAACTTGTTAAACTTAACGTATGAAGTATATTGGACTGCAGAAGCAAATCAATCGAAACAATAACAAATCGGTTCTTTTGCTTCTCTCTTTTCCTCTTTTGGTTTTATTAGCAGTTTTTGCTTTTACCACTTATGCCACTTTCGACCGCATACAAGGTATTCAATGGGAAGATAGCTTGGAACTCTTTTTACAGTCCATCCCTAGTGTACTGATAGGGGTAGGTATATGGTTTGTTATCGCTTATTTTGCTCACAGCAAGATGATCAATATCGCTGCGGGTTCCAAAGCTTTAGAACGTCGTGAAAACAAAAGAGTTTATAACCTTACCGAAAATTTATGCATGAGTGTAGGAATGCATATGCCTAAACTACGAGTCATACAAAGTCCAGCATTAAACGCCTTTGCAAGTGGAATAAAAGAGGATGACTACTGTGTTACTCTTACTACAGGGATAATAGAAACTTTGAACGATGAAGAACTAGAAGGAGTAATCGCCCATGAATTAATGCATATCCGAAATAAGGATGTACGCTTATTAGTAATCTCCATTATTTTTGTAGGTATCTTCTCTTTTGCTGCACAAGTAGCCTATCGTATGTTTTGGTTTAACGGGATGTCCAGTCGATCACAACGGAGAGATGATAAAGGTAGTGGCGGAGCTGCTATTTTGATTATCATGCTTATCGCATTTATCGCTTATTTACTTTCGATATTATTTAAGCTTTCTTTGAGTCGAAAACGTGAATACCTCGCTGACAGTGGTGCAGTTGAGATGACGCGAAAACCTTGGGCACTGGCCTCAGCTCTACGTAAAATCTCTGGTAACTCCCATATCGAATCGATTACCAATGAAGATGTAAAAGAAATGTTTATCGACAACAGTCCACCCACAGATAAAAAACACTCCAAAAACCTAATGCAAAGCCTAGGAAACATGTTCAGTACCCACCCTCCTATCGAAAAAAGAATTCAGTTTTTAGAACAGCTATAATGTTACTGGTTTCTTGTAAAAGACACCTAGCAAGAAATTAAAACAGCACTTTTTTCTCTTAAAGATAGACACACCTCCCATATTACTAAATATATAAAAAACATCGTTAAATATATTTAAAATAAAACAAATTAACAACAATACCCCTATTTAAAGTTTAAATTGACTCTTATAACTAAATAATATAGATATGGAAAACATAAATTTAATCAAAGTATTAAGCAACTGTATAGCATCATGCAACCATTGTGCAGATGCTTGTTTGGATGAAGATAATATACCTATGATGGTGGACTGTATACGTACTGATCGTGCTTGTGCAGAAATATGTAGAACTACTATGTACCTTTTAAGTTCTAATTATAAAGATATACAAGATATGATTGCTTATTGCTATAAGACCTGTATGAAATGTGCTGAAGAATGCGAAAGACACTCTATGGCTCATTGTCAACAATGTGCAAAGGCCTGTAGAGAATGTGCTTCAGCATGTAAAGCCTATTTAAATTAAATATTTCATACAGGAAATTTTGCAATCACTTTCTAGCTATTGGCTTTATTCCATATATAATTTCTATCACAATTTTAATTAAATTTCCCCTTTTTTAAATTGAATATTTTTCTTTGTTTTTTATCAAATAACAAAAACTGTGATGTTAAAGTCGTTTCATAGACTGATCACATTGATTTTTTATATCTAGAAGTTATTTAAATTCGTAGTCAGTTTATATCGAGTAAAAGAAAATAGACCTTCTCCTAGATACTGACTCTATCTTTTAAGTCAAAAGAAGCAATTGTCCTCCCTTCTTATTATTCCTACAAAAAAGCATTCGTAATATGCGGATTATGTGCAATTTTGTAAGAACTAAAAATTTTAAATAAAAGAAAATAGAATTATGAGAAAACTTATGCTACTTATCGTATTGCTCAGCACTACCTTCCTCTATGCAAACGAAGGCATGTGGTTCTTGATGCATATCGAAAGGCTCAACCATCGTGATATGGAAAAGATGGGGTTACAGCTTACTGCAGAAGAAATCTACAGTATCAATAACAGTAGTCTTAAGGACGCTATTGTACAATTTGGCGGTGGATGTACTGCCGAAATCGTATCTTCTACAGGATTGGTATTGACCAATCATCATTGTGGATATGGAAATATTGCTCAACTTTCTACACCAGAAAACGATTATCTAAATGATGGTTTCTGGGCTGCAGACCCATCTGAAGAATTGAAACCAGAGAATTTATCTGTACGTTTTTTTGTTAGAATGGACGATGTAACTGATCGAATTCTATCAAAGTTAAATGACTCTATGAGCGAAGAAGAACGTCAGAAAACCATTCAACAAGAAAGCGCTAAAATCGAGCAAGAAAATAATGAAAATGGAAAGTACACAGTTTCTGTAAAGTCTTTTTATAGTGGGAATGAGTTTTATTACTTTGTTTACCAAGACTACGAAGATGTGAGACTAGTCGGTACTCCTCCAATGAGTATTGGGAAGTTTGGCGGGGATACAGATAATTGGGAGTGGCCACGTCATACAGGTGATTTTTCACTATTTAGAGTGTATGCTGATAAAGATGGAAATCCAGCACCTTACTCAGAAGAGAACGTTCCATTAACTCCCAAACAACATTTAAAAATCAGCTTAAATGGACATAAAGAAGGGGATTTTGCAATGATTCTTGGTTATCCAGGTCGAACCAATCGTTGGATGCCATCAGCTGGAATTACTCAAAATGTAGAATATGCTTATCCTGCATGGGTCAAAGGTTCTCGAGTAGCTATGGATGTTATGAAATCCTATATGGATCAAGATAAAGCGATTCAATTAGATTATGCTTCAAAATATGCTGGTATTGCTAACTA
>Ga0079226_10001504_pt1 | contig 17850 bp, 14 predicted proteins | sample Poulit2014_FD_76345 | JGI IMG/M metagenome (GOLD analysis project Ga0079226, IMG submission 76345) | Agricultural soil microbial communities from Georgia to study Nitrogen management - Poultry litter 2014 | ecosystem: Environmental > Terrestrial > Soil > Agricultural land | place: USA: Georgia...
TGTATATGTATCTTGTAATCCATCTACACTCGCTAGAGATTTACGCATCTTAGAAGATGGTGGCTATGAAACGAAAGAAGTTCAACCTGTGGACATGTTTCCACAGACGACACATGTGGAGTGCTGTGTGTCGATTGAAAGAATTAAAGAATAAGCTGAAGGAGCCGAGAATCGGTAATAGATTCTTGGGCTCCCATCTGCTTTTATTTCAATACGTTCAATTAATCGGTGAAGAATACCAGGTGTAAGTTCTTTCATATCCATGAATTCTTCAAGTTTCTTTTTAAGATCCGTAAATGCTAATGTATCATCCTTTGTATGAATAGAAGATTGAAGTTGTTGCTTTTTCAATAATAGCTCTTCGATTTCCCTGTTCGTGTCATTTACGTAGTCATTGTATTCCTCTTTTGTTGTATTACCATCATAGTAGTCGTCTAAGGCTCGTTTTTTCCTTTTCTTATACTTCTCGATTTCTGATTCAAGACCCTTGATTTTCCGCTCTTCTTTAACCTTTTGCTTTTTAAACCTTGACTCCAGTTCCTTTAGAACTTTCTCATTTCTGAGTTTTTCAGTTAAAGATAGAATATCTTGTAAAATAGCAGATTTCAACTCGGCTTCTCTTACAAGGTGATCGCTGCATTTTGATGAACCAAGTTTCACGTAATTACCACACATATACCCCTTTGAATTAGCTCTGTAGTGCATACCACGACCACAATCTGCACAAAAGGCGGTGTTAGTGAATAGATGCTTTTCTTGATAAGGTCGTTTTTTTCGCTTACTTGCTATCAAAAGTTGCACGGCTTCAAAGTCTTTGTGGGAAATGATGGGTTCATGTGTATTCTTCTTAATGATATAGTCTTTAGGATCAGCATAGTTTCGCATTTTACTTGTAACGTCTTGGGTTGTAGAACGACCTTGTACCAAGTCGCCAGTATAGTGTGGATTTTCTAAGATTTTTCTTATTGCGGAGCCTTGCCAATTTTCCCCTGCATTTCTTCTACCTGAAATTTGTCCGGGAGTAGGGATTCCCTCTACTGTCAAATCTCTAGCAATATGGTCAAATCCCTTTCCCAAAATATAATCGTTGAAAATACGTTTAACTAAATCTGGTGTAAAGTCATCCCTCAAATAAAGTTTTCCTTTAATTGCCTTATACCCAAGGGGAGGAATTGAACCTTTGAAAATCCCTTTTTGTGCTACCGCTTTTCGATAGCCTTTAACTCGATTGCTTGTATTCTGTGCTTCCATTTCATACATCGAGGTGTAAATCCCAAACATGTGTCCCGTATTCCCATTTTCATAAGTGTTTACGACTCCATCCATTGTAATAATATGGATTCGGTTATTTTGGGCAATCTCTTTGATTTGATAAGCTAGAGAAACACTACGGGCTAGGCGTGAAAATTCCTTTGTTAGGATAACCTCAAATTTCTTTAATTTAGCATCACTAATTAATCGCTGTAACTCTTTTCGCTTTCCGGTTGTTCCACTTTGAATATCCTCGTAGAATTCGTAAACATCCCAACCCTGGGAATTTACATACTGAATAGCTTGTTCTCTTTGATGTTTCAATGAAGTCTTTTGTTCGTCATGGTCTGTTGAAACTCGAATGTAAATTGCACATTTCATGCCACTTTCTCCTCTTCATTGGAGTCAGTGGAATTCACCTTATTATTATCATAGAACTCCGAAATAAGAGCGTCAATTTTTTCACTTAGAATGGATTGGAAAATGTCTTCGAGGTTAGTAGAGGATTCATTATTGAAGATTCTTTCGATGATCATTATGTTTCTTGCCTCCTGTTGTTATTGTTTTTATTTTTGATGCAATCCATTGTATGGGGATATGCAGGGAAACACCTATGGGGGTGGTTCGAAGGTGTTTTACTTTGGATTGTGATTCAATTATATCTAAGCTCCCAATCAAATATCAAAGTTATTAGGTTCGAGGGTACAAATTTTTTGAATTACCGTTATAAATACTCTGTAAAGCTACTAGAACAGTATTAAACCACAATTCTTTTATTACAACCTTCAACAAATCCTACAATGAAACTATCAACGTAAGATAGTTCTCCTAAAACCTATCTCAAAGATTGATTTATACCGCTTCTAGTCATTGATCTTTCTTTGGCAAATCCATGAATAATACAAAAACTGAATTCCACATTGCGTTCTTGCTATGTGGTGAGGGTCTTTTAAATTGGTTCGGCTTGGGAAAATTTTATGTTAGAAATTCATTGGTAGTGTGGACTTTTCATAGTCCTAAAATAAAAATATAGGAGTTGATGAATGATGTTACATTCGTTTGAAATGTTATTGCCAATCAATTATGAGGATGTACGACACTTGTTTTACATATATGGCGTTAAAGTGGACAGATATGAACATTTTGGTGCTGCTGTAAAAGCGTTGAATCAAAAGGTAAAGGACAGATTTACTGCATATGGAATCAGGTGGATAAGCTCCCAAGGGAAAGGAATTTTCTATCTTCATTTGAAAGTCGATGCTATCAAGATACTTGGAAGAAGCGACATTACAGACAACGACTATGATGCAGTAGAAGCGAATATTCGAATTTTTTTGTTTAAACACTTTGGTCATGCCTCATACTTTAAATCTCACCGACTTACACGAATTGACTATAGATTTGATGCAGTGGTACCAGATCCCAAAGAAAGAAAGTTGTTGTTTCACTTGTTCGAAAAATACACCAAAAAGTATGGCTTTAAGGAAATGGTCAAATGGGGGAAGGACGAAAATAGTAATCCATTCAAATATGAAACATCACAATATCATAAATGCAAGAGCGTCGAACTTTTCATTTACAGTAAGGAGGATGAACGAAAAGCGAAGGGGGAAAAAATAGAGACTCATGACCGTCATCGAGTCAGATACGAGCTGAGATTGAAAAATGAACACTTGAATGGAATGACAAGAGCCGGTAAAGGGACAGGTAGACCGAAGAAACTAAGGACATACTTTTCGAATGCTTTATCTGAACAATATCTGAAAAAACATGTTTTACCAATTGTCCACAAAGGTGATTATTACAAAATTACCGAAGCGGAAAAGATCATAGAAAATAGTTCCTTTTCAAAACTGAAAAAGAAAAAACTTCGAGCATTCCTCATTGATATCTCCAGGGGAAATATTGATACCCCCAAAAAAAATGGCATGTCTAATCCCACTTTCCGACAATATCTTCGAGACCTTGAAAGTATTGGAATCAACCCCATTCTCATACCTAAAAACCACACCGATTTCCCCTGCTTTTTCCGAAATCCTTTTGAAATTTGAATCGTACCATTTTAAGCTCCAAATGAATTGAATAAACAGTTACATTCCGAATGATATGGAAACATAGCCGACAGAAAAATGAATATAGGTTATTTGGAAGGAGTTATTTCAGGCTCCTTCTTAATTGACTATTGTCACTATATAAAAAAGTATGTATAAGGTTCGCAAAAGTTGCCAGATAATATCTGTGTATTGAATATAATGGAAAGGATGTTTTTTATGAAAACAAAATGTGCAACTGAGAAATCATGCTGTGGAATTTACTTTTTCAAGAAACAAATGAGGGTTTGGTGAAAATAGGGAGATCAGTGAATTGGAATGCAAGGTTACAAGTACTTAATAGCCAATCACCCTATGAAATAGTTAAGGTACATACGATTGTGACAGAAAATTATTTAATTGTGGAAAGACATTTTCAAAGTCTTTTCAATAAAAAAACGGATAAGAGGCGAATGGTATAGGCTTTCGGAAGAGGATATTGAATGGATTTGTGAGGGTAATTATCCTGAAGGAATTCAGTTGTCTATCATTGGTGAAGATTACAAAATGCAAGTATTAAAAGAAAAAACAGCATGATGATTTAAAAGACAGAGTGTTAAAGTACCTTGAATAAATTAGAACTTACACACTTTATTTGACAAACCCGATGTATTCCAAAAAATCATTACTTATCTTCATAAAGAGGGACAATTTTTCCGTCAGGATATTCTTTGACTAATTGTCCTTCTTTTTCATATACAATATAAGTTCCATTTGCTTTAGCATCAATTCTAGCTCTATCGCCCGTCATCTTAATCCATTTATCCATCCAAGCAAATTTTCTTTCTTTGTTGTTTATTTCTTCAAATTTCAAATTTAAATACCACCTTTAAAAATAATTATATTTAATTGTCATTTATAGTTAATATACCGTATTTCATTAATGAAAGATAGTTATAAGGATGTGAACAAAAATTGTTATTTAGTATTGAAAATAAGAATTTAATACATTAGAATATATTGAATTATAAGGATGTTCTTGAGTGGGTTTAGTTGAAAGGAATGATATAATATGAAATTTGCCTTTTTTAATGATACTGGTAGGGAGGTTAACGTCCATCCTGCTACTATATTACACGGTTGCAAATGTAATAACGATCCAATACATCCTTTAGAGGAAAGAATTTTTAATTTGCCGACTGGTACGTATCCTTGGGTTAAAATGTGGGATTATGGAGATAAAACAGGTTTGCAGATATTGGTGTCACCTATAGTAGATAAATGATATAGAATTTAACTATAAATGATACTCTAACAATGTAGGAAACTATAATAAACTTTATGATTTATTCGCTAGATAAGACATGAAATTTTTGTTGTTTTTTGTGTTTTATGATAATATATCTTTATCATTTAAATGTTAAAAAGGTTGTTGAAGATGAGGCAATATATTATTTTCCAACAAATAAAATATATTAAGAAAGACGTGTGATCCTAATGGGATTGCACGTCTTTTTTTTACTTTTGACTATAGTAAATGGCAAAAGTATGAAATGACTATGTTTTCTATAGACCAAAGGTCGTCAAGAGTACAACCTTTTTCAAATATACAAATAATAAAAAGGAACAATAAATACCAACTATAACGTGCTTTTTAGAGCCTAGGGGTGTATAGACGTACAATCTTTTATATCACATGAATATTTGTTTATTAAAATCGAGGGGGTGTTCAACGTACACCATTTAAAAGGCAGATAAATAAAGACAAAACAATGGTAAAACCTTGATGTGACGTGTTTTGGACTTTGAGGGGGTGTTCAACGTACACCATTTAAAAGCAAATAAATAATGATAAAACAACGGTAAATACGTGATGTAATGTATTTTTGAATTCTGAGGGGTTCTGTACGTACAACCTTTTAATAAAATTTAAATATTGCATTAGTCCAAAACGATGTTCAAGCATAGAATCAACGAAAATTAAAAGAAAAATAACTTTCAGAATCTAACTTTGTAGATGAAAATTGAGTTAAGGGGTGTTCAACATACAATACAAAAAGCTAATTTTAAAACGAAAAGGTGTTCAACATACAATACCTTTTTTAATAAATAAATGTTTGTACATTAGAATTGAAAGGGTTCTGTACGCACAATCGTTTATATAATGAGAATATTTGTTTATTAAAATCGAGGGGTGTTCAGGGTACAGCCTTTTTGAGCGAAAACATGAAAAGAAATTGTAGAGAAATTATATCTATAACTAGATGTCTTTTCTAGCATAATTAAAAAATATTTTGATAAAGGAGAATTCATTTAATGGATAATCCACTAAAAAAAATGCTTGAACAAGCTGAAGAATATAAACAACCAAGAGAAAAGGTGTTGTTTCAATCGGGGAGTGGGGCTTTACGAAACTGTATTGAAGAATATATTAAAATTGAAACAAAAGCTAGTGAGCTAGAAGGTAAGACATTTGATATATCTTGTAGTTATATTACTGAACTTGAAGAGCGTTTTTTTAATGAGATACTATTCGATTTAATTTTAAATGAAAATTATGTATATGACTCAGAATTACTTATCATGCAGGGTAATTGTTTTCAAATAACAGGCTTAACTCCAGATGAAACTTATGAAATAGTGAAAAATTATGCATTAATTCAGATAACCGTAAAAGATGAATTAGAAAAACATGCTAGTTTTATAGGCGAGCCATTCCAAATGGTTGGAAAAAAGGTCTTTAGCAATAGTGATGAAGTTATTTTACTAAAAATAGCATCAGCCTTTTTGAAAGCATGTTTGAAAGTGGATAATCGTATGAATTCATAATGACTTTTTAAGGATTGAATTTGTGATTTCACAAGAATAAGAGGTTGATAAAATGAACGATAAAAAAATATGTAGTATTTGTAAACAAGAACGACCTAAATCATCGTTTCCTAAAAAAGGAAAGCATTTAAGGAGATCCTATTGTAATTTATGTAGTCAATTGCATAGTATGATGGTTTCAAAACGACAAAGCGATATTCCAGAACTTGATAATGAAAAAATAGAGTTTCGGAGTAAGTCTGAGGAGAATAAGTCAACATTTATACCACTTGAAGATGCTGTAAAGTTAGTTGATGAAAAAGTTGCTTATATTGTACATTCTTCAATGATTCAAGAATATTTTACAAGAGCTGAATTTCGTAAATGGCTTTTTAGTAGGTATGGTGATAAATGTTTTTATTGTGGTGATGTTGCTAACACAATAGATCATATAGTGCCGAAAAGTAAAGGTGGACTTACAAGTTTTTCTAATTGTATACCTGCTTGTCACCAATGCAATCAAATTAAAGATAATATGGATGTTGAAAACTTTTTATATTATTTTAAACCTTCAAGAGTGATTATGGGGTTATCAAAAATAACAACTATACGAACCGAATTATTAGATATTATTAATGAAGTAGATAAGACGCAAATATATTTAAATAAATGCTTAGAGAGAGTTGAAAATAAAGAAGATATGCTAGGGCATCTACAACATTTAGGAGAGTTAGAAGTGATGATAAACAGTATCAATAAAAGCGTTGCAAAATATAAGTCAGGAATGCCATAATTATAGTGAAATGAGCACCGTTGATAAAACGCATTTTTTCCTAATAAACATTGATTACGAAATAAATAAGGCTATTGAAAGATGGCTAAATTAAAAGAGCCTCTGAATTAATCAGAATGGCTCTTTTGATATTTTTGTATAAAGTCTAATAAACATTGACTAACTAAGTCTTTTTGACGGAGATGAGGGAATTCGGTGGCACATAGTTCAGTAAATCTTTTATAGATATCTGCATTCACTTGGAGGGATTTATTTAACGTCTTGGAAGAAGTATCATAAACTTTTGTATCAAGGATTAATTGACTTTGATTTGTCAGCAAGAGATTTTTTAAGTCCTCTAGATGTTCAGATAGAAAATCTAATGTTTCATTAGTGTTTTTGGCAGTGTTTGTTGAATTTTGAAGGTATTTCTCATAATCATCTAAACTCATTAGCTTTTCATACCTTTTACTAGTTTGGTTATACTGGTAGTTGCCATTATCACGCATGATTTTCGTGAATATGGAATACCGAATACCTATTTTCGCACTGACATTTTTCAGGTGATCTTTGTCTTCCTTCTCTAACATTTTGTTAATGGTTTTTAGCTTTTCATTCATTGATAAATTCATAAATTCATCTGTATTCATGTACATCACTCCTGTTGTTTAGATATTTTTATCATATCTTTATGATAGATTTGTTGCAGAAAAATATTCCGGAAAAAAGATTCAATTAACTGAGAAGAAAAGTTATATCTATGAAATAACTATCTATAATATGATATGTTTTAAAATAACTGGTACTGATTATGTTCAGTAGATTAATAAGGAGAAAAAAGCATGGAAAATGAAATTCAGACGGCAAGAATTAATCAAGTACTAAATGATTTTGGAGGACTTATACATGAATACCGCTTAAAGAATAATTTACCCTTAAATGTTATGGCTGAGATTATTGGCTTTTCACCATCTTATGTTTGGAGAATAGAAAATAATAAACGAATTCCTGGATTGAAAGCGAAGTTAGAGATATTGATTGCAATATGGTCAATAGAAGATGTTCATAAGTATTTATTGGAAATTTTAAAGGAAGAAAACAAAGTAATCTAAATTACAAATAACTAGGCCATTGTAATGCTTTAAGCATTTACAATGGCTTTTCTATTTATATGAGCTGTTTCATAATAGTGTCTAAAACATTTAATTATTAAATGTTGAAAACTTCATTAAATAATTATACAAAAGGTGAGGCTACTCAAGACTTTGATGAAATAATCAATTATTGTACTCTTTGAGTACACTCTGTCTTAACAGTAAAGAATGTAGTATAATAGGTATGTAGAAGTGTTCAAATAGACTTGTTCATTAATAAGAGGTGGGAAATTTGATTTTTGGATACGCAAGAGTTAGTTCAAAAACTCAAAACCTTACTAGGCAGTTACACGAATTAGAAGAGTACGGTTGTGAACGGATATATAAGGAGAAGCAATCAGGAAGGAATTTTGACCGATCGATTTATAGAGAAATGCGTTCAAAAATGCGGTTTGGCGATGTTCTGGTTGTTCATGATTTAAGTAGGTTTGGTAGAAATAAACAAGAAATCAGAGATGAATGGAAGGCATTAATTGATGATGAAATTGATATTGTAGTCCTCAATATGCCAATTTTAGATACCCGAAAGTATAAAGAATTTGAAGGTGTTGATCAACTAGTATCAGATCTTGTATTAACTCTGTTATCCTGGATGGTAGAAGAGGAAAGGGAAAGGATTAGGACTGCACAGCGAGAGGGTATAGAGATTGCTAAAAAACAAGGTAAGTTTAAAGGTCGTAAGAAACAATATCATGCTGGGGCAACTGGTAAAAATAAAGTGATTTATAATCAAGTAGTGAAGCTATTAAAGCAGGATTTAAGCGTGATGGACATACATAGAGAGGTAGGAATCTCAAGAAATACGATATATAATATAAAAAGAGATATTAGCAATGAATAATTGAAAAGGGTTTGGGAAAATAATCGAATTAAATTCGCTATTAAATAATAAAATAATTTTTTAGGGTGGTATAACATGAGTGAGCATTCTGCTAAATCAAATAAAAAATCAATCGAGGAAATTCAAGAAGAAGTACGGAATACACGCCTGGAGGAGTTAAAAGATTATTATCCTCAGTTTTTTAACAAAGAAGGTGAATTTGAATTTATTAAGTTCAAAGACTATTTAGCACACAATGATATTGATGTAACAACGGAGGGCTTTTCGTTAAATTTTATTGGAAAAGAATATTCGAAATTACTTATTGATACTCCAACTGAAACCTTGATTTCACCTAATGAAAAGGAAAATAATCAAGGTATTAATGTTGACAGTGAGAATGTGTATATAATTGGCGATAATATTGATGCCCTAAAACATTTGAGAAAGTCTTATACGAATAGCATAGACGTTATCTATATTGATCCACCGTATAATACAGGTAGTGATGACTTTACATATCCTGATAAATTTCAATTTAGTATAGAAAAACTTAGTGAAATATTTGATGACGAAGAAAAGGCTGAAAGAATTTATAACTTGTCGGGTAAGTCAAGTCATTCTGCGTGGCTGACATTCATGTTGCCCAGAGTTGCGATTGCTCATAAACTTTTAAAAAAAGAAGGAGTAATGTTTGTAAGTCTTGATGATAATGAGTATTCTAACATGACTTTACTTTGTGACGAGATATTCGGGGAAAGCAATAGATTAGGGCCAATTATTCAAAATAAGCAAAACTCAAAGAACGATACAAAAAATATCCAAAAAAATCATGAATATGTGTTGGTTTATCGTAAAAGTGCTATTTTAGACAAAGGAAAGGAAAAAGAAAGTATACGAGTTGTCTCGAAAAAGAAAAAAGAAGTATTTCAGGAAAATGGAGAGTTCTATTACTTGAATGATTACATAACCACACGGGGAGATGGAGGTACGCTATCCAAACGGGAGAATCTTGGATATACAGTTTATTACAACAAAGAAACAAGAGATATGATTCCTAAAATGGATTATAGTAAAGACAAGATTGGTATTGCTAAATCATATGAAGATTTATATTTAAATGATGAAGCATTAATATCAAAAGGATATTTTCCAGTACGCCCACCAAAAGTAAGAAATCAATTTGGTGCCTGGACATGGGAATTAGATACATTTAAACGTGATAAAAAACAGGTTATCGTTACTGGTTCTGAACCGAACTATAACATAAGAAAACGAACTTTTGTGGATAGCTCCGAGGTTTTTGAAGAGAATGGGAAATATTATATTGAAATGGATGTATCATCTAATTCAAGAAGTATTTTAGACTTTTCAACCAATGCTGGTACAACTTATTTTAATGACCTGATGGGGGAAGACGGTATTTTTACTAACCCAAAAAATGTTGACTTATTGAAGTATCTGTTAAGTTTGATTCCTAATAAAAATAGTTTAGTTTTAGATTTCTTTTCTGGTTCAGCGACAACTGCTGATGCGGTTATGAGGCTTAATGCGGAGAGCGAAGATAATAATTATAAATATTTACTTGTTCAATTACCTGAAGAACTGGATGAAGATAATCCAGCACGTGAAAAATTTGGTTTTACAACTATTGATGAAGTTGGACGTGAGCGGATAAGACGTGCTGCCGAAAATATAAAAGAAGAAACAGATAAAGATATTCATTATGGATTTAAGACTTTTTACGTACATGAAAGGCCTGTTCTAACAATCGAAAGTATTGAGGATTTTTCTGATGACATCAACATTCAAGAGAGCTTAGGACTTGAGACAGGCATTGATATCTATAAATATAAAGAATCTAGTGGGAAAGCCACACTTCTTACATCTTGGCTCCTTAATGACGGATTTGGCTTTAATGCAAAAATTGAAGAAATAAAATTCGGAAGTGCATACGGATATATATGTGAATCAAGACTTTACATTTTAGATGAAGGTATGACTACTGATGATTTGGTCGAGTTATTAAGCAAAATACATGAAAAAGAAATTAACATCTCAAACATTACTGTTTATGTGCATTCATTATCAACAGTCGTACTTCGAGAGCTAGACTTAGCGATTAAAACAATAAATGGGATGACTCTTGAAAGGAGGTATTAAAATGGTAATGGAACTAAAGGAACTTGATTATCAAGTTGAGGCAATTGAAGCTGTTGCGGAGGTATTTAGGGGCATTCCATTAAACAATATCTCTAATAAAGCAAACCCAGTTTTTGATTTTACTGATAATTTTGTTCAAGATAAATTTAGAGCGAATATCAGTACCGTTCAAAAGAAAAATAGAATTAATAGTGACTTTCGTACCTCTGTTGATGATGGAATACTAGGTATTGATGTTAAGATGGAAACAGGTACTGGAAAAACTTATGTATACTCACGCCTAATGCTGGAATTACACTCACAATATAAATTTAATAAGTTTATTATAGTAACACCATCTACAGCAATTAAGGAAGGAACAAAGGCTTTTTTGGAGTCTGATATGTTCAAACGACATTATAGTTTGTATGAAGATTATAAGGACAGAGATATTTCTTTAGAAGTTTTGAATAGACAAAAAGGGAATACTAAAGGTCGAAGATACATACCTACGGAAGTACGGAATTTTTCAGAGGGTGATAGATTTGCAAAGAATACTATCTATGCTTTCCTTACTGGTATGGCAATGTTGAAAAAGGGGAAGTATTCAACATTGGATCGTAAAGACTATGATGAAACGCTTTTTTCCGGTACAAGTCGACCAATTGAAGCACTGGCAGAAACACGTCCCATTATTATACTAGATGAGGCACATCGTTTTCCAAGGGATCAAAGTACATATAAATATATTAAAGAGAACATAAATCCTCTAGCAATCATTCGTTTTGGTGCTACCTTTTCGAAGGTTTCAGCAAATAAAAATGATGATATCAGGGATCATAATAATCTAGTTTATAACCTTACGTCAGCACAAGCATTCAATAGAGACCTAGTAAAGGGTGTATCCGTTTTTAATCCTGAAATAGAAGGTGTTTCAAATACACGTTATCGGTTAATTAGTATTGAAAAAAAAGGTGTAAAAGCAAATCAGAAAATACGCTTTAGAAATGAAGATACGAAAGTTAATTATGATTTTGTTCTTGGAAATAGTTTGAACGTTATGAGTCCGGATTTCTCGAACATAAGTATTGTTGATATTAATAAGTTTGAGGAACTAAATGGATTGAATGGGATAAGACTCTCAAACGATAGGGTTTTAGCTGTTGGGGATAGCCTGTATGCAGGTGTATACAGTAATTCTTATCAGGAAATTATGATTGATCAGGCATTGCAGCTACATTTTAAAAAGGAAAAAGAAAACTTTTACCGTTCACCTCGTTATAAGACCCTAGCATTATTTTTTATTGACAATCGTCTCTCTTATCGAACAGAAGGCGATGAACCAGGAGTGTTACGTTTATATTTTGAAGATAGATTGAAAAAACAGATTACCAAAGAAATTACAGATATAGAAAGCAAATCTCATCAAACAGTAAACGATAAAGAATATGTTGAGTATCTAAAAGCTAGTTATGAAAATATTTCACGTACAAATGCCGGGTATTTCTCCAAAGATAATGAAAGTTCAGATGAGGCAATTCAAATGGAAGTAAATGCAATTTTACGTGATAAAGAAGGTTTACTATCTTTCAAAGATGATGAAGGTAATTGGAATGTACAGCGTTTTATTTTCTCTAAATGGACTTTACGAGAAGGATGGGACAATCCAAACGTTTTTACCATAGCTAAATTGCGTTCATCTGGTAGTGAAAACTCTAAGATACAAGAAGTTGGGCGTGGGCTACGCTTACCAGTTGATGAAGATGGTAATAGAGCTGAAATAGGTCAAGAAGACTTTCGTCTTAACTATTTAGTGGATCATACTGAAAATGATTTCGCAGAAACACTTCAAAGTGAAATTAATGAAGGTGAACCAAATTCAACCAATGTAACGTCAATGATTGATGAGGTTGCTAATCAGATGGGTATAGATCGTAATTCTTTGTTTTTTGAATTAGGTTCAAAAAATTATATTGATATGGATGGAAATATCAATCTTGAAAAGCGAGAACAGTTTTATAAAGAATATCCTCTATTTCGTGTCGGTGTTAAAAGTGGTAAAGTCACTAAAGGACATCCAGAGAAAATTGGTATACGAAAAGAAAATTTTGATAAGATAAAGCAACTATGGGAAGCTATCAATCAAAATTACATGGTGCAGTTTGAACCAATTGAAGATGACGTTATAGAACAAGGAATTGAGGCGAGTTTGACTTCAGATATTTTTGAACGTCAAAAATTTACATTTGCCGTTCAAAACATTGTCAAAAATGAAGATGAAGAACACCGAGTTGAGTTGGTAAAAGAAAAGGCAAAAGAGAGTTACTATGTTGTGGGTGATAAGATTGGTTATGGAGAGTTCTTAAAAAAGATATGTAACCGGCTGAATATTCCTGTTGGCCTACTCCACAAAGGTATTGTTAAATTTCACAAAAAACACCCAGATGTAAATATTTTTCCAACTAATTACAGTATTGAAACCTTTGTGTCAAATTTTGAGGATTGGTTTATAAGTCATTTTGAGGGCAAATATAGTTATCGCAAGATTCCATCCTTCGTAAAAGAAACTCTATTGACGGACGGCGAGGGTAATCCAAAAGAAAGTATTACACAATCTATGATTGGAGTTATAGAAAGTAATAAAGAAAACAAGGTACCAGATACGTTCTTGTATGATAAAATTGTTTTTGATAGCCCTTTTGAAGAAACGAACATTATTGATGGAGAAGCTGAAGCTGTTGAGGTGTACGGAAAAATCCCAAAAAGTAGTATTCGTGTACCGCTATATTTTGGAGGAACTACAAGTCCAGATTTTATGTATGTCGTCAAGAGGTCGGATGGTTCAGAAATAGTGAACCTTATTCTGGAAACAAAAGATGTTAGCAAGAGGACAGACTTACGAGGATCTGAAAATGCAAAAGTGCTAGCTAGTGAGAAATTCTTTAACGAATTACAAAAGGAACTACAAGAATCGGGTGAAAACTACGAAATAACTTATCAGGCCCAACTTAATAACGATAAGATTAGAACAATTTTAGAAAAGATTGCTAAAGGGCAACAAGAGTAGCTATAAAAAGGCATTGGAATGTTATGTTTCCAATGTCTTTTTAATAAAACTAAAGAATTAGACCTGTTTTAATTATAGGAATACAATTGACAGCTTTTTTCGTTAAAAAAGTATAATAAATGTAATTAAAAAGTCTGCTTATGCAAGTTTTAAATGAAGGTAATTTAATATTGAACATATATTCTAGTAGTAAAATAATTACAACTAAACTGTCGCCGTTGACTAGAAGGGAATAAAATAAATGGAAAATGATAAAATCTTTAGTTCACTTGTAAATGAGATAAGGGTTAATAATGCTGTTGTTGTAATAGGTGCAGGTATTTCTTTTGAACCAGGTATGCCGTTATATAGTCAGCTTGCTCCTACAGTTTGGGAAGTCGTTAGTAGTTTTCCCGATATTGACGATAAGTTCCAAGGTTCTGGCAGTACAAAAAGCCGAATTGGAGAAGATCTCGAAAAGCTAAAAAAAGCCTTTGCTTATATTGAAAGGAATGAAGAAGCACTATACCAATTTAAAAGGGTTTTTAGGAAAATAAACGATAAAATTGCTGTTGCTCCAGACATACACAAAAATATTTCAGAATTAATTCATGAAAATTACTTTGAACTAATAGTTTCATTAAATTGGGACAGTTTATTGGAAATGTCATGGGCAGAATTATATGGTACAAACATTAATTCTAATAAAAAAAATCTAATCAAACCGCATGGGGATGTTTTAAAATTGGATGAAAGTTGGATCTTGCCAAACTCTCCTGGAAGAATTAGTAAAAAGGAAAAAGATTATATAAATTTATTAGCTAATGAGAGACCGAGAACTTTAATCATAGTAGGATATTCGGAAAGTGATGCAAAAATTGTCGAGGAATTAATCGCTCCATTTGAAAATAGGTGGAAGGTCTATAGAGTCTCACCATTTTCTAAAAATGCAGATGTAATACGTTATTCAGCAAAAGTTTTTTTTGAAAGACTCGTAGAAGAATTAATTTCTCCTGACACTTACAATAATTGGGAGTTTCTCAATTTCCAAAATCAAAATCAAAGTTTAGCTCGTGCAATTTTAGGATATAAGTTAACACCTCAAGATGTAAACATTTGTCCTAAACTTCCTCAAGTTCAAAAAGCTATAAAAATATTAGACTTGAATAATTTTGTTATTATACAAGGGAAGCCAGGTTCGGGAAAATCAATTTCCTGTTATCAAATTGCTCATCACTATTTAAAACAAGGCTATGAAGTAATTAGATTTAAAACTGAAAGTTTTGTTGGTGACGATAAGCTGGATATTCCCTACAATTCAAAAGCCATTTATATTATTGATGATGGGCAAACTTTACCAAGTTCATATTTACTAAAGTTACAGGAAAAAAGTGGTAAAAATCAAAAAATTATATTAACAATTACTGATGACATTGATATTGACTCTGCTATTATTTCAATATCCAATATTGAAAATATCGAGTGTATCAGTAAATTTTATTTAAGAAATAAAAAAGCTGTAATAGACATTGTTTCAAAAATAGATAACGATGTCGGCGATTACTTTATGCAAGTCTCACTTGAAGAGCGGATAAAAATTGCCTCAAAGCAAGAAAACCTTTGGAAATTTAATTATATTCTAAGAGGAGGTTGGAAAACTACAAAAGAGGATTATTACCAATCGAAGGAATTAGATAACTCTCAAACATTAATTTTTTTATTATCTTTAAAACAGATTATCACTAAAGATAGTGTTGTAGAATTAAAGTGGATGAAGCAAAAGGTATATGAACATTTTTTTAATGATGAAGACTGGACTGAAGAATCTATAAGAAAACTAAGGAACAAGAGACTTATTGATTCATCAAATCTAAGAATGATTCATTATGAAGCAGCTAAAAGACAGTTACTTTTTATTTTTGAAAGTGACAAAGAGCATAGAGAAATATATGAGGATATTATACGTGATGAATTATTATCAAATAAGAATTCTACGCTCGGGAAAGTATGGTTTCTGAATGCGATTTTTTCAAGTATTATGATGAGAAGAATAACTTCTTTTATTTCAACTGATGAATTTTATAATATAATCGAAGAAAATATTGAATTAAACAACCAAACTATAAATATGCACACACTATTTCTTATGGACGTTCTTGAAAGAGCTACAGATAAACGATATTTTGCTATTCATTATTTTTCAGCATGGATAATAGATCAAATTGAAAATGTAACTGACAACAATGCTTATTCATTAAGTTTAGTAATAAATGAATTATTTAATAGCGATAGAAAAAAGGCTAAAAGAATTGGAAGAAAAATAAATTTAAAAAATGTAACTGAAAGAGTATCTAACTTTGATAAAAATTATTTATATCAGTGGAGTAGGTTTATTTCAAGGTTAGGGCTTCTTTTAAATAAAGAAGAAATAGTGGAATTTATAGAGTTGCTAGATAAAAGTAAAGTTGAAAAAGAACTATTATCATTACAATATAATAATTTGAACTTTGAAAGTTTAGTGGAATTTATAGTTACTATTTTTAATTATGATAGAACGTATGGCATAAAAATATTTCATTTAATGTCTGAATACTTTAGAATTGCATTCAAAGAAAATTCTATTATTGCATGGCATACACTTGGCTTTAGTTTTGTTGCTATGATAATGGGATTTAATTCATTGAGCGATAAAAGAAATTATATAAAAAAAGATCAAAGAATTATAGCTGAATCAATTATTAACTTTATTGATGCTGAGCAATTTGCAGAGGAATTAGTTAATGCTCCGTTCCGAAAATGGGATAACCTATCTGAACTATATCACATTATAAGAAACATAGATTCAAGTAAATATGCACAACTTGTTGAGTCTGTTGATTTAGTATGTATAAAGCAAAAATTTGATAAGAATAACGTTTGGGAAAATTTCAATAGTGAAATTATTGAATTTTTATTCCTTTACCTTGAAAAAAAATACATTTCGATAATTGATAATTTTATTTTAGACAATAAAGATAAATTAATTGAAAAAAACATTTATCAATTTGCTTTCTCTCCAAGCCTAATTAAATATTATTTAGATAATAATTTGCACATACCTATGTACCGTGAGAATTATTCTAAAGATAGTTTTGAATGGCAAGCACTTGAGATAATTATTTATATCTTAGCAGATGAAGACGATCCTCTATTACAAAAGTTCTTGAGTAAATTTCAAGAGGAAATTGCAGATGCAATTACTAATTTTGGAGAAATAGATCTAGTGAGCATTAATAATGTTCTAAAGTTTATTAATTATTTTGATGCAAATATATTTAAAAATATAAAAGGGATTATAGATCCGGGAGTTTTAAATAAGAAAGTTGAAAAATATAATAAGGAAGTTTACTCTGGAGCAACCGCAAAAGAAATCAAATTAAATTTAAACTTATTGATTGATCAATTAGGATTATCAAAAATTGATATTGAGTCCTAATAGTAATATTTGAGTGTTTTACTTAACCTTTTGATCCTAAGTGGTGTTGGGTCTACTTTTAGCATTTAAATCCAATTGATTTGTTATAAGAAACCAGCATCGGAGTTTAATTCCCAATGCTGGTTTTTGCCTCTTATATCACCAAGGTGAACCGTATCATAACCCAAGTACATAAATATAAGGTGAATTCCACTGCTCTTATTTAATTATTATCTACACTCAGCACTCTACACATGTGGAGTGTGTGGCGTGGATGTCTAGGGAGTAAGCATATAAACAATTGAAGTATTGATAGAGCAGGATTTATAGGGTTTCACTTCCGTTTGTTTTATACGAATAAACGGAAGTGAAA
>Ga0079226_10001505_pt1 | contig 17846 bp, 16 predicted proteins | sample Poulit2014_FD_76345 | JGI IMG/M metagenome (GOLD analysis project Ga0079226, IMG submission 76345) | Agricultural soil microbial communities from Georgia to study Nitrogen management - Poultry litter 2014 | ecosystem: Environmental > Terrestrial > Soil > Agricultural land | place: USA: Georgia...
CGAACCGCAACAGCTGACGGTGGTCGGCCACACCGATAATGTCCAGTCCGCCGCACACAACCAGGCGTTGTCCGAACGCCGGGCGGAGACCATCGCCGGCGTGCTGGAAGACGAGCTCGGTGATGAGGTCACGATCGAGGGCAGCGGCAAAGGCGAAACAGAACCCATTGCGGACAACGAAACCGAGGACGGCCGGGCACTGAACCGGCGCGTGGTCGTGACCGTGGTCAAATAACCACGCGCTGGCGCCCGCCCCGGAGCACGCGGGGCACTGAGTGAGCCCGCAGGGCACTGACTCGGCTCACAGGTCACTGCTTGGAAGCGGCGCGGCTTTCCGGAACTACCCGGCCGGTCCCGGTCTGCTCATCGGCTTTCAGCATGGGGATCACCACCAGCCATGCCAAAAGCGCGGCACCGGTGGAGGCACACGCCATGGTGAGGGCCATCGTGGTGCTGCTCGCCCCGCCCAGGGAGACCAACGGCGCCACCAGCGGGCCGAGCACGAAGTTGCACGTGCCGAACAGCGCTGAGGCGGTACCGGCTCGGGAGCCGTGCCGGGTGAGGGTCAGGGCGGCCCCGTTGGGCTGGTTCATCCCGAAGCAGCACAGCATCAGCGCCAGCACGCCCAGCACGAGAAACGCCGGCCCGCCGGCGAGCACGGTCACCAGCACCACCAATGCGGCCGAGGCCGAACAGCTCAGCCCGATCGCATACATCTGCCGCAGTCCTGCCCGGCGCAGAGCGATGCGGTTGATCTGTGACCCCACCACGAGCATGACGGAGTTGATCGCGAAGATGGCGCTGAACGCCACCGGGGTCATCCCCATCTCCTCTTGGACCACGAAGCTGATGGAGGCCAGGTAGGTGAAGAAGGCGATCCCGCCGAGGGCCCCCACGCTCAGCAGCGCCACGAACACTTTGTCCCCCAGCACGTGGCCGGCCTGAGCAAGGGTGTCCCGGGCGTTCCCGCTGTGCCGTCGGTGCTGGGGCAGGCTCTCCGGCAGTGCCACGCCGGCCAGGACCAGCTGGGCACAGCCGATACCGGCCAGGATGAAGAAGATCCCGCGCCAGTCCATCAGACCCGCCAGCTGCCCGCCGGCCACGGGAGCCAGAATGGGCGCCAACCCGGAGACCAGTGCCAGTAAGGACAGCAGTTTGGCCAGGTCCACCCCGGAGAACAGGTCCCGCGCCACTGCGAAGGTGACGACGATCCCCGCCGAACCGGCCACACCCTGCAGGAACCGGACCACCAGCAGCAGTTCGATGCTCGGGGCCAAGGCACACAGCGCCGAGCAGATGATGAATGCGGCGATCCCCACGAGCATCGGACGGCGCCGGCCCACCCGGTCACTGACGGGTCCGGCCAGCAGCTGCCCGGCGCCGAGTCCCACCATGCAGGCGGACATGGTCGCCTGCGCCAGCGAATCGGAGGTGCCCAGGTCGCGCGCGAGCTGGGGAAGTGTGGGCATGTACAGATCCATGGAGATCGGTGCGAAGATCTCCAGGCAGCCCAGCACCAGGGCGGCGCGGCGCGCGCTCATCGCAGCCACCCCGCCTGGTGAGGTGCCGGCTGAGGTCACTGTGCTCTCGCGTCGAGCTCGAGAGAGCCGTCCTCACCGTCCTCTAGGTGGAGGATGCGGCGCATCCAGCTCCCGCGTGCGGCGGTTGCGGCGCGGGCCACCGTCGTCTGTGGTGAGAATCCGGAGAAACCGTGGTATCCGCCGGCCCATACGTGCAGTTCGGCCTGTCCGCCGGTGGCCCAGATGTCCAGGGCGTATCGCACGGCCTCATCACGGAACACCTCCGCGGCTCCCACGTCGATGAACGCCGGTGGCAGACCGCACAGTTCGCTCGCGCGGGCGGGCGCCTCGTAAGGGCTGACCTCCGCAGAGAATCGCCGACTGCCCAGGATGGCGGTCCAGGCGGTGTCGTTGTTATTGCGGTCCCAAGCTCCGATCCCGTCATACTGCCAGGACGAGACGGTGTCGTTGCGGTCGTCGATCATTGGGGCACCGAGCAGCTGTCCGGCGATGGGCGGGCCGCCACGGTCGCGGGCCATCAACGCCACCGCCGCGCTCAATCCTCCGCCGGCGCTGTCCCCGGTGACCACGAGACGCTCCGGATCGAACCCCAGCTCCTGAGCGTGCTCGGAGAACCAGCAAAGCGCGGCGTAGCAGTCCTCGGCCTGCGCCGGAGCCGGGTGATCGGGTGCTAGGCGGTACTCCACCGTGGCGGCCACGGCGCCGTGCCGTTCCACGTACTCCAGAAGAGCTTCGACACCGAAGAACCTGTTGCCCAGCACCATCCCCCCACCGTGGATACCGAACAGGGCGGGGCGAGCTGCGCCGTCGTCCCGTGCCCCGGCGGGCCGGAACACACTCACTGTCACCTCCGGGGCGCCGGCCGGCCCGGGCGCCTGGTGTTCGCTGTGCTGTACGGGCCGGCCGGAGAGCACCGACTCGATCGGGGGAACGATGGTGGCGAAGTGTTCCCGGTTGGTCAGGATCGTGTCGGCACGAAGGGGGATCTGTTCGACCAGGTCGAGGAACGCGGCCAGGCCGGGCTCCAGGTCCGGGTCGTAGGGCACGGGCCGCAGATCAGTGGTGGTCATCGGTTCAGCACTCTCCTCAGCCATGACGTCCGGGCGGACAGGGCCGCCTTGGTAATCTCCGCCTCCGGGGCGTACATGTCGAAGCCGTGGCAGCCGCCGGACCACACGTGCAGTTCGGCATCACCCCCGGTGGCCCAGATGCGGGTGGCGTAGTCGACGTTCTCGTCACGGAACATCTCCGCGCTGCCCACCTCGATGAACACCGGTGGCAGGTCGGACAGGTCCTGGGCGCGGGTGGGTGCGGCGTAGGCGTCCACATAGTCTCCGCCGGCGGCCTCGCCCAGCAGTGCCTGCCAGCCGAGCAGGTTCATCTCCCGGGGCCAGGTGCCCAGACCGGTGTACTGATGGGAGGATACGGTGGTGTTGGTGTCGTCGATCATCGGGCACAGCAGCAACTGCCCGGCCAGTGCGGGGCCGCCGCGGTCACGGGTCATCAACGCCACCGCCGCGCTCAGCCCGCCACCGGCGCTGCCGCCCATCACCACGATCCTTTCGGGATTCACACCCAGGTCGGCCGCATGGGCGGAGAGCCACTGCAGGCCGGCGTAGCAGTCTTCCGAGGACGCCGGGTGCGGGTGCTCGGGGGCTAGCCGGTACTCGACGTTGACCGCCACCACGCCCAGTTCGTTGACGAGGTCGGCCAGCCGCGGGGTGTCCATCGAGCGGTGGCCCATCATCATGCCGCCGCCGTGGATGTTGTACAGCACCGGCAATGCCTCCGCTACCGGACCGGGATGGCCGGTCGGACGAAGGATGGTCACTTCCAGGTCCGGTGCCCCGGCTGGGCCAGGAATGATTCTGTCCTCGGCGGTGATCGCCCTGCCGGCGATGACCTCATCGGCCGGACGATTCATCTGGTTCATCGCCTGGCGGATCTTCGGCAGGTCGGCCCACTGCATAGGTGGCGCCTCGGGGGTGGTCGCGGCGGCGATCACCGCTTCGATCTCCCGCTCGAACGGGACGGCGGTGGTGGTGGTCATGGTTCCTCTCTCAACATCGTTGTCGACGGCCCCGGGCCGGGCTGGAATTCCTGCTCGGGCCGGGCTTCCACCCGAGGTGGGATCGGCTCCCACCCCGGGCGGGTCATGTCACGGTCCTTCGGGGTCGACCTTTCCCTTGTCCGCCCAGAACGGGGTCACGAGGTCGCGCAGTTGCTGCGCTCCCACCCGTTCCAGCACGTCCAGGGCGCCCAGGTTCTGTTCGAGCTGTTCCAGCCGCGTGGTGCCGAACAACGTGGTGGCATTGGCCGGGTGGGCCAGCGTGAATGCCAGGCACAGCTGAGCCGGGGTGCAGCCGATCTCCTCGGCCACGCGTGCCACACCGGCGGCCGAGGAGATGATGTCCTCGCGGATGCCGCCCGGATCGCGGCCGATCTGCCGGCTCTGCGGCGGCCGGCCGGCCAGGATGCCGCCTTCGAAGATATCGGAGGCCTGCATGGAGAACCCGTCGGCGAACAGTTGCCCGAAGGGTTCCCCGTCCGGGATGGCGCGCCGGGCCACCGAGTACTTCAACTGGGCGATCTGCGGGGGCTTGACGCCGTGCTCGGCGGCGAGCTCGCGCAGCCGGCGCACATTGGTCGCGGACCAGTTGTTCACGCCCCATTCGCCGATGAGCCCTTCCTGGGTCAGGCGGCCCAGGTCGAGCACCAGTTCCTCGAGCGTGACGTCATCGCGCTGCAGGTCACCGAGGATGGCCATATCAGCGTGGTCGATCCCGGCGCGCAGGAACGCGTTGGTCAGCTGCGGACGGAAGCCCTCCTCACCGAAGGCGTTGATCCACAGCTTCGCCGAAACCTGGTAGTCCTCCCGGGCCAGCCCGGCGGCGCGGACCATCGCCGAGAAGATCACATCGGTGAAGGTCGGCGGCATGTCCGGGTGGGCGTAGACGGCGACGTCGAACAGCGTGATACCGGCGTCGATCGCGCGCTTGAGCACGGTGACGGCCTCGGCGAAATCCATCCGGTCATAGGTGTGCCAGGAACCCAGCGATAGCTGAGAGACGTGCAGGTCGGAGGAGCCGACGCGCCTGGTGGGCACGGTGCTGGTCATGTTTTCTCCTTTCGGGAAGGGGGCTCATCGCAGAGGGAGCGGGTCGGGTACGAAGAGAGACCGCTGCAGGTCCAGGGCTCTGAACGGCTGGGATCGATCACGGCCTTGGTCTCGGCCAGTTCTTGCATCCGGACCAGGGAGGAACTGGCCTGCTCGAGCCCGACGGGCTGGGAGAACAGCTCGGCCCAGGGCATCCGGTCGGCAAATGCCGCGAAGAACTCGATGGCGTGGTGATAGTCGGAGATGTCGCCGTTCAACGACCCGCACACGGTGAGCTCATTGCCCATCACGGCGCTGAGTTCCACCGCTTCCGATCCGGGGCCGGTCGAGCCCACGATCGCCACTCGGCCCCGCTGGGCGGCCATGGCCACGGCTTCCCGGCCCACCGAGGGGGCACCGGCCAGGTCCAGCACCACGTCGGCTCCGTGCCCGTCGGTCAGTTCCATCACCTGCTCGGGCACCGGTGCAGAGTCGGCGATGTCGATGACCTCATCGGCGCCGAAGCGGCGGGCTAGATCCAAGCGGGCGGCGGGTGCACCGATGGTGATCACCTGCCCCGCACCGGCCAGGCGGGCCACGGCGGTGGCGAAAATGCCCAGTGCCCCGGAGCCCTGGACGGCCACTCGCGAGGCCGGTCGCACGCCGCCGATGCGGTCGAAGGCCCGCAGCACGGTCTTGGCGGCACAGCCGGCCATCGCGGCCAGTTCATCGGGGACACTCTCGGGCAACAACAGCTTGGCAGCCCCCGGGGTCACGTAGGCGTACTCGCTCAAACCCGCGGTGGCATAGGGCGAGGTGTCGCTGCGCTGCATGAACCCGTAGCCGCGGTGGGAACAGGCCACCGGTTCGCGCAGCACCGTGCAGCCGTAGCACTGTCCGCAGGTCGATTCGGACCAGCCGATCCGGTCGCCGACTCGCACGGGGCGGCCCACAGCATCCACGGTGCCCTCCCCCACGGCCAGCACCTCTCCGGCCATCTCGTGCCCCAGCACCATCGGGAGCATGCCGGGGAAGGTCATCTTTCCGGCCCAGATCTCCACATCCGTTCCGCACAGGGTGGAGCACTTGTTGCGCACCAGTGCGGCTCCCGGTTCGACGGCGGAGGGCAGGGGGAGGTCCTGCAGCTGCAGTTCCTGGCCGTGCTCGGTCAGGACGGCGGCGCGGGTGCTGGTGGGAATCGTCATCGAATCTCCTTCATCGGGCGAGCGAATGTGCCGTACCGATAGGTTAGTCTACAATCGTTGACGTAAATGTCGAGACAAACCTACGCCACTTGGACCACTCGACGGTTCAGGACTGCTGGACGGCTCGGAAGGACTTGTGTTCATGGGTGATCACACCGGCGGCGACCGCACCGCTGCCGACATCGCATTCCTCGGCGGTGTCGTATACCGATTCGACGGTGGCGGCCCGGCCGCGGCGCTGGCCCTCAAGGACCAGCTGGTGCAGCAGGTGGGCACCGATGAGGAGATCAGGGCCTTGATCGGGCCGCACACGCGCGTGGTCCAGCTCTTGGGCCGGACCGTACTGCCCGGTATCAATGAGTCTCACTTTCATGCCACCTGGCTGGGACTGATGTGGCCACAGACCCTGATGGGCTCGGGGGCACTGACTCCCGGCGAGCCCGGCCCTGGCCTGCGAACGGCTCAGGAGCGACGCTCGGCGATCCTGCGGGCCACCCGCCTGGCGGCGAGCATGGGGATCACCAGCATCACCGAGCCCGGGCTGGGGCCCGGTGAGGACGACGGCGCCACGGGCGCTTTCGGTTCGGACGTGCTGCAGCAGTACCGCGAGCTTGCGGCTGCCGGTGAGCTTCCGGTACGCGTGACCACGTTGGCCCTGTTTGGCGAACTGGACGGGCCGACCTCGTGGTCCGATTTCGAGAATGGTCTGGCCCGGCCCGTGGCCTGCGAACCCGATCCGCGCCTGCTGCATCAGGCCGGCGTGAAGATCTTCGCCGACGGCATTCCGCCCATGGGGACCGCCTACACCCATCGCGAGTACCGGAATGGTGCGCGCCCGGAGCTGCTGGTGCGGCCCACCGGCTCGGCGGACCGCGAGCAGGTGTTGCAGCATATGGTCCGCACGGCACACCGAGCGGGACAACAGGTGGCAGTGCACGCCACCGGCGACCGCACGATCGAGCTCGTGCTGGAGGCGGTGGCCGATGCCCGCGCGGCCGATGACGCCGACCTGCGGCACTACATCGTGCACGGGGATCTGGTGACGTCGCCACAGCTGCGCAGGATGGCCGAGCTGGGAGTGGGTCTGAACATCCAGCCGGGGATCGCCTTGCGCACCTCCTCGATGGTGGATGCAGCCCTCGGCGAAGGGGCGGCCGCTGAGGCCTGGCCGCTGCAGGAGGCACTCGATGCCGGAGTGGCGATGTGCATCAGTTCCGATGCCCCCATCCTCAGCCCCGACTGGCGCGAGCACCTCGCGGCTGCCGATGCCTGGATGGGCCCGGCGCAGAACTCCCAGGACCGGATGGCAGCGCTGTTGCGTTCGGTCACCGTCACACCGGCCTATCAGGACGGCGCCGAGAGTTGGAAGGGCACGCTGACCCCCGGGAAGGCGGCCGATCTGTGCGTGGTGGATCGCGACCCGTTCCAGCTCACCGCCGCCGATCTGCCTCAGCTGCAGGTCGACATGACCGTGGTGGGCGGGTCGCCGGCCTTCGAACGGGCCGGCGAACCGCGCGATCAGGTCAGCAGCTGACCACCGTCCACCGGGAGGCTGACACCGGTCAGGTGTGCCGCTCCCGGGCCGGCCAGGAAGGCGGCAGCCTCGGCGACATCGGCCACTGCCGCCAGGCGACGCAACGGAATCCTGCTCTCCCACGCCTCGCGCTGCGGCGAGCCTTCGGGCATCCCCAGTTCGAGCATGGCGGTGGCCACGGGACCGGGGGCCACGGCATTGACGCGGATGCCGTGGCTCGCCAGTTCGATCGCTGCCCACCGGGTGAGTGAGTCGACGGCGGCCTTGCTGCTTTCGTAGCCGCCCATCCCTGGGGTGGGCTGCCGGCCCCCGATCGAGGAGATGTTCACGATCACCCCTGCTCGCTCACTGGCGATCATGCGCTGGGCCACCTGCTGGGTGACCAGGAACGTGCCGAGCACGTTCGTACGCAGGATCAGCTCCATGTCCGCGGCGTCGAGCTCGACCAGGGCGCCGTGCCGGTTGAGCACGCCGGCGTTATTGATCAGGACGTCCACGGGCCCGTGTGCGGCTTCCACCTCGGCCAGGGCAGCGCTGACGGATGCGGCGTCGGTGATGTCCATGGCGCTCCCGTGCCCCCCGGTCGCCGCACTGGCTTCTGTCAGCGCATCCTGGTCCCGGTCGGCCATCACGACCCGGTCGCCGAGGCGGTGGAACCGCTCGGCAAGCCCACGGCCGATACCGCCCGCCCCTCCGGTGATGAGCACTGTTCGGCTCGACGTCATCGTCACTCCTTCTCTGCGGTGGTTTCTCGGGCCACGGCGGTGTACCGGCGACCCACAGACCGTTATAGTAAACAAACGTAGAAAAAAAACTGCAAGCCCCCGCCTACTCACTGGAGGCCGCAATGACGCAGAGCAGCACCAGCACTCTCCCCCGCCGCAAGCTGGGGCAGAACGGCCCGGAGGTACCAGTCCTGGCCTTCGGATCCTGGAACACCTGGGACCGCATGGAGCGCGAGGACGCACTGGCCGTCCTGGACGCCGCCATCAGCTCCGGCGCCACCTTCTTCGACGTCGCGCACTACAACATGGGCCCGCATGCCGAGAATGCCCGGACCGACATCATCTTCGGCGAACTGGTCCGCGAACTGGGGCTACGCCGGGAGCAGTGGCAGATCTGCGGCAAGCTCTGGCTCTGGGACTACCCGCGCACCAGTTTCCGCCAGCAGATGGAGACGTCGCTGGAGCGGATCGGCATCGAGAAGGCCGACATGATCGTCGTGGGCGACTACCTGGAGCCACTCGACATTCGCCAGGTGGTCACCGATATGGCCGAACAGATCGAGGCCGGCCACTTCGACCACTGGGGCGTGAACAACTGGCATATCGAGGACCTACGCACGGCCCTGGACTTCGCCGCCGCAGAGGGCCTGACGCCGCCGTGCTTCGCCCAGCTCAAGTACGGCCCTGCGCGCCGCTCGATGGCCGAGGGGCCACATTATGCGCCGCTGTTCGAACGCGGGCTGGGCCTGCAGGCCTCGGACGTCTTCGAAGGCGGAGTACTTCTGGGAACGCGGGCGCCACAGCGCAAGATCGGCGCGGACGTGGGCGGAATCCGCGAGCAGATCCTGGCCGCGGCGCCACAGCTGGCCGCAGCGGCGGCACGGTTGGGAGCAAGCCCGGCCCAGCTGGCCATCGCCTTCTGCTTGGCACATCCGGCGGTGGGGAATGTGCTCGTGGGCACCTCCCGGATGTCTCAGCTGCGCGACAACCTGGGTGCCGTGGAGGTCCTCGAGCAGGTCGGCGCCGACACGGTACGCGCAGAACTCGCCTCGCTGCGGGCAGACCGGGGGGTCCCATCCGACGGCACGTTCCCGGCTCCCTGAGGAGATTCGCGCCGTCGACAGGCCACGCGACTCGACCCTTGAGTCAACGTGTGTAGACTAACCACTCACATGGCATGACCATCCCCCGACATCACCCAAAGGAGGCATGATGACGGTCAACACCCAACCCCCCGACCATGCGCAGATCGACACCGCCACCCCAGAGCGGATCCTCGATATCGCCACCGGCTACATGGCAGCAAAGCAGCTCTTCGCCGCCTCGCGTATCCACCTGTTCCGCGCACTGGCGGACGGCCCACTGGAGGCCGCCGGAATCGCCCAGGCCACCGGCGTCAGCGAACAGATTGCCCGCACCCTGGCCGATGCGATGAACTCCCTGGGACTGCTCGAGCGCAGTTCCGGCGCCTACTCACTCACCGACGACGCCGCGGCATACCTGGGCGGTCGGGGCGAGCTGGACCTCGGGCCCTACCTGGAGTTCCTGAACCAGATCAGCTACGGACACTGGCTGCAGTTCGACCGCACCGTGGACACCACGACTCCTGGCGACCTGCAAATGGACGAGGAACGCTGGGGCACCTTCATGGCAGGCGTCATGGGCTATAACTCCCTGCACGCCGCCATGCTCGCCCGCCAGTTCGACTACACCGGCTTCTCCTCCCTGCTGGACCTGGGCGGGCTGAGCCCAGACTTCGCGCTGCGGGCCCTGGCGGCGAACCCCCAACTGCAGGCCACGTTCGTGTACGACCCGCAGTCGACCGAGATCATCGAAGAGGCCACCACCGCTGCCGGCGTGAGCGACCGAATCACGATCACACCGGAGGAGACCGCCACGGCCACCCCGAGCGGCAGCCACGACCTGGTCATGGTCAACCACGTGCTGCACCGGTTCGACGAGGCCCAGAACGAGCACATTCTCAGCAGTGCGCGCGCCGCGGCCGCCCCGGGCGCGACGCTCTTGGTGCTCGACTTCTACCTGGATGACGACGAACGGCAGCGGCGCATCGATGCCGTGCATGCCGGCGAATACTTCGTCATCGATGGCACGATCGTCTATCCGCAGGCGCAGGTGAAAGGCTGGCTGACCAAGGCCGGCTGGAAGCTCGAGAAGCTACTCGAACTTCCCGGCAGCCCGCGCGTCCTGGTGGCTACCGCGCAGTGACCGCTTAGCCGGTGCGGGCGTAGGGCCTCACCCTGCGACCGCACCGGTGATGCCCGAGCGGCGGCCACATCCGCATTCCAGCACAGCCCAACACCAGCCGCAGCTGCTCTACTCGCCAGGGCCACGCACCGCCGTCGGCGACGTAAGCCCTGCACACCACACCACATCCGGACAGGTGAGGCTGTGCCGTCGCCAGCGGTCACACACCCAGCCGGCACCGCCCGCCGGCGTCCATGGCCCTGGCCGGCACCCTTCACAGGATCGTTATCATCTCGCCGTCTACATTCGTTGACAAAAACGTATATGATGACCCACGGTGAGACAGAACACACCGACGTGGGCACTCCTTGCCACATCACACCGAACATACAAAGGACTGACAATGAAGCGGACCTTGATCACAGCCATCGTCGCTGCTGCCGCACTGGTCCTTGCCGCCTGCTCCCCGAACGGCGGCTCGGCCGCCGGAGGAAACTCCGGTTCCGGCGACCTCAGTAGCCTCGACATGGGCACCTTCCTGGACATGACCACCTGGGACCCCGCCAAGGCGGACATCGGCTTCGAGGTGACCTACCTCTCAGCCGTCTACGATTCCCTGGTCGCCCTGGACGAGAACTCCGAGCCGATCCCCTCACTGGCCACCGACTGGTCCTACTCGAAGGACTACCTCACGCTGACCATGCAGCTGCGCGAGGGCATCACCTTTACCGACGGTTAGAAGTTCGACGCCAGGGCCGCCGTGGCCAACCTCAAGCACCTCAATGACGGGATCCGTTCCCAGCAGGCCTACCGCAATGTGAAGAGCATCGAGGCCACCGGGGACTACTCCATCGAGATCCATCTGTCCGAGAAGGACGACGCCCTGCTGTACTTCATGGGCCTCGGCCGCAGCTGGATGGTCTCCCCGGCCGCACTGAAGAGCGGCGAACTGGACAAAGAGCCGGTGGGCTCCGGCCCCTACACCTTTAATGCCCAAGCCTCAACGCCTGGCTCGGAGTACCACTTCGTGAAGAAGGACGACTACTGGAACGACGAACTGTTCCCCTTCGACGAAGTCACGATGCACCCAATCAATGACCCCACCGCCAGCCTGAACGCGATGCTCTCCGGCCAGTTGGACGTCATCTACGCGATGCCCCAGAACATCCCGCAGGCCGAGGAGCATGGCTGGAACATCTACAAGGGTGTGGCCAGCTGGGTGGGTATCCAGTTCGCCGACCGCAAGGGCGAACAGCTGGAGCCGTTGGCCGATAAGAAGGTGCGCCAGGCACTGAACTACGCTTTCCAGACCGGTCCGATGCTGGAATCGGCCGGGCCGGGCGCCGGCACCCAGACCAACCAGGTGTTCTCGGTGGACGGTCCGGTACACAGCGAGGAGCTGGACAGCCGCTATGCCTACAACTTGGACAAGGCCAAGGAGCTCCTCGCCGAGGCCGGTTATGCCGACGGGTTCGAGGTCTCCATGCCGATGTCGACCATATACCAGCCGTGGCAAGCAGCTACTGAACAGACGCTGTCCAAGCTCGGCATCACAGTGAAATGGGAAGACCTCTCCCCCGCGGACTACCAGACCAACGCCTCGACGTACCCGATGTTCCTGGCTGTGATCGCGTTGGACTCCAACCCCATCGCCACCGTGCAGCGCCAGATCGCCAGCAGCCAGTGGTACAACCCCGAACCGGTGACCGAGCTGAGCCCTGAGATCGCCGAGCTGACGCAGAAGGCGAAGAAGGCCACCGGTGACGAACAGCTGGCCACGCTGAAGAAGCTCAACGAAGCCATCGCCGAGGCCGCACCGTGGTCGCTGTGGTACCAGTCCAACAACGTCTACTTCGCCGTCGAAGGCGTCGAAGTCACTCCGATCACCGGAATGATGTTCCCCCAGCTCCGCTACATCCAGAAGGGCTGACCTTTCGTGGGGCGGCCCGCCGAGGTGCCTGATCTCGTTGACCGGGCCGCCCCATCGAGGAGAGACACATGCTCAAGTTCACGCTGAAACGGCTGGCCTCAGGGATCCTGCTGCTGCTGGTCATCTCCAGCTTCACGTTCTTCCTCGCCCACCTGGCGATCGGAGATCCCACCGCCGGACTGCTCGGCAACAGCGCCACCGAGGCTCAGCGCGCCGCACTGCGCCAGGAACTCGGACTGGAGCGCCCCATCCTGGTGCAGTACTGGGACTGGATCACCGCCGCGCTGACCGGAGACTTCGGCACCTCGTGGAACAACTACCGCCCGGTGGTGGACCAGCTGGTGATGCGCCTGCCGGTCACCCTCTCGGTGGTGGTGTTCTCGATGGTCATCGCCGCCGTGTTCGGCCTGATCATCGGCGTCGCCTCGGGCAAACGCCCGGACGGGCGTCTCGACCGCATCTTGAAAATGGCCTCGGTAGTACTGATCTCGCTACCGGGATTCTGGGTGAGTCTGGTGCTGGTGATGTGGTTCGCCATCAACCTGCAATGGTTCCCGGCCGTGGGCTTCGTCTACCCGGACGAGTCCTTCGTGGGCTGGTTGCGCTCGATCACCCTGCCGGCGGTTTCTCTATCCTTGGCGGCGATCGTGATGATCGCCGAACAGCTACGCAACGGCGTAGTGGAAGTGAGCAACCAGGACTACGTCCGCACCCTGCGCGCCCGCGGCCTGTCGAACCGCCGGGTCCTGCTGCACATCCTGCGCAACGCTTCCCCGGCCGCCCTGACGGTGCTGGCGGTGATGTTCGTGGGCCTGCTCAGTGGCGCCATCGTGGTCGAGGTGATCTTCTCCCTGCCGGGGATCGGCACCCTCACCCAGGACGCCTCATTGATCGGTGACATCCCGATCCTGCTGGGCCTGACCGTGGTCACGATCGTGTTCGTGGTCATCATCAACCTACTCCTCGACGTTGCACTGGCCTGGATCAACCCGAAAGCACGTGTGTCATGACAGTCATTCCCACTGCCGAGCAGTCGGCCAAGACCGCCGGCCCCCAACGCACCCTGTGGCGGCGGTTCCTGCACCGCCCCCTCGGCGTCATCTCGCTGATCGCTTTCGCCCTAGTGCTGCTGGTGGCGGTGCTGGCCCCATTATTGGCGCCCTACGACCCCAACCTGGTCGATTTCACCCTGGTGAAGGCCCCGCCCGGTGCCGAGCACTGGCTCGGCGGGGACTCCTCGGGGAGGGACATCTTCTCCCGCCTGGTGTTCGGGGCCCGCACCACGATCTACGGCGCCGTGGTGGCCTGCGTGGTCGCCATCGTGCTGGGTGTCCCCTTCGGCGTGCTGGCGGGTTACTCCCGCGGCCGCATCGATGTGTTCTGCACCTGGGTCTCCGATGCGATCCAGTCCATCCCCGGCATGCTCGCCCTGCTCATCGTGGCCGGTGGCACCGGGTCGAACTTCACACTGTTAATGATCACCCTGGGCATCTTCATCTCTCCCGGGTACTTCCGCATCTCCCGCTCGCGCACAGTCCATGTTCGCGGTGAGGCCTATGTGGACGCCGCTCGTGTGGCCGGTCTAGGCGATCTGCGCATCCTGGCTTCGCATGTGATCAAGGCCGTGTACGCGCCGGTGATCATCCAGACCGGTCTGACTGGTGGCCTGGCCATGGGTATCCAGGCCGGGCTGCAGTTCCTCGGCGTCGGCTCCAGCAACACCCCGAGCTGGGGCGCCATGATGAACGACGGCTTCCACAACATGCTCACCCACCCGTTGATGCTGCTGTGGCCCTCGGTCGCGTTGGCGATCTGCATCGCCTCGCTGGCCATCATGGGGTCCACGCTCGGCGACCTGGTCAGCGTGCGCACGCCGATGGAGGTCCGCAAGCGCCGCAAGGCCAAGGACTCCGCCGCTGCCGCGGCGGACCAGCCGGTCTCGGGGTCCTTGCAGCACACTGGGGAGAACGCCGCGCTGAGTATCAGCGATCTACAGGTCGCCTACCAGAGCCCGAGTGGCACCAAGGAGGTCCTGCACCGGGTAAGCCTGGACGCTGCTCCCGGCGAAGTTCTCGGGATCGTGGGCGAGTCCGGTTCGGGCAAGACCCAGACGATCCTGTCGGTCCTGAACCTGCTCCCGCACGAGGCGAACGTGGACTGCACCACCATGTGGGTGGACGGCACCGAGGTCTCCCGCCTCAGCCCCGGCAAGCGCCAGGAACTTCTCGGTACCCGGATCGGCTATATACCCCAGGAGCCGATGTCCAACCTGGACCCCTCCTATCCGGTGGGCCGGCACCTGACCGAACCGCTGCGCACGGTGCACTGCCTGGACAAGGCCGCCGCGCGCGACCGCGCCCGGGAGATCCTCTCCCGCGTGGGTATCCACGACCCCGACCGGATCATGGCCAGCTACCCGCACCAGGTCTCCGGCGGGATCGCCCAGCGCGTGCTGATCGCCGGCGCAGTGATCTTCCGGCCACCGATCCTGCTGGCCGATGAACCCACCACGGCCCTGGATGTGACCGTCCAGGCCGAAGTGCTGGAGCTGCTGCGTGACCTGCAGCGCGAATACGACATGGCACTGGTGCTCGTCACGCACAACTTCGGCGTGGTGGCCGATATCTGCGACCGCGTGGTGGTGATGAAGGACGGCAACGTGGTCGAGACCGGCGAGGTCGCGTTAACCTTCGCCGAGCCGAGCGATCCGTACACCGCCGAACTGATCGCCGCCTCGCTCGATGATGCCGCCGACCGGCACGCACTCGATGCAGAATTCGCCCGCACGAGCGGAGAAGGGACCACGGTGCAGGTATGACCGCAACGGACCACACGCCGGGCCGGAAGGGTTCCGTCACGAACCACGCGCCGAGCCGGCAGGACCCCACCACCGACCACGCGCCCGGCGGCTCGATCAAGCCCACGCCCGGAGGCTCGGCCGGCCCATTGCTGCAGGTCAGGGACCTCGTGGTGGACTACCGGCTGCATGGCCGCAAGAAGTTCCGTGCCCTGCAGGGAGTGGATCTGGACATCGCACCGGGCGAATGCGTGGGCCTGGTGGGCGAGAGCGGCTCGGGCAAGTCTACGCTCGGAAAAGCCGTGCTTGGTCTGGCGCCGGTCTCCGCCGGCACCATCACCTTCGATGGCCAGGACATCACCCACGCCGGCCGCAGGACGCGCAAGAAGCTCGCGGAGGACCTGCAGGTGGTCTTCCAGGACCCGTTCGGTTCCTTGGACCCCACGATGACGATCGGGCAGATCCTGGCCGAACCGCTGCGGGTCAGCGGGGTCAGCAAGGCGCGCGCCCGCGAGCGCGTGCTGGAGATTCTGCACCGGGTGACCCTGCCCGAGGATGCCCTGGACCGTTATCCCGCCGAGTTCTCCGGAGGGCAGCGCCAGCGGGTGGCGATCGCCCGGTCTCTGGTGCGCAAGCCGCGCCTGGTGATCTGCGATGAGCCGGTCAGCGCTCTGGACCTGACCACACAGGCCACGATCCTGGATCTGTTCATCAATATTCAGCGCGACACCGGCGTGGCCTACCTGTTCATCTCCCACGACCTGGGTGTGGTGCGCCGCATCTGTCACCGGATCTCGGTGATGTACAAGGGCAATGTCGTGGAGTCCGGCAACAGCCTGGACATCACCCAGCGTCCGCAGGAGGACTACACCAAGAACCTTCTGCTGGCCTCCCCGGTGGCGGACCCGGCCGAGCAGGCCGAGCGGCGCCGGCGCTGGCTGGAACTTCGCGACCGGCAAGCCGCCTAGAGTAGCGTCGAACTATGCCGAAGGTCATCGATCACGACGAACGACGCCGTCAGATCATCGCAGTTGCGCGCCAGCTCATGGTGGAGGGCGGATTCGGTGCTGCCACCATGCGCGGGATCGCTTCCGCGGCTGGGTTCGCCAACGGCGCGCTGAAGCACTACTTCGACGGTAAGGAAGCGATCGTCGAGGCCACGTTCGACAGCGTGCTGCAGGAGATGACCGAGGTGATGGCCGGCCTGGAGGAGAGCGGAAATCCGGTGGCTAACTTGCGCTCCTACATCAGCGCTGCCCTGCCGCTGGACTCCTACCGCATCTCCGGTGCGCGGGTGCTCCTCGCCTTGTGGGAGTACGCCTCGACGAATGCTCATCTGGCCGAGCGTTATCGCGAGCACCTGCATTTCTGGGGCAGACAGCTCGGCGAGCGGATCTCACTCGTCCTCGGCGACAGCGCCTCCGCCGATGAAGTGGAGGCCCTCGCCGACGAGATCATCACGGTCTCGATCGGGGCGAACGTGGCGAGCCTGCTCCTGCCCGAGGAGACGATCATCGCCCGCTATCAACGTTACGCCGATGACGTGATGGCACGCATCGCCGCCTGATTTCCTTCGGCCTGCACCGTCACACCGGTGCCTCGGCCTGCATCGCTCCACCGGCTTCCACCCACGCCGAAGGCAACTCTACGGACCAGTTCGATCAATTGAAACGTACCTAGAGTTGCCTTCGGCGAGCTGGAGGGGCGCCTTCGGCAACTTGCTGGGTCGGCCGGCAGGCGACTTCTGCGAGCCGGGCCGGGCCCAGGTGGGGCTGGCAGGGCTCCGTTCAGGGCAGGTCGATGTGGAGGAACTGTAGGGTACGACGGCGCAGCTCCTGCCCGTGCAACACTGCCACATGGTCTCCGGGTACGCGTTCGAGCGTTCCCTCCGGCAGTTGGGCGACCACCCGCTCCAGCCCTTCGGTCATCGGGTCTTCCTGGCCGGCGATCAGTAGGGTGGGCACGGCCGGTGGGGTTGCCCCCGGGTCGAACGGATCGCGGCCCATGCCGGCCACGAGCGAGAGCAAGGAGGCCGAATCGGCGCCCGGGGCAGACATCATCTGGCTCATCATCGCCGTGAGCGGGTCCTCGGGCGGGGGCCCTCCGGCAAAGTGGGCTTTGGCGGCCTCGGTGTCCACGGCCCCGAACGGTTCCTGGGCACTCAGTCCGCCGAGCACCACTCGGCTGACATCCACCAGCTTCCGTCCGGCCAGGTCCCAGGCCAACCGCGCACCCAGTGAGTACCCGACCAGATCGACGGGGCCCCGGGTGTTCTCCGTGATCGCAGCGGTGATGGCTGCGAGCGCGTCGCTCGTACTGAAACCACCGTCGGGCAGGGCTGGGCTCTGGCCGTGCCCGGGCAGGTCGACCACCAGGGCGCTACGCCCCGCTTCGGCCAGAACGGCAGCCCACCGCTCGTGGGGGAAGTCCGCTTCCCCGCTGGCGGTAAAACCATGCAAGAGCACCACGGTGGGGCCGGTCGGTACGACTGTCGGTTCGGTCTTATGTATGTGCAACGGCGCAATACGATTCATCCTACGAGAGTAGACAAAAAGCCATCTGGGGGCCACCCTCGCTGCCGCCCGGCAGGCCGGACGATGCTCGACCCAGGTGGCTGATGCACGTCACGCGCCGGCGCTGCCCCGGCACCCGGCCCTTCCTGGTAGTTCTTCCACTCCGTCTGCACGGTCTCCAGGAAGTTGTCCACGTTCAGCGTGCCGCTCATGAGTTTCTGCATGGAAGCTCGCAGCACACCACGCATGCTGGGTGTGGCATAGGCCGAGTTTGCGGTGACACCGGCACCGTCCAGGGC
>Ga0079226_10001506_pt1 | contig 17837 bp, 17 predicted proteins | sample Poulit2014_FD_76345 | JGI IMG/M metagenome (GOLD analysis project Ga0079226, IMG submission 76345) | Agricultural soil microbial communities from Georgia to study Nitrogen management - Poultry litter 2014 | ecosystem: Environmental > Terrestrial > Soil > Agricultural land | place: USA: Georgia...
ATATTATGCAAATGGCAAGAGATGAATTTGGAAAAATGAAAGTCAATGTCAACTTTCAGCCGGTAGAACCGCATCAATCTGAATCTGAAGAGGAAGATGGAGAGACAGCTAATGCAGAAGATGAACAAACAGCAAGTGAAGAATCAGAAAATGAATAAACAACGTATTGCAATCCAGACGTTCTAGTCTGGATTTTTATTTAACAAAAGATGTTCAGTCAATTTGGTTTCTACGTTTAAATTATCTGTTTCTCCTTGATTTAAATTAGAAACCTATCGTAAACTATTATAGATGGAATGAACATAAGGTTGTATAATGATATCTACTAGAAAGACATTGAAAGTTCGCGTATACTTTCAAATAGTAAGTAAAAAGTGGAAAAAACAGAAGATCACACAAGGGGTGTACAAGTTATGGATATAAAGGAAATAAAAGAAATTATTCAATTAATCGATGAGTCCTCAATCGATGAATTTACATATGAGGCAGAGGATACGAAAGTGAAATTGAAAAAGTCAAATGAGATTCATCCAGGTCAGACTGTCATTCAGGTGCCTGAGCAGGCGGTACAGGGGCAAGCACTTAATGTACCGATCCAACAAAACAGTGCTGAAAATGACTCACAAGTACATGATCAACATGTTCAAAAATCAAATGGACCTGATTATGACCATGAAATTGTATCTCCAATGGTTGGAACCTTTTATATTGCACCATCTCCTGACAGTGATCCATTTGCTACAGTGGGAAGTCATGTTCAACCAGGAACCATTGTATGTATTGTAGAAGCAATGAAACTATTCAATGAAATCGAATCAGAGGTAACCGGTGAAATTGTAGAAATCCTCGTTGAAAATGGGGAGCTTGTGGAATACGGTCAACCATTATTCAGAGTGAAATCGAATTAAGGGGATGTTACGCAGTGATTAAAAAGTTGTTGGTTGCTAACCGCGGTGAGATAGCTGTTCGAATCATCCGCGCATGTAAAGAATTAGATATTGAAACCGTCGCTGTCTATTCTGAAGCAGATGAAGAGTCACTTCATGTCCAAATGGCAGATGAAGCCTATTGTATCGGACCAAAACAAAGCATAGATAGTTATTTAAATATTACGAATATCATGAGTGTGGCGACACTCACTCAAGTAAATGCCATTCACCCTGGTTATGGATTTCTTGCAGAAAATGCAGACTTTGCAGAAATCTGTAAAGCTTGCAATATTACATTCGTCGGTCCTTCTCCTGAAGCGATTCAGAAAATGGGAATAAAGGATGTAGCGAGAGAAACGATGAAAGAAGCCAATGTGCCGGTTGTTCCGGGTTCTACAGGTATCATAGAAAGTGAAGATGAAGCTGCTCAAATCGCAGAAGAAATCGGTTACCCGGTTATTATCAAAGCAACAGCAGGGGGTGGCGGAAAAGGGATACGTGTCGCCCGAACAGAAGAGGATTTAATCAAAGGTATACGAATTACGCAAAATGAAGCAGAAACGGCTTTTGGGAACCCTGGTGTTTATTTAGAAAAATATATAGAAGACTTTCGTCATGTGGAAGTCCAGGTTCTGGCTGATACACAAGGTAATGTGATTCATCTTGGAGAGAGAGATTGTACCATTCAGCGCCGCTTGCAAAAGCTGATTGAGGAAACACCGTCACCGGCGCTTACACCAGAACTTAGAGAGAAGATGGGACAAGCATCCATTCAAGCTGCCAAGGCAGTTGATTATGTTGGTGCAGGTACAATTGAATACATTTTTGATCGACAAACAAATGAATTTTATTTTATGGAAATGAATACCCGCATTCAAGTTGAGCACCCCGTTACTGAGATGGTAACAGGTGTCGATCTTATTAAAGAACAGTTAAATATTGCGGAAGGAAATAAATTATCCATAGAGCAAGAAGAAGTGGAGTTCAATGGTTGGTCCATTGAATGCCGAATTAATGCAGAAGACCCGTTTAATAACTTCATGCCTTCGGCGGGACACATTGATATGTATCTTGCTCCGAGCGGTTTTGGAGTACGAGTTGATTCCGCGGCTTATCCCGGATATACAATACCTCCATATTATGATTCAATGATAGCTAAACTTATTTCATATGGTCAGACACGTGATGAAGCAGTTAACCGCATGAAACGAGCTTTGGACGAGTTTGTCGTGGAAGGGGTTCATACAACCATTCCGTTTCATCGCAGGATTATGGATAATGAAGTGTTTATCGAAGGGGATTTTAATACTAACTTCTTAACAGAAAATCCAATTTCCGAATAAATATTTTCAGCCGTTTGCATTTTGAATCGTCAAGGAGGAATAGGATGCATGAACAATTGTTGCTAAATGATAAAAATATGAAAGTTTCTTTAGGTAAGATTGAAATTGCTCCGGAAGTAATTGAGGTCATTGCTGGAATTGCAGCAGCAGAAGTCGAAGGTCTTTATGCCATGAGAGGTAACTTTGCTTCTGGTGTAGCTGAGCGTCTAGGAAAACAAACTCATAATAAAGGTGTTAAAGTTGAATTGACGGACGATGGGATAACAATTGATCTTTTTGTCATCCTGAATTTTGGTATATCTATTCCGCAAGTTGCTGAAAAACTACAGACGTCAATTAGACAAGCTATGAAAAATATGACTGCATTGGAAATAGCGGAAATTAACATTCATGTCGTCGGTATTCAGATGGAAAACAATGATGAAACAGAACAGGTGGAGTAGCTAGGAGATTGATCAAGGCCAGCGAATGAAAAAAATCGCTTGACCTTGATCATTCTTCTTTTTCCTTGTTTTTCATCCAATCCTAGGTCTGTAAGGTTTGTAGCATACAAGCATGAAACATGTTATTATTTGGAATAGATCATGTAAAAGGAGCTATTCGAGAATGAAACGACGCGAGGCAAGAGAGCAAGCTTTTCAAATTTTATTTCAGCTGGATATTAATGAGGAAGAGCCTCAAAAAGCATTGGATGATTTTTTAATATCTGAACAGAATGATCTCTTCTTAAAAGCACTGACAGAAGGTGTGATTACATATAAACCAAAGCTGGATGACGCTATTGCAAAAAATGTAGAAAACTGGTCATTCAGTCGAATTGCAACAGCTGAAAAAACAATTTTACGAATGGCTGTCTTCGAGATACAATATATGGATGATATCCCAATTGCCGTTACGATTAACGAAGCAGTTGAATTAGCAAATAAGTATGGCGATGAAAAATCCGGTAAATTTATTAACGGCATTTTATCGAAATTTAGTTCGTGAAGTATAAAACGCAGGAGGTTATCACGTGTCAGGTATCGTTATAAATGGAAAAGAACTCGGACAACAATTGAGAGAAAATATGAAACAAGAGGTTGAACAGTTAAATGAGAAAAATGTGACGCCCCACCTTACAGTTATTTTAGTAGGCGAAAATCCTGCTTCACTTTCTTATGTAAGAGGGAAAGAAAAGGCTTGTGCAGAGGTTGGAATGTCTTCTTCACTTATCCAGCTATCAGCGGATACTTCCGAAGAAGAGCTGCTAAACATCATTGACGAACAAAATAATGATCACGCAGTACATGGCATATTAGTACAGCTTCCCTTGCCTGATCAAATTCGAGAAAAAAGAGTGATCGAGTCGATTGATCCAAAGAAAGATGTTGACGGTTTTCACCCTATTAACATTGGAAGAATGATGACGGGGGAAGATGCATTTTTACCATGTACGCCATATGGGATTGTTGAGATGATTAAATCAAAAAACATAACGATTGAAGGAAAGCACGCTGTTGTTATCGGCCGAAGTAATATTGTCGGTAAACCAGTCGGACAACTTCTTTTAAATGAAAATGCAACGGTGACATATTGTCATTCGCGCACGGAAAACTTAAAAGAATATACACTTCAAGCTGATATATTAATTGTTGCGCTTGGTCAAGCAAACGTTATAACTGCAGATTATGTTAAAGAAGGAGCCGTCGTTATTGACGTAGGAATCAATCGGAAAGAAAATGGAAAATTAACCGGAGATGTTGATTTTGAAGGTGTGAAAGAGAAGGCGGGCTATATCACGCCTGTACCAAGAGGTGTCGGTCCAATGACAATTACAATGCTTTTAAAAAATACAATTAAAGCAGCTAAAGGATTGAAGGGCATTGAAGGATAAATATTTAACGGTCACAGCGCTTACCCGATATATAAAACGAAAACTGGATATTGATCCACACTTAAGGGAAGTATTTCTTAGAGGGGAGATTTCCAACTTTAAGCACCATAGCCGGGGGCATATGTACATGACGATTAAAGATGATCGTTCCCGGGTCCAGGCCGTTATGTTTGCCGGAAACAATCGCTATTTGAAATTCCGTCCGGAAAACGGCATGATTGTGCAGATTAAAGGAGAAATAAGTGTCTATGAAGTTCATGGGCAATATCAATTGTATATTCATCAAATGGAACCTGGTGGCATTGGAGCGCTTTATTTGGCATATGAACAATTGAAAGAAAAATTACAGAAGCTCGGTCTGTTCGATGCGGTCCATAAACGCAAAATCCCTCCTTTCCCCAACCATATCGGTGTGATTACATCTCCGACGGGCGCAGCAGTTCGTGATATTCTTACAACGATAAAAAGAAGGTATCCGACTGTTCATGTTACTGTTTTACCCGTCCTTGTCCAAGGGGAAAGAGCAGAAAAGTCCATTATCCATGCAATTGAGCAGGCAAACGAACTCGGCATGTTTGATACATTAATTGTCGGTAGAGGCGGAGGATCAATTGAGGAGCTGTGGACCTTTAACGAAGAGGCAGTCGCCCGAGCTGTTTTCAATTCGAAAATTCCCATCATTTCTGCAGTTGGCCATGAAACAGATGTGACAATTATTGATTATGTAGCCGATTTACGCGCGGCAACACCAACCGGAGCCGCTGAGGAAGCAGTACCTCACGAGGAAGAGCTGAAAAACCGGATCGCTTCATATAAACGGACACTCACAAAAGATATGAGTCAGAAACTGGGCCAAAACAAAGATTTATTAAAGCGTCTTTTAAATTCATACGCCTTCCGGTATCCAGAACAACTTTTGAAACAAAAAGAGCAAGAGCTCGATGACAATACGGATCGTTTGCATAAAAACATGAGACGCCGTTTAGAGGAGAAGCAATCCGTCGTATCAAATTTTTATAAGCGAATGCTAACTTTGCATCCACAGACACAATTCAAAAGCGCGGAGGAAACGTTGCAACAGCTGATCAAACGAAATACGAATGGAATGAAAAATATATATGACAGAAATGCTGGAGAACTCAAACGTCGCATGGATAAGTTGTCCTTGCTAAACCCAGTAGATATTATGAAGCGGGGTTTTGCACTGCCGTATGGAACCCATGGTCAAATTATTAAATCTACAGAGCAAGTCACAGAAAGAGACAAGCTCACTGTCAAAATTCAAGACGGTCGTTTACATTGCGAAGTTTTAGCTGTCGAGGGAGGAAAAGAGCATGAGTGAAGAAAAACAAAATGAACTTACGTTTGAACAAGCGATGCAGCAGCTCGAGGAAATGGTGGAGAAACTGGAAGAAGGCGATGTGCCATTAGAAAGTGCGATTAACTATTATCAAAAAGGAATGGAACTCGCAAAAGTATGCGGGGATAAATTAAATGCTGTACAAGATCAGATGGTAAAGATTGTAAATGAACAGGGAGAACTTGAGCCTTTTCAAATACAGGAGGACGAAACGTGAGAGAAGGTATTCAATCATACATCAATCGAAATAAATCGACAATTGAAAATAAGATAAAACATTATATTTCAAGGCTGGAAATTCCGGAACGGTTAAAAAGTTCGATGGCCTACTCTCTAAACGCTGGAGGAAAAAGACTGAGACCTGTATTAATGGTGGCAAGCTTTGAAGCGTATAACGAGTCTTATGAAAAAGCTCTTACTTCTGCAGCCGCACTCGAAATGATCCATACGTATTCTTTAATACATGATGACCTCCCGGCTATGGATGATGATGATTATCGACGAGGAAAGCTAACAAACCATAAACAATTTGATGAAGCAACCGCTATTTTGGCCGGCGATGCTTTATTAACGTATAGTTTTGAAATAATTTCAAACGATCCGTTGCTATCGAATTCTCAAAAAGTACATATCATCAGCCATTTGGCCAAATGCAGCGGGCCTGCGGGAATGGTTGGGGGTCAAATTATGGATATGAAAGCGGAAAAACAGAAAGTATCAATTGAAGAATTAGAAAATATTCATGCCTTAAAAACGGGTGAATTACTTCGATTCGCTATTCATACGGGAGCCTATTTAGGAGAAGCGTCAGCAGAAGAACTTGTCTATTTGGATGAATTTGCTCATTACCTCGGCCTTGTCTTTCAAGTTCAGGATGACATCTTAGATGTAATTGGTGATGAAAAACAATTAGGGAAACGTATTGGCAGTGATGAAGATAATGCAAAAAGTACATATCCGAACTTGCTTGGTCTGGAAGGGGCTAAGGAGAAAAAAGGACTTTATGTACAAAAGGCAAAGGATGCTCTTATTCAGGCGAAAGCAGACCAATCCTATTTAATGGACTTAGTTGACTTTTTTAGCAACCGTGACCAATAAATATAGAAATATACGTTCGTCTATGATAAAATAAAATCGAACATCACAGGAAATGGTTACATAAGAACTGTTTCAATAGAACGATGATGCGTTCATTCCAAAGATTTATTTTGCCGTTATCACGCTTGTGTTAGCGGCTATTTTTAAATCGATTGAAAAAATGAACGAAAATACAGAAACTTACTTTGAAAAGGATTAAATCAATGGCAAAAAAACGTTTATATGAATTACTTGTTGAAAGAAATTTAGCAGAAGATGCGGATCAAGCAAAACGTCTTGTTATGGCAGGGCTCGTATTTTCACAACAGCTGCGTCTTGATAAATCAGGCGTGAAGATAGATGAAACCACTCCACTGCGAGTAAAGCAAAAAAGTAACTATGTAGGGCGGGGCGGAGTGAAAATGGAAAAAGCATTCACTCATTTTTCACTAACGGCAACTGGAAAAACATTTATTGATATCGGTTCGTCGACAGGAGGCTTTACAGATTGTGCCCTTCAACATGGGGCTAGGCTAAGTTATGCGATTGATGTCGGTTATAATCAACTTGACTGGAAATTACGAAGCGATGATCGCGTTGTCGTTATGGAGCGAACGAATTTTCGTTATGTAACAGCAGACATGTTAAACAAAGGTAAACCGAATTTAGCGGCAGTTGATGTTTCTTTTATTTCACTGGAACTTATTTTACCTGTTTTAAAGAAATTGCTGAAGGAAAATAGTGATGTCGTCGCTTTAATAAAACCTCAATTTGAAGCAAAAAAAGAAGAGGTTGGGAAAAAGGGCATTGTACGAGGGAAAGATGTCCATTTATCCGTTTTAAATAAGGTGATTCATTTATCAGAAAACGAAGGATTCAATTTTTACGACTTAACGTATTCTCCAATAACAGGATCAGAAGGAAATATTGAATTCCTTGCCCACTTAGGCTGGAAAAAGGAATCAATCGATTGCAAAAAAATTGAAGTGCAGAAAGTTGTAGATCTTGCCCATTCCGAATTGAGTTAAATTTATTAGAAGAAGAGGTGATATAAAATGAGCAAAGTACAACGACATATTAAAATCAGGGAATTGATCACGGAACATGAAATTGAAACGCAAGATGAACTCGTTGCCCGATTAAAAGCGCTGGGATTTATAGTAACACAGGCGACGGTCTCCAGAGATATCAAAGAGCTAAACCTCGTTAAAGTCCTTTCCAACAATGGTAAATATATTTACAGTTTACCTGCAGACCAACGTTTTAACCCACATGAAAAATTAAAAAGGCTGATCCCCGATGTATTTGTAAAAATTGACTCAACAAGTCATTTTATTGTACTGAAAACACTTCCGGGAAATGCTCAAGCTGTTTGTGTATTGATTGATAACCTGGATTGGCCGGAGATTATGGGAACAATCGGTGGAGATGATACATGCCTATTAATATGCAGAACGGAAGAAGAAGCACAAGAGGTAAATCATCGATTTGTGGAAATGTTATAACGGAAGATGGAGTTGTTTTTTGAAACGAGGTGAATGGAGTCATGTTAACAGAATTATCAATCCGGAATTTTGCCATCATTGAACAGGTATCTGTCACTTTCCATGATGGACTAACCGTTTTGACTGGGGAAACCGGAGCTGGGAAATCAATTATTATTGACGCGATTCAATTACTTGCTGGAGGCCGAGGTTCTGTAGACTTCGTGAGACATGGAGCAAAAAAAGCAGAAATTGAAGGTTTATTTTCGATTGATAAGCCGACTCATCCCGTCTATGAAAAAGCGGAACAGTTTGGAATTGAAATAACAGACGAACAAATTGTACTCGAACGTACAATTACTTCCAGGGGGAAAAGCATTTGCCGAGTCAATGGAAAGCTGGTCACCTTAGCTATCTTAAAAGAGTTCGGAAGTACGCTCATTGATATTCATAGCCAGCACGAAACACAATCGCTCATGGATCCGAGCAATCATCTTGAGTTACTGGATATGTATGAACCTGAGCTGACAGAAGAAACGAAAAAAGAATACACAAAAATATATGATAAATTAGTTGAATTGAACAACCGCTATAAAAAGATTAGTGAGAATGAACAAGAGACAGCTCATCGTCTCGATCTGCTTTTATTTCAAAAAAAAGAATTAGAGCAAGCTGAATTAAATCCCAATGAAGATATACAATTAGAGGACGAAAGACAATCACTCGCTAACTATGAGCAAATATTTAAATCATTAAACGATGCGTATTTTGCACTGTACGGCGAACAAAAAGGACTGGACTGGATTAGCCAAGCTCATCTTGCTTTACAGGATACCAGTAAACACGATCCGTTTATTGCTGAGAAAGAAGAGGAAATTGCTAATTATTATTACTCCCTTGAAGAGATGACGTTTGATATCCGGAATCGAATTGATTCCCTTCAATTTGATCCCGAACGATTAAATGAAATTGAATCCCGTCTGAATGAAATCAATCGGTTAAAAAAGAAATATGGAGCTACGGTTGATGAAATGCTTGAATATAGTGCGAAAATAGAGGAAGAAATTGAGGAACTTTCCAATAAAGACTCATTCTTAGCTGAACTAGCTAAAAAAATAGAGGATACACAAAAGGATGCCTTTCTTGAAGCAAAACAATGGCATGATATAAGAAAACGCGCGGCAGAACAATTAATACATGAAATACATAAGGAATTAAAAGGATTGTACTTGGAACATGCGACATTCTCCATATCTTTTGATGAAGAGGGACTCAGTGAAGAACAGACAACTCTTCATAAAAACGGTTTTGATAAAATTCGTTTTCTCATTTCAACTAATGCTGGAGAACCTTTAAAAGAGCTGAGCAAAACAGCTTCGGGAGGAGAACTTTCCCGAATCATGCTTGTTTTAAAAAAGATCTTTGCTAAACACCAAGGTGTGACGAGTGTTATTTTTGATGAAGTCGATACAGGGGTTAGCGGGCGTGTCGCACAGGCTATTGCGGAAAAAATTCACCAAATATCGAATGATTCACAAGTCATTTGTATTACACATTTACCACAAGTTGCAGCCATGGCGGATACACATAAATTTATTCGAAAAAAAGAAAAGACCAATCGCACCTATACAAAAGTTGCAGAACTCAGCAAAGAGGAGCAAACGGAAGAATTAAGTCGAATGATTACCGGAACGAAGATGACAGCCACAGCCAAAGAACATGCAAAAGAACTTTTGGAATTAGCTTCAACTTTTAAGCAAAATAACTGAATAAGTAAACGAAACAAGCCAGAAACTATAAGATGTCTGGCTTTTTTTATTTCACTTATTCATTATTGTGAGGTCTTTGAAATTTATTTATGCATTCTTAAGGAAAAGTAAGGAATTGCTTTTATCTTTCACCAGTTTAAAAACATGGATTTTCGTTCAAATTATAAATACAGCTCATAAAATGGTGTGGGTTAGGAACTTAGGAGAGTGAAGCAGTTGAATAAAAATGTAAGATTGATTTACACAATCATCGGTATGATTCTTCTCATTGCATTAATCGCAGTTCCTTTTATAAATCCCGTACAAAAATATTTGTCCATCCCGAACGAAGTCATAAAGATTCATGATCATTCTCCCCTTGATGTTCCTGAATTAGGTAATAACACAGCAGTATATGCTTCCTCCACAGAAGAAGAGAGCATTCAAGCAATTGACTCTAATTTTTATCCGAAAGAGCCTGGATCCAGTGAATTAGTCTATGAAGCGGCCGGGTTTCCAATAAAAAAGGTGAATGTCGATGTTCTGGATGACATTCAAGTGGTACCGGGAGGGCAGTCGCTTGGTGTTCAACTTCATACACACGGTGTACTGGTTGTCGGTCATCATCTAATTGAGCAAGGTGATTCGACTTTATCTCCTGGAGAGGACTCAAATATTGAAATTGGTGATATGATTTTAAAAGTAAATGATGAAGAATTAGTTGAAATGAATGATTTAAAACCTTATGTAGAAGAAGCTGGAAAAAGTGGTGAAAGTTTAAAGTTAACAATGAAAAGAGATGAAGAAATATTTGAAACTGAACTTGAACCCATTTTAGATAGGGAAGACAATCAATATAAAATTGGCCTGTATATCCGTGACTCAGCAGCGGGAATTGGAACAATGACATTTTATGAACCCGAATCAAACAAATATGGAGCACTGGGTCATGTCATTTCAGATATGGATACGAAGAAGCCAATTGATATTCATGATGGGAGCATTGTGAAATCGCAAGTTACTTCAATCGACAAAGGAAATAATGGAATTCCCGGTGAAAAACAAGCAAAATTTTCTACTCATGAAAATCAAATTGGGTCGATAACGAAAAATACACCTTTTGGCATATTTGGAGAACTGAATGAAACAGTGCAAAATGAAAAATATGATGAGCCAATGCCAATCGCTTTATCTCATGAAGTGAAAGAAGGACCTGCTACAATTTTAACAGTTGTTGATGGGGAGCAGGTTGAGGAGTTCGATGTCGAAATTGTGAGTAGTGTTCCGCAAAAATTTCCAGCTACAAAAGGAATGGTTGTTAAAATAACCGATCCTGAATTGTTGGAAGCAACTGGGGGCATTGTCCAAGGCATGAGTGGAAGCCCAATTATTCAGGACGACAAAATTGTTGGTGCGGTAACCCATGTCTTTGTAAATGATCCCACGTCAGGTTATGGCGTGCATATTGAATGGATGCTGCAAGATGCAGGTATTGAAATTTACAATAACGAGAAAAAAGCAAGTTAATAAAAAGGTTGGGACATCAAAGTAATCTTTAATAAAGCGAACAATCTACAAATCCAATAGGGGGGAGCAAAACGAAGTTCTTTTTAAAAGGGTGACTTACTCATTGCTTTTTGTTTAAAGAAACAAGATGTTGCTCAAACACCAAGTGTGTTTTAAGATTAGGGGAGTTCGCGGCTTATTTTATTTAAAATGCTTTTGTCCCAGCCTTTATTCGTTTTTAATCGTTTATACCACAAAACAAGTGCAATCCCAATAATCTATAGACAAAATACGACAAAAGATGTCATGAAAAATCAAAAAATGTCGTAAAATGAAGATAATAAATGCAAACAAAAGATTTAAAAAGAAATTCAAATGTTTATCCCTTAAAAAGAGGATATTTTGAGTTTTTGTTTAATATATAGTATTAGGGAGAGAAAAGAAGGAGGAATATTTGTGGAAAAAATTTCTATTTGCATAGTAGATGACAATCAAGATCTAGTACATTTAATGGAGGATTATTTTGAAGAACAGGATGATATAGAAGTAATTGGAACGGCTTATAATGGCAGAGATTGTTTGCAAATGTTGGAAGAGAAAGAACCTGATGTTCTAATTTTAGATATAATTATGCCGCATATTGATGGATTAGTCGTGCTCAATACTCTGCGAAATGAGGGGAGAAAGCCCGATCAGGTCATTATGTTAACTGCTTTTGGTCAAGAGGAAGTAATGAAAAAAGCGGTCGATCTTGGAGCTTCTTACTTCATTCTAAAGCCGTTTGATTTTGATAATTTAGCAGAACAAATCCGCCAGCTTAAGGGTGTAGAGGTGAGTTTTTCAAATAACCAAAAAAGAGCGAGAAAACAACAAGTACACAAAGAAAGTAAAGTACCGGATTTGGAAACCAGTATTACAAATATTATTCATAAAATTGGGGTTCCGGCACATATTAAAGGTTACATGTATTTACGGGAAGCGATTACAGTCGTTTATAATGATATGGATATGCTCGGTTCTATTACTAAAGTTCTTTACCCCGATATTGCAAAAAAATTTAATACGACAGCTTCGCGTGTAGAAAGAGCGATTCGACATGCTATTGAAGTCGCGTGGAGTAGGGGAGATATCGATTCCATTGCTTCATTATTTGGCTATACTGTCAATATTTCAAAAGCAAAGCCAACCAATTCAGAATTTATAGCCATTGTTGCAGATCACCTTCGTTTAGAACATAAAGTCAGTTAAGGTAGGGCCTAACAGTATTGAACGTAAGTCAAACACGCAAGTACACCGACAAATTACTTTTTGAGGGTAATCACAGACTAACCTACATAAATATTCGTAAATTAGTCGAGTGGTATATTTATCTTCCCGGTGTTACGAAATATGCGCGTCTAAAGTTCAGGTAAAGTTAACGATAAAAAACGCCTTTCTTTATCGGAATAATCCGAAAAAAGAAAGGTGTTTTTGTGTGTTTAATGAATGGTTACTAAAATGAGATCACTATTCACTATTTGATGAATTGTACCTCTCGAGGTCTCGAGGACAAGCATGAAGTCACTAGGAGTCCGATATGGTGAAGAATGAGCACATCAAGGCTTATTTTAGTACATTAGAGAGCGGGATAAATAAAAAGAGGTTGGGATAAGTAAAAAGTGTTCGTTTCAGCGAATCCGAAAGAAAACAACCGAAGCGTTTTCCAAGTTAATTTTATTCGAAAAAACTTCACTTCAATACACTTATTGGCCCAACCTCATGCATCTAAAAGGCTTGCTTTATCTTAATCAAAGAAAGCTTTGTATAAAGATTGAATTGATCTTTCCATATCTTCTGATTTGACACCAAACATCATGGATACTTCTGATGACCCCTGGTTAATCATCAATATGTTAACGTCGGCCTCTGCAAAGGCATTGGTTGCTTTTTGTGCTACGCCAATTGTATTTTCCAGCCCTTCTCCAACAACCATAATAACGGCGAGGTCTCTCAGCATTGTAACGGTATCAGCATGAAGTTCATTTTTAATACGATAAATAATATTTTTTTCTTTTTCATCTGTTAAATTTCTTTCCCGGATAATAACGGACATATCGTCAATTCCTGATGGAGCATGTTCGAAGGAGACCCCTTCATCCTCCAGAATTTGAAGTAACTTCCGACCAAATCCAATTTCCCGGTTCATTAAAAACTTACTTACATATAAACTGCAAAAACCTGTATCACTCGCAATCCCGGACACACAATCTTCTCTTGCTAATTCTCTTTCCGGAACGATCAATGTTCCTTTTGCTGAAGGATTATTTGTGTTTTTAATGCATACTGGAATATTTTCCCGGAATGCTGGAATCAGAGCCTCATCGTGAAACACAGAAAAACCGGCATAAGAAAGCTCTCGCATTTCTGTAAAGGTTAAACTTGTAATTTCCTTCGGCTGATCAACAATGGTCGGGTTGACTGTGTAAACCGAATCAACATCTGTAAAATTCTCATATAATTCAGCTTTTACACCGGCAGCAATAATGGCGCCCGTTATATCAGAGCCTCCTCTGGAAAATGTCGCCAACTCTCCTGTTTTTGTATAGCCAAAAAAACCGGGAATGAGAAGAACGCCATCTTTTTTCCGCAATTCGTATATTTTTTCAAAACTTTCCGGAAGAATTTGTGCGTTTCCAGGTTCATCACTGACAATGATTCCCGCTTCCTTAGGATTTATGTATGATGCCAGAATACCTTGTTTATTCAAAAATGCACTTACCAGCTTAGCTGAGCTATCTTCACCAATGGCTTTGATTGCGTCCAATTTCATTTCATCTGACAGTTCATCATGTAATACGGATTCTATTTTGTTAAAAATTTCATCTAAAATGGAATCATCTAATTCAAGTTCTTTAACAATTTCTCTGAAACGCTCTTGAATAGCAGAGAGGGGCTGTTCATAGTCTTGTTCATTTCTATAAGCTTCTTCTAGATTAATCAGCAAATCAGTAACTTTTGTATCTTCTTTATCCCTTTTTCCAGGTGCCGACACAACAATAAATTTACGGTTTTCATCTGACTTGATGATGTCGGCTATTTTGCGGATTTGAGTTGCATTTGCTACGGAGCTTCCTCCAAATTTTGCTACATTCATTTTAATTATAATCCCCCAAAAAATTCATTTTTTCTCATAATATCATAAACAGTATTTTAATCAATTTTAATTTAAAAAAGATGGACTTTATCCATCTTTTAAGGATTCGTTATTTTGTCCTTTTAACCGTTCCTTTTTTTTATCCCGAAAGACGACAAAGCCACCTAAGAAGGCGGTGCCTCCTACAAACAATAAAAGTCCGACAATAAATTGGATTTCTGTAGTAAAGAAAATCGAATTAAATTCATTAAAAACAGTATCACGCATTAACTTAATACCGTATACAGCGAGTCCACCCGGTATAAATAATGCAATGACTGCTAAAATACGAGCCATAAATGTCCCCTCAGCCTTCATTATTATCTCTACAACAAGTATAACAAATAACGGAGAAAAATAGAATAAATACAAAATGACCTCATTTTTTTAATAATTTATATAAAAAAGTACTTGCTTTTCTGGAAAAATAGCTGTAAAACATTTACAATATAATCTATTAGGGATAAAATAGTTTAATATTAGTACCAGATACTAATAGGAGGTAAATAATGAAAATATTTAATGCAATGGACCAAGACGATTACGAACAAATTGTTTTTTGTCACGATAAAAGTTCCGATCTAAAAGCAATCATAGTTATTCACGATACAACGCTCGGCCCGGCTCTAGGCGGGGCAAGAATGAGGGACTATGCTACAGAAGAAGAAGCTCTTCAGGATGCATTGCGATTAGCGAAAGGAATGACTTATAAAAATGCCGCAGCCGGTCTCAATCTAGGCGGGGGCAAAGCGGTCATTATGGGAGATCCGACAAAGGACAAAAAAGAAGAATTATTTCGGGCATTTGGACGTTATGTAGAAAGTTTAAATGGCCGATATGTTACAGCGGAAGACATGGGAACAAAAGAAGAAGATATGAACATCATTCATATGGAAACAAATTATGTCACAGGTATTTCTAAAGAAGATGGTACTTCCGGTGATCCTGCTCCTGTTACCGCCTATGGTATCTATCACGGTGTGAAGGCAGCTGCAAAAGAAGCTTATGGGGATAGTGACCTGAAAGGAAAAGTTATTGCTGTACAAGGAATGGGCAACGTAGCGTATTCTTTATGCGAGTATCTCCATGAAGAAGGAGCAACATTATTCGTAACGGATGTTCATGAAGAACGTGTTCAGATGGCGGTAGAAGCATTCGATGCAGTCGCAGTTGAACCGGAAGCGATTTATGATGTTGATTGTGATATTTTTAGTCCTTGTGCAGTTGGAGCTATTATTAACGAGGAAACCATATCACGACTTAAAGCTAAGGTCATTGCCGGCTCTGCAAATAACCAATTGAAATCGGATTCGGATGGAGATCTCTTAGACAAAAAGGGAATTGTATATGCTCCGGATTATGTGATCAACTCAGGTGGGGTCATTCATGTAACAAACGAATTAAGCGGTTATAAGGAAGAAAGAGCACTTAAAAAGGTAAAAGCAATTTACGATAGTTTAGAAAAAGTATTCGAAATTGCCAGGCGAGATCAAATTCCTACATATCAAGCAGCTGATCGAATGGCTGAAGAACGAATTGCAGCTGTACGAAATGCTAGAAATCAGTTTTTATTTCGCAATCACTATGCATTGCCTCAGCGGTTAAGAGACTAAGGAAGGAGACTGAGATGAGTAAATCATATGATTTGGTAGTTCTTGGGGGAGGTATCGGCGGTTATTCGGCTGCCGTTCGTGCTTCTTCCTTTGGAATGAAAGTGGCAATTGTTGAAGAAAAAAAGCTTGGGGGCACATGTTTACATGAAGGATGTATCCCGACAAAATCGTATATAGAAAGTGCGAATCTCTATCGAAATATGAAAGATATTTCTTCATTTGGTATAGACACAAAAAACTATGAATTAAACTTTTCGAAAGTTAATAAAAGAGCGAACTCAGTCGTCTCTACACTTCATCAGGGTTTAAATGAATTAATTAAACAGAAAAACATCGATATGTATTATGGGAAAGGCACTATTTTAGGAGCCAGTATTTTTTCTCCACTTCCCGGGAACATCTCAATAGAAGATGGAAATGGAAAAGATAACACCATCCTTACACCGAAGTATGTCTTAATTGCTACAGGTTCAAAACCAAGCGTGTTTCCCGGTTTAGAGCCAGATGGGCAGTTTATTGTAGATTCAAATCAGGCGCTGCAAATGAATGAGTTGCCAAAATCTATCATTATTATAAGGGGAGGCGTTATTGGTCTTGAATGGGCATCGATGTTAGCTGGATTTGGCGTACATGTTACGGTTGTTGAAGCAGATAAACAAATATTGCCGGACATCGACCAAACCCTCGCAAGGGAGGCTAAAAAACAATTAGAGAACAGGAACATAACCTTCTTAACGAAATCGGTTGCTCTACCGGAAACGGTTCGTAAGAGTGAAAATATCATGATCGATATTGAAACGGAGGAAGATGGCCAGCAATCGATTCAAGCAGAAAAAATACTGGTTGCTGTTGGCAGGCGAGGAAATATTGACAGTTTAGGTCTTGAAAACACAAATATTTCTATGAAAGACACCTTTATTTTGACAAACGAGTTTTATCAAACGAAGGAAGAACACATCTATGCCATAGGGGACGTTATTGGAAAAAAACAGTTAGCCCACGCAGCTTCACATGAAGGGATAAAAGCTGTTGAACATATGGTTGGAGAACGACCCTTTCCACTCCAAGATGAAAATATACCAATCTGTATTTACACACATCCGGAAATCGCCAGCGTTGGATTAACCGAGCAAGAAGCAGAAGCTCAAAATATCACGATTAAAGTTGGAAAGTTTCCGTTTACGGCAAATGGTAGGGCTTTAATCAAAAATGAAGCGGGTGGCTTTGTAAAGATCATTGAGAATGAAAAAACAAATGATCTGTTAGGGGTTCATATGATTGGTCCGGGAGTAACAGATTTAATAGCCGAGGCAAGCCTTGCTAAAACAATGGATGCAACCCCTTGGGAGTGGACTCAAGCCGTGCACCCGCACCCTTCCCTTTCGGAAACAATCTGGGAAGCGGCATTGGCTGTAAATAAGCAGCAAATTCATATTTAGAAATGGAGGTCATCACGTGGAAAAAAATAGACATGAACCAATGGGTTTGACGGATGATGATGTTTTAGACATATACGGAACGATGCTACTGGCCAGAAAGGTTGATCAACGAACATGGCTCCTGAACCGAGCGGGAAAGGTTCCATTCGTCGTGTCCTGTCAGGGACAAGAGGCAGCCCAGGCAGGGGCAGCTTTTGCACTTAACAAGGAGAAAGATTATATCCTGCCTTATTATCGAGATCTTGGCATTGTCCTGGCATTCGGCATGACACCAAAAGAGGTTATGCTTGCAT
>Ga0079226_10001507_pt1 | contig 17837 bp, 15 predicted proteins | sample Poulit2014_FD_76345 | JGI IMG/M metagenome (GOLD analysis project Ga0079226, IMG submission 76345) | Agricultural soil microbial communities from Georgia to study Nitrogen management - Poultry litter 2014 | ecosystem: Environmental > Terrestrial > Soil > Agricultural land | place: USA: Georgia...
ATGCGTTCAGCAAGCTTCAGGGCTTCACTGCGAAATTCAGGCGAATGCTGTTTACGGGGTTTTTTACTGGTTGATACTGTTTTTGTCATGTGAGTCACCTCTGACTGAGAGTTTACTCACTTAACCGGGTGTCCACTATTGCTGGGTAAGATCAAATCCACTTACCGTTCAACACGACTACTTTATAAAGTTTTTTTTTTATCTCTTCCTCCTTTTGAAAGACATTAACATTGAAAAAATGATGTGATAGTCAAAATTTTGACAGTTGCATCCTGTATGTTTTGATATAAATGGACTGACTGATGTAATGCAGACAATGATGGATGCGTGATTTCTGTGAGGTAATCCCTTTGTAATCATAACGCAGAGGGGTGTTAATTGTATTTTTATTGACCAGTAATAACATCACATTTCACTAAATTATGGAGGTTTCCTATATGTATAAACTGGATGTGGCCGAAGCAAAAACAATTGTTGGTGGTGAAGAGAAATGTTGGGTATCTACTTACTCTAATGATGGAAAAGGCAATTGTGTAAGAAAAGTAGTTTGTCACAGTGTAGATAAGCATGGAAATCCTGTAGGTTCTGAATATATTAAATCTACCTATTCTGAATCCTGTCCGGTGACGGGGCGACCTGTAACCTATCCAAAACCTTGAGAATAAGGTAATACTTAATATGAGGCAGCTTTTTCTGCCTCATATTACTTCATGCGGGCAACGTTAAAAATTGGTTGTGTCGCATTAACAGCAGTAGGTTGACCTTGGTCCAAAATCAGTGCGGTGCTAAATCAGAAAATTTCATCTTTCCGAATGACTTCGGATAAGTTCAGACGGAGTCATGTCATTTAATGACATTTTCTCATGATCGTATTCTCGTCCTCAGTTGTCGGGTTTGTCCTGTGCATCTTCCAGTGAATGTTCATACTTTCATCAGCAGACTGCCGTTAAATGATTCAATAAACGGATTAATCGAGAATACAGACGACAAGTAAGAGTCTTTCACTGCTTATTTTTACAGTTGGTTTCTTGCTCTCGTGCCAGATGCCAGTCAAATTTATAAGTAAGGGAAAATTCGGTTAACTTTTTGATTTGTAATGTTAAAATAACATCATTATCCGTCATGGCCTGATCTGACTGGAGTGCTTAAAGCGCTTCTCAAATTCAAAGGGTTGGAATATGTGTCATTCTTTTTTTGAAGTATATGCTGGAATGGCGCAGAACTTCTAAAACTCACATGAAAGACACCATGATACTCTGAGTTGAAGCCTTCATGCGACAGAACCCTTTCTGGATTCTTCTATGCAGAGAATTCGCACTCAAGAGTAGCATTCATCATGCATCCCCTTTTTTATAAATTAAGATAAATACAATGTATTTATATAATCTATCTGTTTTATTGGTTAATGGTTGTGTTTATAACTGCCATATTATTCAATAACTCATTGTAAATTACATATTGAGAAAAAAAAACAAAAAAACAAAATGTTTTTTTGTTGTGAAGCAATGGCAAAATAAATATCTATTTTATTTATATTAATTGCTTTGATAACTGCGTATAAATGAAATTTATAGTGTTTTAATCTATTTTTAAAATATATTTTGATATAAAATTCTGTTTGTTTGCATGTTTGTGATGACTTACTCTTTATTTCGGGAGGGGTTGTGTGGATTTAGGTTTTGAATAGAATGTGCATCACATCAGGTATGTGTTTTCTTCTGATACATAAAAAGGTATGCGAGGTAGAATGTTTCATGGTTCCACCGTAAGCAGGAAGAGGTTAAATGCATTTCTGGGGCGAAAAAAATCGTACGATGTTTCATGGTGCCAACATTATTTTTTGTATTTCGACTATGTCATTTGTTTCTGATAATCCAACTGGATCCACCATTTGCATAGTATAAAGTTAGAAGTGGTTATTTAAAGTGAATTTGATAAATTATACCATGTAAACAGAACGATTTTAAAACAATATTCTTATCATAAAGTTAATTAGAATATTAACTCTGAAAGTGGGGCATTGAGTATAAATTAAATATATTACATCTGTCATTTAAAAACGATGATGTGATAAGTAATACCAAAGGTGTAACTCTCTCTATTCATTGCATTCAGTACGTAAAATAATGGTCAATATGATTAGTGACTTTGAAAAAAAAACCAAAACAATTACAATCACAAATTTAAAGATAAAAAATCATTTAATTATCTACACAAGTAACTGTGAATTAAAAATAGAAATTAATGGGAAGGTGACTCGTTATAAACAAAACTCATTTGTATCTATTGAGAAAGGGGTGAGCATAAATTGCACCATCAAAAAAATAGATGCAACAAAAATGCCATGCGAGTATATTGTTATAGATAGAGACCTGCTTATAGCTATTAAAGATGTTTGCTTTTGTTTAAATATGATAAACCTGGATATCAAATCTTTTTGTTTACCGACAGAGAATAAAATCATAGGTTTTAACAGTAATGCAACAGCAGTACAACTGTTCAGAGAAATTAATACGAGAAATGATGTAAAAAATAACGCATTAAAATTAACCACTTTTATTGCCAGTTCTGAAAAATCAACTTTATTAATCCAGTCTGTACTATCATCAGGGGTAATTAAGTTCTCAGATAAATTAATAAAAATATTTGAACAAGATTTGTCAAAACGCTGGCGCTTAGGAAATGTAGCGGAAATATTTAATGTAAGCGAAATTTCCATAAGGAAGAGACTGGATGCGGAGCAAACAACATTTTATCAAATTTTACTTGAAAGAAGAATGAATAAAGCTCTTCAGTTATTGCTTGATAATGAATTGCAGGTTGATATGATTGCAAAAAAAATTGGAATATCCAGTACATCATATTTCATTAAAACATTTAAGAAGCATTTTGGGGTTACACCAAAGAGTTTTTTAATGTATTTCAGATGAATTTAAAATGTTTTTATTCTGCAATTGTTTTCACATGAAATAACAAAGCGTATTGATATAATTATTTTTCCAACTAAAACTAAATGGATGTTTATTTAAATGAAAACGGGGGAGTCTCTGAGCGAGGGGAGCGACGTTGTTTACTTAAATGTAATCAATTTTTTATTTGTTATATACAATTTCTTTTAAGTAAAAGAACACCTCCTGAGGAGGTGGCTTTTCAGAATGCCCCCTATAAGGCTGAGGAATCCCCGGAAAAGAAGACAGGCATAGAGTTTTGTGATCTACTGATTGCGCTAACAAATTCAATGAGATCACCTCTATGCCTGCCCGTAAAGTATGCCAGACTTTTTTCCGTAATGCTTTAGCTTCCACGCATCAGTATCGACAAAATGCCATTATTGATTCCGCTGCTGCTTTAGTCGGGGGCACATCTCTTTCTCTTACCAGCATTGGCCGGCATTTACCCGGCCCTGCTCGCGTGAAAGATAAAATAAAACGCGTTGACCGTCTGCTGGGTAATACACGACTTCATAATGACATCCCTCTGATATTCAAAAATATTACTTCTATGATGACAAATAAACTGTCGTGGTGTGTTATCGCTGTTGACTGGAGCGGTTACCCTTTTCAGGAATACCATGTCCTTCGGGCCAGCCTCCTCTGCGACGGTCGCGCTATCCCCCTGATGAGTCAGGTATTTCCGTCAAAAAAACAAAATAACGAGGCGGTTGAAATCTCTTTTCTGGATGCGCTTTACGGGGCCATTTCTCCCCGGACTCGTGTTGTTATTGTTACTGATGCCGGTTTTCAAAGTGCATGGTTTCGTCATATCAAATCACTGGGATGGGATTTTATTGGCCGTATCAGGGGGGTAGTGAAGTTCAGGCTGGATAGTGACAAAGATAAGTGGCTGGACATAAAAATGTGCAGGGGGAGTTCAGAGGCAAAATACCTGGGGACGGGAGGCCCGGAAAAAACGCTCGCGGTGTGAAGGACATTTTTATCTTTATAAGCATTCACCTAAAGGCAGAAAAAGCGGGCGAGCCAGAGGGAGGCCGGGCTCACCAACAACGGAAAAAGAACAAAAAGCCGCAGGCAGAGAACCATGGTTAATATTCAGCAATACAGCTGAGTTTAATGCAAAAAAAATCATGAAGCTGTACAGCCGAAGAATGCAGATAGAGCAAAACTTTCGGGATGAAAAGAGTGAACGCTTTGGTTTTGGCCTTCGGGCGAGCAGAAGTCGGAGGGGAGAGCGTTTTCTGGTATTAAGTCTACTGGTTACACTGGCCAGTATCGTATTCTGGCTACTTGGGTATCATTCTGAAAATAAAGGATTTCATTTAAAGTATCAGGCCAATAGTCTCAAAACCCGAAGAGTATTGTCTTTTCTGACGCTGGCTGAAAATGTCCTGAGGTTTAACCCTTTATCAGAAAGAGCCCCGACATTTCTTGCCTCTGTGGTGTGTCCATATGGCTATGTAGGGAGAGTGGAGTTTAAAGTAAAAATCAGTTTTATATCGCATATCTGTAAAACAAAGACTTTGAGTGTTTACAATAACAGTTTGAATAGTGGTACAACTCATAAACATCTGTAAAACCCATGCCATTTTTTCTTTCGATAAAATAGACGAGTAGAATAACAATGGCATGGATAAAACCATTTTGTAAGTGTTATAAAATAAACAAACAGCAAGAATCAAATGTTAAACAAATGTGATATCAGGATGACATACCTCCATCGATTATAAATGATTGTGCTGTTATATACGAACTTTTCTGGCTTAATAAAAATTCAACAAGATTAGCCACATCCTGTTGCTCCCCTAATCGGCGAAGAAGAATTTTTTCTTTAAGAATATTTAATTTTTCTTTGGGTATATCTTCTACCATTTCGCTTTTTATGAGACCTGGTAGAATGCAATTTACTCGAATATCAAATCGTCCAACCTCATGAGCCAGCGATTTAGTTAAACCATGCAGTGCAGATTTACTGGCAGAATAAATTGTTTGTCCTGGATTTCCCATTATAGCGCTAACAGAAGACATAAAGATTATACTACCACCGCCATTATACATCATTGAAGGAAGCAAATATTTGTGCCAGCGGAAAACAGAAACAAGATTAGTATCTAAAACCGCCATCCAGTCATCTGATGTTTGGTTTATATGAATAGAATCCTTAGTTATACCTGCATTATGGACAATTCCAAAAGGAGCCCCATAAGTATTAATTAATTTTTCACACAGCGTCTTAATATCATTCTCTGAGTTATTATCGCAGACATAACCTTTCACAAGAAAACGCGAATTAGCGCATAATTCTTTGGTTTGTTTTATACTATCAGGACATCTGCCTGTAAAAACGACATTGGTTGAATCACTGAGGGTTTGTACAATTTTTCTTCCAATACCCCGACTGGCGCCTGTAACTAAAACCCAATTAATATTCATATATTAGAGGCTCTTTCAATACAATTACAAACATCTTCAATGTTATTAAAATGCACCAAATCTTCCGGCTTCAAAGAAACTTGATATTCTTTTTTAACCATAACAACAAGCTCTACTAAATCGAGGCTATCCAGAGATAACTGACTAAAACTGGTATTATAGGTAATATCATCAATGGCAATACCTTTTGCATCAGATATCGTCTTTTGCAATTTAGATAAAATGTCTTTTTTCATCAGAGACATACATGCTCCACACGGTTTAACTTTAATATAATTTCACTTTTCATAACATATCCATCACATAAAATACGCGCAGTGACACAAATTATTCCGCCTTCATCTCTTCCTCCTGAAATCCACTCGTAATCGCAATATGCCATTATCTTTTTGTTTTGCCAATGAGATGGTGTTGCTAGTAAAAATGCAGAATCAAACGATAATTTTTGATGTGTTTGATAAACACGATACACCTCAAAAACATTAGGGAGATGATACGGATTTGCAACATGCTCGTTGATACAAAATTGACACTTTAAATAATTTAATGCCTTATAAAACAGGAAACAGTCCCAAAACAACATACCTGACGGAAAAATAGAACAATAAGAATCAAAGAAATTTTGTAACTCAATATAGTCTACTCTGTCACCCGAAAAATTCATCTCCCTGTCAGTATGAGTTGACATCTCTGTACTACAAAACTTACATGTAACGAGTTCATCATTTTCAGCGTTTCCCTCAATAAACGAAAAGTTAACAGTCTTATTATGGATAATTTTATAATCACAATCGTATTTTAAAGGTTGTTTAAACGCTATAGAAAAATCATAAACACATTTTTTATCACCTTTTGAATGTTCTTTGTTAAGAATTAACGATTTCAGATCATGCCCAACTCGCATACCATGTACTATAGGGGCATGCCCTCCATCATCAGGGTAAAAATGTATTGGGTTAAAGTCGCCAACTAGTTTACCCCATTCAACAGCATCCTTTAAAAAATATTTATAATATATCAACTGTATTTCTCCAGCATTAAGGCAGCATTGGCACCACCAAAACCAAAGCTTAAATTAAGAGCGTGATTAATAAAAGATTTCCTGTGATCGCCTGCAACATAATCAAGATCACATTCAGGATCTGGATTAGTGAGATTAAGCGTTGCTGGTATTATATTCGCATTCATTGCCTGTAAACAGACTATAGTCTCAAATGCACCAGCCGCAGAGATTAAATGCCCACTATATGATTTAGTACTAGAAATTGGGATACTATAAGCATGTTTTCCGAGAGCAAGTTTTAATGCATTTGTCTCATTTAAGTCATTAAGCCTAGTGGATGTGCCGTGAGCATTAATATAATCTAACTCACTATAAGTAATTCCCGCCTGCGACACACACTCTTTGATTGTCATGCTTCTGGCGTAACAATCAACTGCTGGATTTGTAAGATCATAGGCGTCAGAAAAGTTAGTATAGCTTTTGATCTCCCCTAGAATTTTAGCATTGCGAGCGAGTGCTGAATCTAACTCTTCAATACAGACAACAGCAGCCCCTTCTGAAAGGACAAACCCACTTCTATCCTTACTAAAAGGACAACTTGCTTTTTGAATGTTTGTCTTTTCTTTAGATAATGCCCCAAGAACATCAATACTCCATTGAGAAAAATCGCTACGTAAAGATTCTCCTGCCCCGGCAAGCATCATTTTAGCTTTACCATTCTTAATAATCTCATAAGCATCACCTATCGCAATAGTTCCAGTAGCACACGCTGCACTTACAGTATTTTGATATCCACGTAAATTCCATAATTGACTGCATGCGGCAGAGCTAATGTTAATCATGTTAAAAAAACAAGTGAACGGTGAAGCTAATTCAGATGAAAGCCATTCATCACTGGAACTGAAGCATTCATCGAATCCCCCCCATCCAGTACCTAAAATCACTCCACATTCTATAGGAGCATATATATCAGTAGGAAGTTGACTGCCAAATGCCATTGACACAGCCTCTTGTGCTGCTTTTAGCGTCAGACGTGTATATTTTGGCAAACGGCGTCTTAGTGCAAGCGGAGTAAATGATATATCTGGTTCATTTTCTACTATACCAAAAAAATTTGTATTAATGTTGTTATTGTGCTTATTAAAGTATTTGAAACCCATTCTTTTATTTAAAATTGCATCCCAATGCATTAATGCATTCTCACCAAGCGGCGTAACAGCACCATAACCTGTGATCACAACTCTTTTATGTATACTGCTTTGTTTCAATTTCATTTCATTCCTCATTTAAACCTTGAGCTAAAATAAATTTAAGGTTGGCATAATAATAATCACATACTGACTGTAAAAATTCGTTTTTAGTAATATAATATTTTTCCTGGGTAGCCAGGTAGCTTTTAAGACTAATACACCCCGCCTCATACATGCTTCTGTTTATAGCCATCTCATGTTTTTGATTCTTTAGTTTATCATTTATACTCTCAATATTTTTCGAAATAGCATTTATTTCAGCATTGAAATCTCTTAATTCATTAATCGATCTGTTTACAATATTAACAAAATCAATCTCATATTGTTCTTTTTTTACCCTGGAGATTTCTATCTTCTTGTTTTTTTTAAACCAAGAAAAAAAAGGGAATGCTATTTCTGACCTGACAGTATTTAATGGATTGTTTAACACCTCTGAAAGCAATGATGAACTGCTATTCAATATAAAATTCAGACTAAAAGTGGGTAACATCTCTTTCCAGACAGAATAAGTGTTATACGACTGACTTTTCAAGGTTGCCGCCGCAGATTGTACATCGGGCCTAAAAAGCAGGCTACTAATATCAGAATCATTATTGATCTCGATCGGTTTGTATTCAACTAATTTGGATTCAAAAAAAACATTATTAAGATCTTTGCGATTTAATAATACGACAAGAGCATTTTTACTCAGCTCTTTTTGTTTCTCCAGAGAGTATATAGAGCTTTGGATATCAGACATAGTTTCATTAACTGTAAGAACATCTAATTCACTCTTCACACCTGCCTTAAACTCACTCATGACAAGGCATTTCGTTGCAGAAATTATTTGTTTTCTCTTATAATAGTTTTCTAATTGGCTATTAATCAGAGATATTTCCCAGTAGTATTTAGCTGCAGTTGCGGCGATTGTTAACATACTTGCTTGATAGTCATATGCAGTTGCAATCATTTCCCACTGTCGTTGATCATTCACGTCTGAAAGCTTACCCCATAAATCAATTTCATAATTTATGTTTATACCAGAGCTAAATGTTCTTGACTGAAGTTCTCTTCGCTTAACTCCTCTGGTTTCTGAAAGATCTATTTGGGATGATAAATCAGGTAATAAAGCAAGTTTTTCCTGTTCATACAGTATCTTGGCTTCTTTTAATCGTAAAGAAGCTTTAATTAAATCGTTATTATTTAAGAAAACATTATTGATTAATCTGGATAGTTGCTTATCGTCAAAAACTCTTAATTTAGAAAGGATAACTAATTCAGGATTTTTTTTTACTGTAGTGGACACACTATCAGCTAAACTTAAAATGGTACTGTTATTTTGCGTAGGCTTAACATGTGAACATCCGCAAATTATAAACACAGATAAAATTAAAGCTTTTATTTTCATTGTTTAACGAGAGCCAGAGATGGATGGATACGAGATGCTTTAACTGCAGGGAAAACTCCAGCACATAAACCAATCAAAATAGAAAAAAAACATGATAAGAAAATGATTGTTCCTGATGTAACCATTCTGACTGAGTCGTAAAGATAAGGAATAACATACTGCGTACCCAGTGAAATACATATAGCTATTCCTGCACCAATAATGCATATTAATGTAGTCTCAAGAATAAACTGCAACATAATATCTTTCGATCTCGCCCCAACAGCTTTTCTGATGCCAATTTCATAAATACGTTCATTTACTGATGAGAGCATCACATTCATAAGGCCAATGCCACCTACAATTAGAGAAATCGATGCAATCAACGTAATTAATAATGATAAAGAATCTGATGTTTCACGTAAAGTTTTTGACAGAGACTGATCGCTCCATATAGTAAAGTCTTTTCCTCCGTGTGTTTGCGTAAGTACATCCGCTGTATATTTTAAGTTCTTTTCATGATTCTCTTCAGTTATAAAAGAAATATAAATAGAATCAGGCTGACGATACCCTGTTACTCTAGAAATATAAGAACTATACGGCAACCATAGTTTAAATTGATTATTGTTATTTTTTATACCTGGAAGTTTAGCTACTCCAATAATTTTAAATGGAATGCTTGATATGTATATATATTTACCAATTGCGGAATCATTTGTAGAAAACAGTTCGCGTTCCATATCGATATCAATAATTGCAATCGGAAGAGAATCATCAACATCATTTTTTAAGAATAACCTTCCGTTTAACAATGAAATGCCTCTGACTGAAAAAAAATCAGGATAAACTGCTGTGACTTCAGCTGGTAATTTTTTATTGCCATACGATACATAATCGGAGCCATGGACAACCGGTGTAGCCTGAGCAATCCATGGAAGTCTTTTTAGACTTTCAACATCAGTTAAACTTAGTTTTTTATGTATGTTTTTACTATATTCCCCCTGATTATTCAGATTTTTTATTTCAACAATGCTTTTCCCTAAGTTCGATATATTTTCTAAAACCTGTTGTTTAGAACCTTCGCCTATCGATGCACAAATGATAACTGATGATATGCCTATTATGATACCAATCATGGTCAGAAAACTTCGCAGAAGATTTGATGACAATGAACGCAAAGATATTTTAAGTAAATTTTTAGTAAAAACATCATTGTTTTTTTTTGAATAATGCGGTAAAGAAAAATCTTTTTGGTTATGTACTTCATCTGCCGGTGTGTTTTTCTTATCGTAAATTATCACACCTTTTTCTAGCTTAATAAGTCTTGTCGCAACATTTTTAGCAATGTTTATATCATGCGTTACCATAACAATGGTTTTCCCTGAACTATTTAGTTCTCGCAATATTTTTATAAGTTCACTGCTATTAATCTCGTCAAGAGCACCTGTTGGTTCATCTGCAATGATGATTTCAGCATCATTAATTAAAGCCCGGGCTATGCTGACGCGTTGTTGCTGTCCACCAGACAACTGAGATGGGTACCAATGTAATTTATCATTAATATCCAACAATGAAGTTATTTTATCTACTCTTTCTTTAACCTCCTCATAATCACGATCCGAATATAAAGTCGGTATAATGATATTCTCAAAAACTGTTAAATTGGACATCAGATGATATCGTTGAAATATGAACCCGATATGTTTACCACGAACAGAAGAAAGCTGATCTGATGAAAGGGATTTTATATCATAACCCTGAATGTTTACTATACCACTCTGTGGTATATCCAAACATCCTATAATATTTAACAAAGAGCTTTTCCCTGCACCAGATTGCCCCACTATTACAACAAACTCCCCTTTATTAATCGACAATGAAAAGTCTGTTAATACTTTATGTGGAGTATTGTCTGTTTTGTAATGATAATCTATTTTAGATAATTTAATAACAGGATCAAACTTCATTATTATAACCTGACTTAAGTAAAATAGTATCGCCTTCTTTGAGGCCATTTGTAACCTCTATAAATTGTTCATTACGTACACCTGTATGAATCAACAAATCAATCACCTTTCCATCCTTTATTTTTTTGACCAAATATTTATCGTCACTTACTTTTTTAATTAACGCCTCAACAGGTATGCGTAATACATTTTTCTTCTCGTAATTTTTTATAAATACCTCGGTTGTCATTCCTATTTTTAAATTTCTGCGATTGTTATTGACAAAAAACATAGCCGTGTAATAGCTGGGTTGTTGATTAACATTATTATATTGAGTGGTATTTTCCTCCTCAAGAAAAGCTTTGGGGGCTTGCTGAATTATACCCATAGTACTTTCATATTGAACTTTGGGATTAGAGGAAACATAAAACCGTAGAGGTTGTCCAGTTTTAATATTTTGAATATCCATTTCAGAAATATTAACTTCAACTTTCATTCTATCGATGTCTGCTATAACTAAAATGGTTGGAGCAGACTGAGATGAAACTACAGTTTGCCCTTCGCTGGCAATTACACCTATCACCTCACCATCAGCAGGTGCGATAATTTTAGTATACCCGAGATTTGCCTTTGCTGTCTCGACAGCCATTTTTGCCTGGGTTATTTGAGCCTCATTAGCACTCACCTGTTCTTTCTGTGATTCATACTTGGCCATAGCATTATCATAATCTAATGGGATCCCTGCCCCATCTCGTTTCAATTTCTTCTGTCTTAGAAGCTCTCTGTGGTATTGTTTTAGAAGCGCTTCAGCAGATTTCTTTGTTGCTATGGCTCCTTCTAGTTGAGCCCGGGCATTTAACAGCTCAGCTTGCTGCAGGGATGGATCGATTTCAGCCAGTAATTGCCCATTTTTTACTTTTTCACCTTCTTTAACATATATTTTCTTTAACTGACCATTAACTTGTGTACCGATCAATATGGTTTTGGATGGTTTAAGTATACCTGTAACAAAAGTTTCTTTTATAATATCACCTCTTGTTACAATATCATGCGGTGCTAACATTGAATTTTCAGTGGGAGATGTTTTAAAAAAAAACATCGAAAATAATATAACAACCACAATTGAAAAATATGTTATACACTTACCTGAAAATAATCTTTTTTTCATGACGTAACAGTAATCAAAGTTTAATTATATTATTAAACTCACGAATAATTTTTTCACTGTGAGAAATCACCAACAATGTTTTTCCCTTTCGCATGCATATTTTTTTGATTGCTTTTATCGTAATCATTGCCATTTCATCATCCAGATTTGCTGTCGGTTCGTCCAGAACAACAAGTTGACGATTACTATATAATGCGCGAGCAATAAGCAACCTCTGCAACTGTCCTGAAGATAATGATGTATTATTATGATTAATTAGACTATATATACCACCAGGCATCTTTTCGATAACATCCAATAAGTGAAGTTCAGATAAAATGAATCTAACTTCTTCTTTTCTTTCATCCGTTTGTGCCATATCAAATAGAGATACATTATCTATAACACTTGCCTTAAAAATAATATCATCCGGACTCTGATAGTACACAAATTCATTAAGAAAAGATTCATCAACTTTTTGGTTATTAAACAAAATATCACCAGAAGTTGGTGTTATTGTACCTGCGACTATCTTTGAAAGTGTACTTTTCCCCACGCCAGATGGACCGATCAGAACAGAATGACTGCCTGGTGTGAAAATTAAATTCATGCAATTTATAATATTGTTTGTTCCGTTGTATGAAAAACAGATATCGCGTAACGTTAACTCTCCATTTTTTACTGGTCCAGAATTATATTCATTATTTTTTCTTACCGGATTATGTCTAATTATCGTTCTGGCCCGTTCCTCAATAAGATTAACTTTATACTTTCCAATGACGGCCTGAAATATATTTGTCACACAAGTGCTAAAAATAACTTTAATAAAGGAATAAGAAAAAAACTCTCCAAAAGAAATACTTTTCTCATATAATAATGGCAAGGAAACAAAAACAAATAAAAGAGTTTCTAAAGTTCCTGTCATTCTGTAAAGACTGCTTTTAGTCTCTTCCCAAATATTTTGTTTTTGAATAACACTGTATAATTCATGGCTTAACTCACTAAATTTCAACAATCTTTGTCTGCCAATCCCGGTAGATTTTACAGTTTTAATGCCCTGTAAAGTTTCCATAAGGAAATCATTATAGTCTGATTGTTTATTTTGTATTTCTTGCGTGTAATACTTGTCTTTCTGTAATGATAATGTACTAATTATCCCCATTACAGTCACTGCTATGCACGAAATAGCCGTAAGAAGAGGGGATATATATATCATCAACGCCAACGATATCGTGCAAATAATCCATTCACCGCGTAATATATTATCAAGATAAATTTTTTGTGATAAAGAGTCCACCCACGCGCTGAAACGACTGAACATATGCCCTACGGTTCGTCTTTCATAAAAACGCACGGGATGAGACATCATGTTTTGAAATGCTAACAAACTTTCTTTTTTAATAAATTTCTTGACTATTTTTTCATTGTATATTTTTACTACCATACCAAAAAGCGCCGCCAATAAAAACGACAGAAAGTACAAAAGGTATGGAAATTCTTTCGAATGTTCATCTCCGAATACATTATTCATAGCCTTATTTACCATTAAAGGCATAATAAACCCCGTTAAGGATATGATTAATGTTAAAGATAATAATGTATATATCCCTTTAATCTTACTTGTACCTTTAGTATTCAGAAAGGACATATAATCAAATATGTTATGCTTGTATTTTTGTTTCTCTTTATGTGGTTCAACCTCATCAACAATCAAAGCATACCCAGAAATATGTTCCATTAAAGAACGATAATGAAGAATTTGCATTCCAATAGCTGGATTCATCACGCATACATATTTACCTTTTTTATATGCCAGATATACAAAATGATTATCGTCATAGTGTATTATGGCTGGAAGAGATAATTCTTCAATTTCACCGGGATGAAATTTTACTGGAACACAGTTTAATCCAAATTTTTCAGCAATCACCATCAAATCATAAAGTGTTGAGCCATTTTTCATTACAGGGTATAGCTCTCTTAGTTCCTCCATTGAAATTTTTTTACCATGCGACTCGGCAAGCATGGCGATACATGCCAGTCCACACTCATTAATCTCTTCTTGAAGTATTTGTTTTGGAATGATTATACTCATCTTACAAATTCTAAAAAAATAAAAAACCATTATGCCAGAGTATCCATTGTTCAGGGTGTTCCCTGATAGATTCCTCTATTATTGCAGGGGCTTTGACAGCAATCTGTTCAGGTTCAACGGGAGAATAAATATTTATTTTCAAGCCGTTATCATAATATATATAAAAAAACAACACACAGGCAGACATAATCTTCGACAGTCTTAAAATACCATCATGAAGTTTTGCTGGTCTGTCAAATAACTTACATTCAATCTTATGTTTACCTAACGTGCTGACCATTGAGGTGTATGTCGGCGGAATATCCGGAAATATTATTAAATTTTGTTTCCCTTCTGTCACGTCATTAATAACAGCAGATAATTGTCTCGAAAACGCAATATTATCCTGATGAATAGAACAAAAATATAATTTAGCATTTTCGTTTGTACGACATAGTTCTCTGAACTTCTCCGCTCCTGATGAAACAATGATTGTTGAAATTTTGGGGGCCACCAGTGAAGCAACAATAGCGGCTAAGGTATCGGAAACGATATGCAATGGTGCCAGTATCACGGTTCGTCCTTGCTGCCTTAATCCTGAAACAATATAGTTAAGCTGCTCTGCACATTGCTGAATTTCTTCCAAAATTTCCTCATTACGTCCCCATATTGCTGCGTCCTCAAGAATAACTCTTTGGAGCTGTGTCCATGAGAGACTGTACTCTGGCTTTCTTCCTGTAAGACACCGGAAATTTTCTTCAGCAATATTTATCTTTTTTTTATTGCCACAGTGAAGAACCCCTGTGTTGCAACCATATCTTAACATCCCTGTTAATTTTTTTTCATAACACTTGCGAATAAAAGCATGAAATATTTTCATGCTATATTTAGTATACCAATCTTTTGCTACGGAATATAAGTTAGCGGCAGAATAAAAATAAAACATCGCTTTTATGATTTTCTGATGCATCAGTTACCATCAATCAATATTTTTACAAGATTAACAAAGGCCGTGACACTTTCTTTTTTCTCTATTATATGTTTCCCACCAACGATATAAACAGGCGTCGCAGGTATATCATAAAAATCACTTATCATCGCCATTCTTTTTAATTTGCGTTCAACTTCCTCTCCCTCGGAAATTTTATGGTATTCAGTCACACTAATACCATTTTCTTCTAACCATTGATTTAATACCTTATTGTTGCTTAAATCCTTTTTCTGATTGATAACGGCATTATATAATGAGGTTCTGAATCTCTCTTCCTCGCCCATTACTTGTAACGTGGCAAATATCCTGGCCATTTTCTGGAGTGGGCCGCTAAAAGTGACATGAATTACTTCATAGTTTACATCAGATGGAAGCATTTTAATTAACTGCTTCTCATCTGCATCTGTTGAGGCACAATGTTTACATCCATACGATATAACTTTTATAACGCTTTTTTTATCTTTAATTGGTGCATTCGTTAACTGGTCATCACGAAAAGTTATTTCAATAGATTTGTTTTCTATTTGCGGTTGTATATGATAAAAACCCACTGTTAACAGGATAGATGTAATTATTATTGCTGCAATTTTTATACTCTTCACTCGGCAAGTCCTTACATTAACTATTGCTTGCAATTATTCACAGTTGTTTGTAAAAAACATAGCTACCGCCCTCCCTTAATATGAAAAGGGTTGATATTTATGTTTGCTTCTCTATTTAAACAGACTGCAAACAAATGATTCGATAAAAAAATAACGCTTTGGGAATTTTGCATTCAAGTTATTACTTGAACTCACCAACATTTTTTATGGTATTCATCGTGAAATATTATTTATTTGTGATGATTAATACTTTACAAATAAAAACAGATGTTTTTAATAAACTAAAATACACAAACTTAAGTTTTTATTTTTCATGTCAACTGAAATCTAATTCTACTGTTTTGTTCATTCATTTCGACATATGTGTAAAATCACTCATGTACAATAATTATAATGTTCAATATCAGAGTACCGACAAAGTCCAGGTCGCATTGTTAACAACCCGTTGCAGATAACCATTTCTCCGTAATTTCCCGCACTTCATTCTGCTTTATGAACCGATAAAATCGATTATCTCTGTACGTATTTCCTGTAAAAACGCTCAATGACAGCATTCTGCGTCGGCTTACCCGGGTGGATAAACGCCAGTTTTACTGCGTGTCTTTCTGCCCATCCAGCCAGCACCAGAGAGATAAATTCCGGACCATTATCACTGCACTGCATGACCGGGATCCTGTCGGGTACACGAATCACCCACCGAGTTGGCAGATTCAGATCGATTTCAGGCGACAACGCCTCATGGTTAAAGTCATCAAAATGAGTCCAAATGGCGTTATCAGATGAGTGACCAGTTTACGCTTACAGGCTGGTTTTAAAACTTTTTTCGATAACGTCTTTCAGCGTCCGGTTTCCCGGCTCAGATCAGCAAACATCTGTTTGATACGGCGGTTCTCGTCCTCAGGATCCCTGATTTTTTATATCAGAAGCTTCCATGCCGTCATATCCGGGATGCTCCATCTCCTCCTTCTGCGGTTCATAGCGATGATCTGATGCTCAGTAAAACAGGTTTTACGCATGGCAAACTCTTATGTTGGCAGATGATTATGCCGGAGATGCGCTTAATGTGAATGGCCCGATTATTCGGGATCTTACAGAAATCATTCAATACCGCACTATCGAAAATCAATCAATCAACCAACCCTGCGTGCGACGTCCTGCGGTTTTATTTGTCTCGGGCAGGAAACCTGCTGTAAAGAAACGATAAGGTAACATCATGGGTAATATTTGGCTTCCCTTCACAATGCGTTTCCTTCCGCTCCTGAGTACAACGTATGAACGCCTTTGATGACAGGTTGTCAACAACTGGTGTGTTATTTATACTTTTCTTAAAAAGAATTCAGGATATTCTGTATAAAATCAATGCAATACATGGACATTGATTTTCTTAAAGAGTGTCTTTTAATTGAAGTTACTGGCGGGAGGGACAAACGATTTTCATGGTCTCGTGCTGCCCGCCATGCCTGGCGGCAACCCAAATGCAGATTTCTTTTTTGGTGGCGTATTGTGGCTGAACCTACCATAGGTTATACCTAAAAACCAAAAATAAACCCACAGCAAAAGGGCGCGCATTTATTCTTTTCTGCTTCCGGTCAACTTTCTTCGACCCACGGTAATTGAAAGTGAAAAGTCATACTCACACCTGTATCTTTAATTTTTATATATTCTGAAAGTGCTAATTTTGCAGCGAGATCAGTATAATGACAGGGATATAATGCATATGATGCAAGTAACTTTAAATATTATTCTGTTCCGGATAATACGGTATCCGAAGCATTAAGCAGATGAAAGCCAACAGTTGCTATGGCGAGCCTGTTCTCTCCGGTGACAGGCTCTGGCGTGTTCAATAATATATTGCATATTCCGGAGTGAGAACAACCGGTAACTATCACTAACCCGTTAACGGCAGAAATCATCCGTGCCCTGTCTTCTGATATATACCCAGCTTGTGGCCACCTGTTTTAACCCGTTGATAAAGGCATTTTATATGCGTCTGGTTACCGCAGCTAAGTCCCAAAAAGTGGCACTGGTTGTCTGTATGCGTAAGCGGCTGACCATCCTGAAGGCACTGCCC
>Ga0079226_10001508_pt1 | contig 17835 bp, 17 predicted proteins | sample Poulit2014_FD_76345 | JGI IMG/M metagenome (GOLD analysis project Ga0079226, IMG submission 76345) | Agricultural soil microbial communities from Georgia to study Nitrogen management - Poultry litter 2014 | ecosystem: Environmental > Terrestrial > Soil > Agricultural land | place: USA: Georgia...
CGAGCGTGGTGCGCATCACGCAAGTAGAAACAGAAGGCCACAGGCGCGAAAAAAGCTGAAATGATGTTGCCGTGGTGTAACCGGTAATCGAGGGGTTACTGGTTCGAATCCAGTTGGGGGAGCCGAATGACCCCGTCCAGTTGGACGGGGTTTTTTACTGCCTGCCTGCCTGCACATCTTGTGGGCTTCATCGTTGCAATGCCGCCTGATATGTTCCAGTCAGGGTGGTTCAGTGATGGTGCTTCAATGTGGACAATGTTCGGTCCGAAGTCTTCTGGCTAACCGGAAGCTGCGCTGCGATGCAGTACTTTAATCACCGCTAGTGGCTGGCTTCTACCAGGTGGCAGCGATGAGATGGAACGCCATGACAGTGCTCATGAAGTTTTGATGGAATTGTCAGTAAATTTGGCGTGTCGACCAGCGTATTTTGTGTGAACAAAATCCTTAGTGCTTGCTCAATTAGAGTATGTAAGTGAAAGTGTATGTATGTGGATTGGCTGGAACGAATTCGATATTCTGCTCGGTGATGTGCACTCGTTGAAGGCAAAACGTTCGGTAGTGCGGCCAATCATCGCCGATATTCGTAGGCACTTCCAGTTGTTCGCAGCTGAGGTTGAAGACGCTCAACTCCACCGCCGCACCAGCATTGGGGTTTCACTAGTGAGCAGCGACCGTTCTTACGTGGAAGAAACGCTTACCAAAATTGAGGAATTTGTCGCCAGACGGCCCGAAACCGACCTTTTATCGTCCAAAATGCGGATTATTCACTCCTCAGATTTCTAGCTTTTTCCTCGACAGTCCATTTCCTTAGGCTGGAGAAAACCCAGATTCGAACTTCAAAGGTTGCACTGACAAACTGGAAGTATCAGGCTAATAAACTAGACCGCGTATCAAGATAGTTATCGTCCGGTTTATACTGGTCAACGATAGCAAGATAGATTCAACCGCATCACACGTACGAAGGTAGTGACTAATGACCACCAACGGTTCACCACAGGTGACGACTAAAACTCGGATGAGTTCGCTGCTTGACCTGCTGACAACCCTGTTCCGGTTGGTCCCGAAACAGTTGACCGACAACCTGTCGCTGTTGAGCGCTCAACTCAAAGCGAAAGGGATTCGTGCCGGCACAGGTGTCGGTATTGCCGTCATTGGCTTACTTTTTGGCTCAATCACCTTTATCGCACTGGTGATTGCTTTGGTTGGTGCTTTTATCTCTGAGGTGCCGTTGTGGCAGACAGCTTTGTGGGTAGCTTTGGGTGCATTTGTTGTGATGCTTGTCTTACTCGTTGTTGGCGCCATGGTTGTGCGGACCGGTTTCCCGTTGTTGCCTCCGGAAATTATTCGGGGAGTTAAACATGACATGGGTTATGTTTTGAAAGGGAACGCATTCGATCCGGTGGAATTCGATCGACTTGAAGAAGAGCGTCGGCAGCAAAAACAGGTGGAGAAGCAGCGTCGTAAGGAAGAAGCAAAGCGCGCTAAGAAAGAACAGAAGAGTGCAGTACGTCGGGGCGAAGCAGCAGAGTCATTGCCCAAAACCGAACCCACTGAAGCACAAATTCGCCATCGGATGGAATTACGCCGTCGCCATCTAGGCGATATTCGTTCCGGTGTAGACGAAAAAACAGACTTTCGTGGGCAGTTCAACACGTTCAAACGTCATGCGACCGGTAATATTGCTCGAGATAACGTCGAGCACGCCACATCACCGTTGGCGCCACATCATTCTGCAGCTCGTGCGGGCGAAAAAGTTAATGATGGTGTCGAATACATGAAAGATCGTTGGCAGCCCTTAACCGTACTTGGGGCTTCGGTAACTACTGCTGCAGTGCTGCTGCGTCGGCTGCGACGCCGTTAGGTCTTCGTTTATATATGGGCAAACCCCACAGTGAGGTTAATATGAACCGGCCAGTGAATCCAGAGCCGAATGATGAGGCTGGACTCATTGTGGGGAGCTATTGGTTGACTATTCCTAATCTAGTAACGTTGATTAGGTTTCTGTTAGTCCCAGTATTCATTTGGCTCATGTTCAATGATGATTACTGGAATGCGCTCATTGTTCTTGTTGTCTTGTTTTCGACCGACTGGATTGATGGCTTCCTAGCGCGCAAACTCAAACAGGGGTCTACGATTGGTAAGTGGTTAGATCCGCTTGCGGATAGACTTTCACTTTGGGTTGTTGTAATCACAGTGGCTATTTCTGGACTAGCTCCACTGTGGTTAGTCTTTGCGCTAGTCGTGCCTGACCTTGTATTAGCCGGAATTATGGCGCTTATTTACGCAGGCAACCCACAAATGGAAGTTACTATTCTTGGCAAAGCTCGAACAATTGCACTTATGTTAGGTATCCCGCTGCTGTTGCTCGCGGAAGCGCCGTTTGTGAGTTCGCATGTCTGGCACCCGATTGCCGTCGGGATATTGGTAATCGGTGCCGGTGGGCATATCGTTGCTAGTTCTGACTACCTAAGACAAGGTATTCGGAACGCGGATAAAATGCGACAAGCAGGGCTGCAACCACGTAGTAAGACAGATCGAGTAGAGTTTTTCGAGACTATATAATCTCACACGAGTCTGATGGTAGTGCCATTGTGGTTTATGGCCATTTCTATTTTCTGAGCTTTTAGGGGTGATGCTGTGGGGTCTGATAACAAACGCTCGCAGCCACGAGTGCTAATAGCAGCTGATACTTACCCACCGCATGTAAACGGCGCCGCTAAATCTTGTTATCGTCTTGCCACAAAGCTCACTGCCTATGGCTATGACGTGCACGTGGTGTCCCCGCACTACAGCTCAGGTCCAGGTACGATCGAATTTCACCAAGAGGCCACCGTGCATCGGTTACGCTCCTATGCGGCACCAACCCACGAGTACTATCGTCTTGTCATGCCTTGGTATGCTAATAAGGCTGTCGATAATTTACTGGCTGAGTTGTCCCCAGACGTTGTTCATGCCCAGTGCCATTACATGGTTGGGGATGCTGCAATCACTGCAGCAGAACGTCGACGTATCCGGTTGATATGTACTAATCATTTCATGCCGGAAAACCTAGATCCGTTCATTCCAGGCCCGCAGTTTTTCAAAAATATCGTGTCGCGGCGATCATGGTATGACATGGGTCGTCTTATGCAAAAAGCTAACATCATTACGACGCCGACACCGCTGTCTGTTCAGAATATGAATCAAAAGGCGAACTTAGAGTATGTTGTACCTGTTTCCAATGGTATTGACGTGGCAAAATATGAGTTACGTACCGGTGAACAGGTTGCTGCTCATCCCTATCCCACAGTCCTTTTTGTTGGTCGATTGGCTGTCGAAAAAAATGTGCACGTCTTGTTACGTGCTCTAACAATGACTACTTTTAATGTTCACGCTGAAATTATTGGCGATGGCGAACAACGTGACTATTTGCATCGTCTAGCAGAAGAACTAGGTATCGCAGACCGGGTTTTGTTTCGTGGCCTAGTTTCAGAAGATGAGCTGCGTGAGGCGTATTTGCGGGCTGATATATTTACGCAGCCTTGCACTGCAGAACTGCAGTCGTTGGCCTCACTTGAAGCCATGAGCGCATCCACACCGGTTGTCTTGGCTAATGCCCTTGCTTTGCCTCACCTAGTGGCTGAAGGCGTTAACGGCTACCTATTTGAACCTAACGACTCGGCAGATATGGCCAAAAAAATTGATACTGTTTTACGCGCCAGCGCTGAAGAACGCTATGCGATGGGGCAAGCTTCCCATAAATTCGCTTCTGCGCATGCTCACGAGAAGATTATGGATATCATTATCCGAATGTATGGTGGCGCCACGTCAGATGAGGTAGCAGTGATGGTTTCTGAGGCAAAGCTGCGTTAGACTAAGAGACTGTGTCATTCACAGTGCACGTTGGTGCACTCCAGGAAGGTAATGTGGGGGCACCTGAGGGGTGTTAGCTCAGTCGGTTAGAGCAGAGGACTCATAATCCTTTGGTCGCCGGTTCAAGTCCGGCACACCCTACAATTGCGCTTCGGCGTGATGGCGGAACTAGTCAGATACTGATCTGGCTGGTTCCGCATTTTTTAAGTGCTTGGTGGATCTACAAATGGAACGGGCAAATGATGCGTTTATTCATGGATGGTCGTTATCTCAGAACCGATTATCATGATGGCATCTCACGTTACAGTTATTCGTTGATTCATGCGGTAGCAGCCATCAGCGATCCAACAGTTTTCATACATAAATATGCTCAGCGTGACTTGCTGCCGGACAATGTCAATGTTGTGAAAATTCATGGACCGACTTCTGTCCGGGAGCCGTTATCGGCTATGGCCTTAAACCACTTCAATCCGGATGTCGTATTTTCGCCGATGCAAACCATTGGTTCGGTCGGTCGCAACTTCGGTCTCATCCTCACGCTGCACGATCTGATTTACTATCAACACAGGACTCCGCCACGTGACTTGCCGCAGGCTATACGCGGGTTGTGGTATCTCTATCATTTAACTTATTTGCCGCAACGTATGTTGCTCAACGGTGCCGACGCTGTCGCCACAGTGTCGAGGACCTCACAGCGGCTCATTAGAAAACATCATCTGACCAGTAGGCCTGTTCGTGTTATAGCCAATGCCGCGTCTGAGACCAGCCCCCGTGATCCGGCTGGATTCCGCGACAAAACACTCATTTATATGGGCTCTTTTATGGAGTACAAAAATGTAGAAACACTCATCAGCGCTATGCAGTATCTGCCGGGCTACATGTTGCATTTATGTTCACCTATATCAGGGACTCGTCGTGACGAGTTAGTTAGCGTGGCACAGTCGCGAGGTGTAAAAACCACGCAACTTCAGTTTCATAACGGAGTCGGCGACATAGAATACCGTCGTCTGCTCCGCTCCGCGACTGCACTTGTGACGACTTCGTGTTCGGAGGGCTATGGGCTTCCTCTTGTTGAAGCGATGGCTGAGGGGACTCCGGTGGTTGTATCTAATCTGGAGATATTTCAAGAAGTCGGTGGCCTACAGAACCCAGGAGCACAGTTTGTCAATATCGCTTCTGGTACCGCTGACCGACAATTAGCAGATTGTGTATTGGCTTTGGAAGACAATAGAGCCTTTATTCGAGCCTCGACCGGCGCCGCGCGACAGGCCAACACATCCAGGTGGTCTGATTCTGCGATAGAACTGTTGAAACTCGCTGAGGAAATTCAGTTGCGACGTAGCCGCCGAAGAAGTTAGAGCGTTGGGTTAGGTCGGGTCTGAATGCACGGGCCACAAAATAGAAGGCTTGGTCCAACCCAAAACAAAAGCCGGATCTATATATAAGTCCCTAAAGGTTGAACCGATTTGCCACGCATCCGGCATACGAAGACCCCAATGTAAACATTGGGCGTCACAGTGCGAAGCGTTATTCGAGATTGCGCCGATAGTCTGGCCCGCAGCCACTTTGTCACCCACCTCCAGCTCCGATTCGACAGGTTCCAACGACGTTATCAGTCCATTTGAATGCTGAATACTGATGACAGGCCTGTCTACAACCGTTCCGACAAAAGTCACTTCGCCATCGTTTGGTGCTAGAACATCTCCGTCACTGGCACGAATATCTATTCCTCGGTGCGCTGATGACCAAGGCATATTAGGCGGTATAAACATTTGCACGATGTCAGCTTCAGTGGCGTTTCGTATCGGTGGATTCCACTCCGCTATATTTTGTGCAGCAGGGCTAAGCGTGCGCGCATGTGTTACAGAAAGCGGTACCAGCGCAATAGCAATGAATAATGTTGGTATGCCCAGAAGAAACAGAAGCTTGGTCATTAAGCAATTGGACGCTGAAGGGGTAGCTGGTGAAAACTGGTGTGGCATATACCTAGAATGGGTTACGGTAGCAACTTTGGTAACAACGTCAGAGCAAGCGTGGAAAACTCCTTGTACTGCGGTTTCTGTGTAAAACTTGACCCGGTAGTGCAGCCAGTTTTTGGCTGGCTATGCAACGCAGTTTTTATAACGAAGTTTCGGAAATGGACTTTAAAATGGATCTTCATTGTGGAGTGCCGCACGACACAACGGGTGCAATAATAGTTGCATAATAAGGTATACTGAACGATGCAATTGTGTGCCTACTTGTTGTAGGTCCGGAATTGACTACGCGCGTGCAGAGTGCAACCTCGTGTTGCAGCGTCACCCATCGGTCCAGAATGTTCTGGTCAGCGGTGTACTCCGAAGTGTTCGCTCTCACGCTAGGCAGCTGGGAAAACCAGCTATGTGAACTAACCGATAACTAGAAGGTTAATCCGCATGTGGAATAACCTTGAAGGAGCGACAATGTCCGTCGTAACCATGCGCGAAATGCTGGATTCTGGGGTCCACTTCGGCCACCAGACTCGTCGTTGGAACCCAAAGATGAAGCGCTTTATCTTTACCGAACGCAACGGCATTTATATTATCGATCTGCAGCAGTCCCTGTCATTTATTGATCGAGCTTATGAATTTGTCAAAGAAACCGTCGCACACGGTGGCAACATCTTGTTTGTGGGCACCAAAAAACAAGCCCAAGAAGCTATCGCTGAGCAGGCAACTCGTGTCGGAATGCCATACGTAAACCATCGTTGGTTGGGCGGTATGCTGACGAACTTTGCGACCGTCGCAAAGCGCGTCGAGCGTATGAAAGAACTCGAAGAAATTGACTACGACGATGTCGCGGGTTCGGGACGTACCAAGAAAGAACTACTGCTGCTGGAGCGTGAGCTAGAAAAATTGCGGTCCAACCTTGGTGGTATCCGCAACATGACCCGCACGCCTTCTGCCGTGTGGATCATCGACACGAAGAAAGAACACTTGGCTATAAATGAGGCCAATAAGCTGGGTATCCCTGTGGTTGCTATTCTAGATACCAACGCTGACCCAGACGAAGTTACCTATCCAATTCCAGGTAACGATGACGCCATTCGTTCTGTCGCGTTGCTGACCCGTGTGATGGCCGATGCTGTGGCTGATGGGTTGATGGCCCGTAACCAGGGCAAAACCGCAGCGGGCACAGCCGAAGAGCCAATGGCTGAATGGGAACGTGAACTGCTGGAATCCGGGCAGACTCAAGAGCCTGTTGACGACACTGCTGCCCCGGCTACCGAAGGAGCAGTAGATACTGCAGAGCAGGTCGAGGCCTCGCCGGAAGGCGAGCAACCAGCCGCCAAGGAAAAATACTAATCCACACAATCACGTTTCGTTTTCTAGATTCGCGGGTGATCCCGCAACGAACATCCAAGGAATGGGATATCAGTAATGGCCAATTACACAGTTAAAGACATCCAGGCACTGCGTGAACGCACTGGTGCTGGCATGATGGACGTTAAAAAGGCCTTGGACGAAGCTGATGGCGACGTTCAGAAAGCTATGGAAGTTATTCGTGTCAAAGGTCTGCAGGGTGCAGCTAAACGTGAAGATCGTGCAGCTGCTGAAGGTCTGATTACAGCTACCGTCAAAGACGGCGTCGGCGTAATGATCGAAATTAACTCTGAAACTGACTTTGTTGCCAAGTCCGATAAATTCATCGAACTTGGCAACACGGTTTTAGAAGTCGCAGTAGCCTCTGGTGCACAAAATCTGGACGATCTGCTGGCCGCCGATTATAACGGCAACCCACTGAGCGAATACATCAAAGAAGAAGGTGCACTGGTAGGTGAAAAGGTAGAGGTCCGTCGTATGGCACGCCTAGAAGGTGCCTACGTAGACCCGTATTTACACCGCACCTCAGCTGATCTACCGGCTCAGGTTGGAGTTTTATTTGCAGTTGATGCCGACAGCGAAGCTGCTCAAACAGCAGCCCACGATGTCGCCGTCCATATCGCTGCGATGAGCCCAACCTATCTCAGCCGTGATGAAGTCCCAGAAGACACCGTTGCCAATGAGCGTCGTATTGCTGAAGAAACTGCACGTGCTGAAGGTAAACCGGAACGTGCTATGCAAAACATTATTGAAGGCCGTTTGACCGGATACTTCAAAGAAGTGGCTCTACTGGACCAACCTTTTGCTAAGGACACTAAGACCACGGTCGGAGCTGTTCTTGACGAAGCTGGCACTAAGGCCGTCTCATTTGCACGCTTTCGTGTTGGAGCCTAACGAATTCACCGACACTGAGCGTGTCCAGGTGAGCTAGGTATACTCAGCATCGTTTCTACCTAACACTAGGGGGTGATCACCACAAACGGTGATCACCCCATTTTTATGCCCCAGCCTTTCATCAGCACAACCAGGAGCATTGACTTGTCAGACACTCCAGCCATCAACATTCCAGGCGGACTACAAGACGGCCCAAGAAATTCCCAACTCGATGGCGTCACCCGTCGCCGAGTACTACTCAAGCTGTCCGGTGAAGTCTTTGGTGGTGGATCCATAGGGATTGATCCAGATACCGTACGTTCAGTAGCTCAGCAGATTGCTGAGGCAGCAGGCCAAGTAGAGATTTCAATTGTTGTCGGGGGTGGCAACTTCTTCCGTGGCGCCGAACTCTCCAATAATGGCATGGACCGTCGGCGGGCTGATTACATGGGCATGCTTGGTACTGTCATGAATGCTTTAGCATTACAAGATTTTCTCATGCAGGCCGGTGTGGACACTCGGGTGCAGTCGGCCATTCACATGTCACAAGTCGCTGAACCCTACATTCCACAGCGTGCCATTCGGCATATGGAAAAGAACCGTGTGGTCATTTTCGGAGCCGGAACTGGACTCCCATACTTTTCTACCGACACCGTGGCGGCACAACGAGCTTTGGAAATTCGAGCCGACCAGGTGCTCATGGCAAAATCGGGAGTGGATGGTGTCTATACATCGGACCCTAAATTAGATAATGCTGCCCAGAAATTTACGCACCTAACCTATGATGAGGCAATTGTAAAAAATATTCGCGTCATGGATCTCACAGCGATGACTATGTGTAAAGACAATAACTTAGATATGTTGGTATTTGGCATGGAAGGTGACGGCAACGTAACCAACGCGTTGCTAGGTGATTCCACGGGCACAGTTGTCACACCCTAAAAAGACATTCCCGTGCCTGATTTAGACTTAGCTGCACACCCCAAATTTATATAAGGAGAACCTGTGACCGCATCTGCATTATCAGACGCCAAAAAGGCGATGGAGCGCACGCTAGAGGCTACCCGTGAAGATTTCGCGGCTGTTCGGACCGGACGCGCTAACCCCGGGCTTTACGCAAAAGTACTGGTTGACTACTACGGAAGCCCAACTCCGCTGCAGCAGCTGGCGTCATTTGCCGTCCAAGATGCCCGCACTATTTTGATCTCACCATTTGACGTCAACGCATTACGTGAGATTGAAATTGCCTTGTCGTCTTCTGAGGTTGGTGCAAACCCATCCAACGACGGCAAAGTGATTCGGGTGGTCATGCCAGAGCTGACTCAGGAACGTCGTCAAGAATACGTCAAGCTGATTAAATCTAAGGCTGAAGATCACCGTGTATCGGTACGAAACTCTCGTCGTAACGCCAAAGAATCTATCGACAAAATGGTAGACGACGGAGACATCGGTGAAGATGAAGGCCGTCGGGCGGAAAAAGAACTTGACGAACTGACACGCAAATACGTTGATCAGATTGACGAGATGGCGAAAAACAAAGAAGACGAACTACTGGAGGTCTAGGCGTTACAGCCTAAGCTCACATGTCCAAATCAGACCCAGAATCCGAACAGTTACCGGTCATTGAACAGCTTGAGGGATTCCCTGATCCTGTCCGTGATCCCGATACTGGAATGATCGTGCCCCAAACTCGGCGCGAACGGCGGGCGCTTGAAGCCGCGCAGGAAAAGGTGCTTGCCAGAAAAACTGCACGCCAAAAAAACCAGCAGTTACAACCCGAGCCAACACCGTATAGTAACGACAACACCGTAACTGAAGACTTGGATTTTGGGTCTGATCCTGCTTCTGACCTTGATCCTGAAGAAGCTACTATCCTTACAGTCACACAGGTTGAAGAACAGCCCGTTCATACGCCCGAACCCCAGCCGGCCCAACAGACAACCCAGCCTGAACCGCGGGCCGGGCGCAACCTGCCGGCGGCGATTATTGTCGGCCTCGTCCTGCTTGGATCAGCAGTCGTCGGAATATTTTTCTACCCGATCGTACTGGCCATATTTATTGCCGTGTTGGTGCCCCTGGGCATTTGGGAACTGGCACAAGTTGTTAAAACCAAAAATATTTATCTGGCTTTAACCCCCGCCTGGGTCGCTGGGTTAGGCATTCCTGTTGCGGCATGGTTCGGCGGCATCGACGCGATGGTATTTGCCTTATTTGGCAGCATTTTACTGACCGTGTTTTGGACGGCTGTCGGCGAACCCGATAAACCAGCCACGTCCATGGCGACCACCGTACTGGCCATCCTATGGTTACCGTTTTTCCTGTCTTTCGGCATTACACTATTGCACGTTGAAGACGGTGCCTGGCTGGTAGTAATCACTGTTTTGGGCATTGTGGCTTCAGATACCTTCGGTTATATCGTTGGTGCCACTCTCGGTAAGCATCGTATGGCTCCTAAAATTTCACCAAAGAAATCCTGGGAAGGTTTCTTTGGTTCGTTATTGGGAGCCATTATTGTCTCGACCGTGATAACTCATTACAAGCTTGACTATGACTGGTGGGTCGGGACCATCATCGGGACAGTTGTTATGTTGGCTGCGACTGCGGGAGACTTCGCAGCTTCGATGGTAAAACGGGACTTTAATGTCAAAGATATGGGCAACACCCTGCCAGGCCACGGCGGGGTAATGGATCGGCTAGACTCGATCGTATTCGCGATCCCCGTAGGCTACACCCTTTTTGTAGTCGTATTGCCACTAATCATGGGCTAAACGTTAAAGGAAACACTGTGTCCTCGAAGACTCACACAACCTCACCGTTTAATAGCGTCGCAAAACGCGACTATGGATATCACAACGCACAAGTTGACGAATTTATAGATGCCGCACGTCAAGCATATGAAACTGATACCGGCATCACCGCTGATACTGTACAAGCAAAAACTTTCGACCTGGTGCGTGGTGGTTACCGCACTGACCAGGTAGACCAGGTGCTGGAACGCCTTGAAGACGCGCTGCGCAAAGCAGAACGGGATGACTACATCGCTACTCATGGTCAACAGACTTGGGACTTAAAACTCATTGGCCGTTTAGAGGAGTTGATGGGCCGCCTAGAACGCCCTCGCACCGAGAAATTTCGGCCAGCCACCACCGGCGTGTCAGGCTATGATATGGATGAAGTTGACGCGTGCATGGCCCGGATCAACAGTCATCTGCAGGATGAAGACCATGTCCGGCTCCAAGACGTCCGTAATGTGACGTTCAGTGATCAAAAAGGACCTCATGGCTACGATGAAGCACAAGTAGACGCCTTCTTACAGGCGGTCATCGAACTACTCGTCGTGCTCGACTAGGATTCCCATGACTTTCGTTTTTGCCGTAGCAGGCGTTCTCATTATGATCATTGGGATTGCCCTGTCTATTGCGTTGCACGAAGTGGGTCATTTGGTACCAGCCAAACTCTTTAACGTGCGGGTAACCCAATACATGATTGGTTTTGGCAAAACCTTATGGTCGAAGCAAAAAGGTGAAACCGAATACGGTATCAAAGCCATCCCATTAGGTGGTTTCGTATCTATGATCGGTATGCTGCCACCTAATAAGCCTGGTGATAAACCTTCAAAAGCTCGTCGACAATATTTTCAGACTATTGCCCGGCAAGCACGTGAAGACGCTGCCGCCGAGCTGACAGAACATGACACGGGCAGAACTTTCATTTCCTTGCCAGTGTGGAAACGCATCATTATCATGCTCGGCGGCCCGTTCATGAACTTGATTATTGCGCTAGTAATCACCGCCATCCTGGTCAGTTCAGTTGGGGTGGCAACCCCCACCACTAAAGTCAGTGACGTTTTCGAATGTATGACCGAAACAACGGATGCTGCCGGTTTAAAAGCCGAATGTGGAACTAATGATCAACCTTCTCCAGCTTGGGAAGCAGGTCTGCGGCCAGGAGATGTCGTAACAGAGTTCAATCATCAACACGTTGCAGATTGGGATGAGTTGTCCTCGATTATCCAACGACGTGCTAATACTGAAACCGCAATCACGTATCTGCGTGACGGTGAAGCCCACGAAACCCGAATCACACCGGTACGTACTGAACGCCCCGTGTTGGACCGTTTTGATCAACCAATAACTGATAGTACTGGAACAGTAGTGACCGAACCGGTGGGCTTTATTGGGATGTCTTCCCAAGTGGAAAATCAGCGCCAACCCGTGACAGCAGCTTTCGGTGTGCTGGGCAACCAAATTTCCGGAACGTTTTCAATTATCACGGTGCTACCAGCCAAGCTCTGGGACACAGCTAAAGTACTTGTCACTGATGCCGAACGTGACCCCACCGGACCGGTCTCGGTTGTTGGCGTTGGACGCATTGCCGGCGAAGCCGCAGCACAACAAGATATCCCACTTGCCGACCGTGGCGCACTGCTTTTGTCACTCTTGGCGGGACTCAATGTGGCCCTGATGGTATTCAATCTGGTTCCGCTTCTGCCACTTGACGGGGGCCATGTGCTAGGTGGTCTGTGGGAGGCTATCCGACGCGGCTGGGCAAAATTACGAGGCAAACCAGATCCGGGACCATTCGACATAGCAAAAATGTTCCCGCTTACCATTGTGGTGTTCAGCCTATTATTAATTATGGGAGTATTATTGATCCTCGCCGATATCCTCAAACCGATCACACTGTTTTAAGCGAAAGAGTAACCTTGCGGCACCTGACCCGTACCCTGCGATGGCTGATGGACGCCGAAGAAGCCGTTGCTGCGGCAACCGGCGACACCGTCCGGATTCTAGCAAATTCGGATACTACCGCGTTGGGCAAGCTTGTTGCGCAAGATCCGATCACTAATGCATATGTACAGTCCATTTTGGATACTGGCCGCCGAGCCGGTCCCATAGGTGGATTTGCTCGAGGGATTTTTCTCGGTATTTTTGACGTGAACAGACCAGGTGCCTTGGTAGCTGCTTGCTGGGCAGGAGCCAATATTGTGCCAGTGACAAGTGACCCAGATCACGGCGCGTACTTTGGCCAAGCTCTTTCGGCACTGAACGAGTCTTTTGGTTCAATATTTGGGCCACAATCCGCGGTGCTGGGTATCTGGGATGTATTACAGTTTGGACCCCAGCCAGCTCGTGATATCCGACGAGACCAGCCTTTTATGACGATAACCGATCAAGCAGCCATTACCCCCAATCCCAGTGTTCGGCTGGCCATCGAAGCCGACTACGACGCCGTGCTACCTGCATCTGTGGCGATGTTTACTGAGGAACTTGGTTACTCACCTGTGGCCGATGGTTCCAACGGGTATAGGCTTCGGGTGCGCCAACTTATTGCGCGAGGCCACACCATGATCGAGCCGGGTCAACGAAGTGTGACATTCAAAGCAGATTTTGGCATTGTTACCGATCATGCCGTGCAAATTCAGGGTGTCTGGATCCCGTCAGAGTCCCGCGGGTTAGGTCGCGCGGCACCTGGAATGGCTGCTGTAGTCAATTATGGACTAACCCTGGCCCCAGTGGTGTCCCTCTACGTCAATGATTTCAATACCGCGGCAATCAGAACCTATCAACGGGTCGGTTTTGATACCGTTGACCACTTCGCTACCGTACTGTTTTAACCATTGTTTGAGGAAGGACGCATGCGCATATACCCGGCGCTGATAGCTATGGGTGCATTGGTATTTACCAGCTGTACTGAAAAGCCGCGTGAAGAGTCTTCCGTTATGGTTACTCCGCCACCTGAAGTCGAGATCCCAGCACAAACGCTCTATCACCAAGCAATAAAAACAGTAATGCCTGAGGATACAATCATCTCCACCGGCGTACCCGCCGTAGAGACCCTTCAGACGGCGGATGCCGCACTGTCTCAATACTCCCCGGACCCGAAGCAATGTGCCGGTTCCGTGGACGCCGCGTTTTACACGACTAACGACATCGCGATAGGTTATCTGTCTGAAACATCTGACGATACCCATTCCGCCCAAACTGTGGTCACCGCAGGATTCGAAACTGCCCAACAAGCCACCGAATACTTTGACGCGCGCAGTCGGGCATGGTCCGATTGTTCTTCGGTTGATCTAACCATCGACGACACCAATGTGCTCACATTGCAATATACTGCGCACAAGTTCATCGACTCGGATGGTATTACCCCGTCGGAGTCGTTGCTCAATGCCGACCAGGATCTTGTATTGACTTCTGCCGGTGAGCTATCTGGGGCATTCAAAACTGACGATACACCCGTGCCGGATCCAGGTGCCTTACCCGACTACGTCATTTCGCCAAACGACGTTCCAGAACCCGAAGCCGAGAACATCGCTGTGACGTCTGCAACGGTTATTGCCCGCTTTGACACTGAAGTCTACTGGATACAAGTAGAACCTGATGATGGACTAGAAGCCGCCGCTCAGACCCTGACGGAAATTAGGGAAGCGGTCCAAGAACAACGATGAAACAGATACCTTGCCTCGCTCTAATCACGGCATTGACCCTGACCGGGTGTACAGACCAACCAACACCACCGCAAGCAACGTCCAGCTCAACCGGTACCTCGACAACGTCTCCCACCGTAGAAACGGATGAAGCTTTAGCCTCACGTATCGCCCAAGTGCTTCAGCACACTGCGCCAGAAGATCTACCTACCGGCACTGACGCACTTGAAGCTTTCAACCAAATATTATTACCAGACGAAACAGAAAATGACGATGAATGTCCGGCACTTGCCAGCCACGGTCCGGAAGTAGCCAGCTTTGGTGCAGTAACTGCCGATGAAAGCAACGAAAACCATGACGAATCGTTGTCAGCTTTTGAATTTAACGACAATACTGAAGCTAGGGATTTCACGACAGGTATCCACGAATTCGTCGAAACCTGTTCAGCCGTCGATTCCGAGGTCCATAAGCTGACACATCACACAGATGAAGCGTTTGAAATCGATATTGAACGCCCTGATGAAACTGAAGAGCCAACATTGCTGGTGGTAGTTCGTGACGGGAATATGGTGGTAGCGTCATCTTCCACTCCACCATCGGATGTTGCGTTGTCGTTGACACTTGCCGACCAATTGAATGAGATGCTGCGGTAGAATATTTCGAGTTCCCTAGATCCTGTTGACGAACGGAGTCCCGAGTGCCTTTGCGCATGTCTACCTTATTCCTCCGCACCTTGCGTGATGATCCAGCCGATGCGGAAGTCGCTAGCCATAAATTGTTAGTTCGGGCTGGCTATATCCGCCGGGCGGCACCGGGTGGATACACTTGGTTACCGCTGGGCCTGCGGGTGAAAGATAAGGTCGAAACCATCGTTCGCGAAGAAATGAACGCCATTGGTGGCCAAGAAGTTCATTTCCCTGCGCTCTTGCCGAAAGAACCCTATGAGGCCACTGGTCGCTGGGAAGATTATGGGGACGGTATCTTTCGACTTCAGGACCGTTCTGGCGCGGACTTTCTGTTAGCACCGACACACGAAGAGCTGTTCACCCTGCTGGTCAAAGACCATTTTTCTTCGTATAAAGACTTGCCGGTATATTTGTATCAAATTCAGACCAAATATCGGGACGAAGCTCGTCCGCGGGCCGGGCTCCTACGCGTTCGGGAGTTCATTATGAAAGACTCCTACTCGTTTACCGTCGACGATGAAGGACTCAATGAAGCATACGATAAGCACCGCCAAGCCTATATTCGTATCTTCCAACGATTGGGCTTAGACGTTGTAGCAGTTCGTGCCATGGCCGGTGCGATGGGTGGGTCTCGCTCTGAAGAATTTTTACATCCTTCACCTGCTGGTGAAGACACGTTTGTTGAATCTCCCGGTGGATACCGAGCCAACGTTGAAGCCGTTGAGACAGTGGTCCCAGAAGCTATCGATTATGCCGATGCGCCCCCTGCTGAGGTGAAAGACACTCCGGTCTCGACCACTATTGCTGCACTAGTCGATGTTGCCAATAAGCTAGCCCCGAAAGATGGCGGCCTGTGGCAGGCGGCTGAGATGCTAAAGTGTGTGGTCCTGACGGCTGTGCTTGACGGAGATGAGCGCAAGTTGTTCGTTGTAGCTGTGCCCGGCGACCGTGACGTCGATATCAAACGCCTCGAGGCTTCTATAGCCGAGGCTCTTGATGTACCCGGTGAACCGGAAATTGAACCGGCTAATGAAGCTGACATCGCTAACCACACCGGTCTTGTACCCGGATATATCGGCCCCACGTTGCTCACAAAGGGCGAAGCTGTGCAGGTACTAGGTACCGAGTCTAAAACCAGTATCCCATTTTTTGTCGATCCTCGAATCGTTACGGGGTCTAGCTGGGTGACTGGCGCTAACGTTGACCAACAACATGTCTTCGGATTGGTTGCCGGACGCGATTTCACCTGGGATGGCGTCATTGAAGCAACTGCTGTGCGCGATGGAGACCCAGCTCCGGATGGGTCAGGTCCGCTAGCCACCCGTCGTGGCATGGAAATGGGACATATTTTCCAGTTGGGACGGAAATATGCCGAGGCCTTAGATTTGAAAGTCTTAGACGAGCATGGCAAACAAGTTGTCGTAACTATGGGATCCTACGGCATCGGCATATCGCGAGCTGTAGCGGCACTTGCCGAAGCGCACCACGATGACAAAGGCTTAATCTGGCCTATGAACGTGGCCCCAGCACACGTCCATATCGTAGCCACCGGTAAAGATGACGAAATTTTCAATACCGCAGAAAATATAGCAAACAAACTCGACGCCGCTGGAGTTGAAGTGCTCTACGATGACCGTCGAAAAGCTCAAGCAGGAGTCAAATTCTCTGATGCTGAGCTGATTGGTGTTCCATTGCACCTTATTGTCGGCCGTGGGTTAGCCAAGGGTACGCTGGAGCTAAAGGACAGGCAGGCCAACACCCGCGAAGACATACCAGTTGATGATGTTATCGATCATATTGTGGAGCTGGTACAAAGTTATCAGGATTCTGACGACTAAGAGGCGACGATGATGACTATGGTCAACGCGATTGGCCATGGTTATCCATGTCAGCTAAAAGAAAGTGGGGAGTGACCCGGCGCAGCAGAAGATTCCCAAGTTAGAACTTGCCACAGTCCAGCTAACGCTATCTGCCGTTGCTCTGCAGTTTCAGCAAGTAAATACAGTTGTGACCATTCTTCGATAAGCTCATCGGATAGCAACAGTGTTTGGCGGATACTGATGCCATCAGAAAACCGAACCGTCTCGCTCAGGTCGAATGTTATGGGTATTCGTGGCGAACATTCTTCTGAAAATAATTGTTGTAATGCTAAGGCACTATCATGAGCTTGGGACTTTTGTGCTCTCCAACTTTCTGTATCGGTAAAGCGGGAGCCAGCTACCGTAGACAGGTATTCAACGGAATAGAACTGGTCCACTGCCTGTTGTAATGCAATGGAAAACCTGCTGCCGCACTCCAACGGCTCGGATCCATCAACAGTGTCTGACAGTGACTCGATGTGTGGCCCAGTATCCGAAATAGCTGCAATGCGAAGGGATCGGACCAAATAACTTGTGTGCTGAGCGGCGGTAAGTTCACTATCTGCGGGAGCGACGCCTTCACTATTTTTGAGAAAGCTTGACCCTATCCAAGTCCCAAGACCAACAAGCACCGCAACTACACTAAGGGTGGTGACGAACGCGAACCCGCCTACAAGTCGTTGACGGCGTTTGGGGGCGGGGGCTGTTGAATCTTGTTCCATCACATCTCAGTATTGTCGCACAGTTATCTACCTCAACACCTAGACGTGTCTGGGGTTGGTACAACTGTAATA